>Ga0315291_10000741_pt1 | contig 43249 bp, 37 predicted proteins | sample YL17G12_20_MG_FD_203070 | JGI IMG/M metagenome (GOLD analysis project Ga0315291, IMG submission 203070) | Sediment microbial communities from Yellowstone Lake, YNP, Wyoming, USA - YL17G12_20 | ecosystem: Environmental > Aquatic > Freshwater > Lake > Sediment | place: USA: Wyoming | collected...
GCGATGCGCGACGGGAAGGGGTTCGTGGTCGTTGACGGCGCGGAAGAGACGATGGGCGATATGACGGGCATGCCCGTGTTTAGCGCGGATTCAAAGCACCTGGCGTATGCCGTGAAAAAGGCCGGGAAGAGCCTTGTGGCGCTGGACGGCACAGAAGGCGCGCAGTACGACGACGTCAGGGCGGAGAGCGTTGTGTTCAGCCCGGATTCCACTCAAATATGTTACGCGGCGCAGCGCGGCGCGAAGTGGCTGCTCGTCACGGAAAAGGTCGGCCTTAAGAAGGTGGAGCCCCCGCCGGAGGATACCGAGGCGGAGGGCGGCCCTATTGTGCGTCCCGCCGGCGTTGAGGGAAAGGAGTACGACGACATCCTCGCGGGGGGCATGAAGTTCAGCGGCGATGGAAAGCACGTGGTTTACGCGGCGAAGCGCGGCGAGAAGTGGGTGGCGGTGCTTGACGGCGTGGAGGGGAGGGAATACGACGACATCCTCGCGGGGAGCGTTATGGTCAGCCCTGACGGCGCGCACGTGGCGTATCTGGCGCGGCGCGAGGCAAAATGGCTTGTCGCCGTTGACGGCGCGGAGAGCGCGGAGTACGACCGGCTGATTAATCCGGGGTGCTTGCTTTTTGATTCGCCGACGAAACTCCACGCATTGCTGGCGCGCGGCAGCGAGATATTCCTCATTGACATTGAAGTGAAATAGCGCATAGGGAAATCGGCGTAGGCCAAGCGAAAGGTTTTTATGGCGAAACGGTCGGGACACACACGACGCGTGGGCAAGGTTGAGAGGTTGCTTAACCTTGTGGCTTTTCTCCTGAGGCAGGATGAGCCTGTGCCGTGGTTCACCATACGCGCGCAGGTTGCCGGCTACGATGAACCGGACGAGCCGGATGGCTGGAGCGCGCGCCCCGAACGCGCGGGGGAGGTAGCGGGGGTGGCCGAGGCCGGGACGACTTACGCCGTCAGGGCCCGCTCCGCGGCCGGCGAGCGGCGCTTCGAGAGAGATAAGGAAATCCTCAAATCACTTGGCATTCCCGTGGAATACATTCCCAGAAACAGCATCCACCCCGGCGGATACTGCATCAGGCGGGAGGCGTGTTTCCTGCCGCGCGTGAGGCTGACGGTGGAAGAGCGCAAGATACTGGCCTGCCTCCATACGACTGCGGCCCTCGACGGCGCCAGCCCGGTGCTCGGCGCGCTGACGGTGGCCCTGCAAAAACTCCGGTTTGACGAGGCGCTTTACGAGGAAGCGCAGGCACTGGAGCATCTTCCGATTTTCAGGGTTGGCGCGGCCGAACAGCCCGCGGTCCAGGCGGACCTCGCGGCCCTCATCGGCGCGGCGAAGCATCGCAAGACGGTCGCTTTCCAATACCACAGCATGAACAGGGACGCGGTGGAAGAGCGCACGGTCGAGCCTTACGGCGTGTTCCTGCGCGCGGGCAAATGGTATCTCGTCGGCAGGTGCGCGTTGCGGCGGGCGGTGAGGATGTTCCGCCTTGACAGGATGACGTCGCAGGCGCGTGTGAACGAGGAAAATGCGGGACGGCCGGATTTCGAGCGGCCGAGCGGCTTCCGCCTGAAAAAGTATCTCGGCTCGCTTTCGTGGGAGTCGGGGTTGGATCCGGATGCGAGGAAACTCTACGACGCGGAGGTTGCCTTTGACGGGGAGGTGTGGTGGATGGCGCGGGAGGCGCTGGCGGGCTCGCGCTGCTGCGTAAGAGAAGAGGACGGCGGAGCGCGCGTGACGATGCCGGTGCATCGGGAGGAGCCGCTGGTGAGGTGGCTTCTCAAGTTCGGCGCGCACGCGGAGGTTGTTTCGCCGAAACCTCTGAGGGACCTCGTGGCGGGCACCGTGAAAAATATCCGACAAAGGCACATTAGTTAGGCAAGACGGGGCCTTACAAACAGGCATGACCTCTGAAGAGACCAAAAAGCGACTGAGCAGGATTCTCGCGATGGTGCCGCTTGCATCGGCCCCGAAGGGGGCCGACGTCGCGGAACTGTGCAGGTATCTCGGCTGCGCAACGGACGACCTTGTGCGCGACGTGGAGGCGCTGATTATGTGCGGAGTGCCTCCTTACACGCCGAGCGACTACGCGCAGGCGTATGTGGAGGACGGGCGGCTGCATATTTCCTTCCCGGCGGGTTTCCGGCGGCCGGTGCGGGTTTCGGCGGAGGAGCATGCCGCGCTCCAGTGCGCCCTTCTGCAGGTCGTGCGCGCGGTCGGCCCGGCGGAGGCGCGCGTTGCGAAGAGCCTGATGGGCAAGCTCGCTTACACGCACGGGAAAAAAGGATTGCGGGAAAAAGACGTCGTCGATTGCTCGGTGCAGGTGAAGATCCCGGAGAGCAAGCGCGTCGTCATGCAGAAGGCCATCGAAGACAGGAAGAAACTGCTCATGGAGTATTATTCCCTGCGCAGCGGCGAGGTGACGGAAAGGGTTGTCCGGCCTTATGCGCTGATTGCGCGGAGCCGCCACTGGTATCTCATCGCGCATGACGAGAAACGCGGCAAGGCGGTCCCCTTCCGAGGCGACAGGATTCGGCGCGCGTCAACAACGGCGCATTCCTTCCAGCCGCCCGCCGATTTCGATGCCGCGAAATATCTGGACGGCAGGATGTTTTTCGACGCGGAGCCGGCGATGGAGGTGCGGGTGCGCTTCGGGCCGGAATATGCGCGGTTCATCGCGGAGCGGTTCCCGCCGGAATCGCTCAAACGACAGAAAGACGGCGGCGCGGAGTTGGCGCTGCAGACGGACAGCCTGAAGTGGGCCGCGCGATGGGTGATGAAGCAAGGCCCTTACGCCACCGCGCGGGCGCCGACGGCGCTCAGGGATGAAATTGTCCGGACGTGCGACGAGATTCTTGCCCTTTACGGCCCAGGGGGTGCCTGATATGACGCCCGTAGCGAAAAGATCCAAAAAGGCCGGTGTTCCGCCCGGCACGCTGATCCCCATCGGCGACACGGGAAGAGACAAGGTGAAAATCACCGTAATCGACTACGACGAGTCGCAGTACGCCGAAAAGGTGATACAAGCCATCGACGAATGCATCCCTTACCGCGACAAGCCCACCGTAACATGGATAAACGTTGACGGCGTTCATCGCGTTGACATTATCGAGAAAATCGGTGAATGCTTCGGGGTGCACGGGCTCCTGCTCGAAGACATCGTGACGACCGACCAGCGCCCCAAGATGGAGGACCTCGGCGACTACATGTACATCGTTCTCCGCATGCTCTACCTTGACGAGAAACAGGAGGTGAACTCCGAACAGGTGAGCGTGGTCTTCGGCCCCAACTACGTGATATCTTTCCAGGAAACCGAGAGAGACCTCTTCCGCGCCGTAAGGGAGCGCATCCGCGACAACAAGGGACGCATCAGGAAACTGGGCGCGGACTACCTGGCCTACTCGCTGATCGACGTGATAGTGGACAACTACTTCCTGATAATGGAGACGCTGGGCGAGAAGATAGAGGCCATTGAAATGGACCTCATAAGCAATCCCGTCCCGCGGACGTTGCGCGTTCTGCACAATTTGAAGAGGACGATGGTGACGCTCAGGCGCTCCGTGTGGCCGCTGCGGGAGGTGGTAAGCGCCATGAGCCGCAGCGAGTCGGCGCTAATCAAAGACACCACGGAGATGTACCTCAAGGACGTGTACGACCACACGGTACAGGTCATAGACACCATCGAATCCTATCGCGATATTTTGTCGGGCATGATGGACATCTACCTCTCCAGCGTGAGCAACCGGCTGAACGAGGTGATGAAGGTCCTCACGATAATCGCCACGATTTTCATTCCGCTGACTTTTCTTGTGGGCGTTTACGGGATGAACTTAAAGATGCCGGAGGCGGGGTGGCCGTACAGTTACGCGGTAGTTTGGGGCATCATAGTGGCGGTTGCGGTAGTGATGATTATTTTGTTCAAAAGAAAGAGATGGATATAGGAGCGCACGATGCCCGCGAATCCTGAGAGGCGGCGCTTCACCGGCGATCCCGCCGCGCCCGCTCAATCAAGCCCTGGAAGATCAAGTGCATGTTCATCGCCCGCAAGCGGATGCTCTCCTTCCGCGATGTCTGATGCCGCTGGCGGGAAAATACTGCTTGCGTGGAGCGGAGGGAAGGACAGCGCGCTGGCGCTTTATGAAATCCGCAAGACCGGCCGCTATGGAATCGCCGCGCTGCTGACCACCGTCACCGAAGGCTATGACAGGATAAGCATGCACGGCGTGCGCCGCGTCCTGCTTGAACGGCAGGCGGAATCGGCGGGCCTGCCGCTGGAGACGGTCTTCATCCAGCGCAATTCATCGAACGAAGATTACGAATCCAGAATGCGCGCGGCCCTCGAGAAGCATCGGGCGCAGGGTGTAACGGGCGTGGCTTTCGGCGACATTTTCCTTGAGGATGTGCGGAAGTACCGCGAGGACAATCTTGCGAGGGCCGGCATGCGCGGCGTTTTTCCGCTCTGGAAGCGGGACACGGCGGCGCTCGCGCGCGCCTTTATCCGCCTGGGGTTCAAGGCGATCGTGACGTGCGCGGATACGAAGTTTCTCGGCGGGGAATTTGCGGGGAGGCTGCTTGACGAGCGGTTTCTGGCGGACCTGCCCGGGGGCGTTGACCCGTGCGGCGAGAACGGCGAGTACCATTCGTTCGTCTTCGGCGGGCCGGTTTTTTCGCGCGAAATCCCTTTTATCAGAGGGGAAACCGTGCTCCGTGAAAACCGCTTCCGCTATTGCGATTTGATCCTCGCGTAAAACGCGAATGCGCAAAAAAGCAGGGGACTCGAAAACTACCGGTTCCCTGCTTTTTGTTTCTTCCTCAATCGGCGGGATGCTCAGTTACGGTCGATGGAGCTTATATTGACGTAGCCCGCGGACTGGATTTTTGTTTCGCGAACGGTCTTGCCTTCGGCTGGGTCGATTTCCCTGATTATGGGATTCGAGACGTTGTCTCCCGGCATGTGCTGGATGATGAGGATATTTCCGTTGGCCAGCACCTTGAAGGAGCGCTGTCCACCATAGCCGGCGTCGATGCTTCTCACGAGCACATTGGGCTTTTTGAAGATGCGTATCTTGCTTGTGGCCGATTCGAGCACCGCTATCTCGCCGCTGGGCAGCATGCGGGCGCACGTGGGCCTCGCCAATTGAGGCATTGCCCAAAGCACATCGCTGTTCATGTCAACTTCCAGCGCCGTGCCGCCCTCATCGGTTGCCAGGATGGTGCCTTGCGGCGTTGCGTCTATCCAGTTGGGCTGAATCTTGCCTTCAAGCAGCGTTTTTACCTGGTTGCCCTGCCGGTCGAAGATGATAATTCGGAATTTCCCGGCTTCCGCTACGGCGATGTTGCCGTTGGGCAGACACACGGCGGCGACCGGGTTCTCCAGTCCGTTCTTGATCCAGACGGTGTTGCCTCGCCTGTCAACCTCAAATACCGTGCCGGTTTGCGCGGATGTAATCAGCACGTCCCCGTTGGAAAGCATTCGGGCGTCTGTCGGCCCTGCGCACTTGTGAGTCCATACTTCCTTGCCCTCCGGGTCCACCTCGATTACTACGGAACGGCCGCTGTCCGTGATGAGCGTGTTTCCAAACGCCTGGCGCATGCTGGTGTTGAAGGAAATCCTTGCGATGTCGTTTCTTGTGATTTCCATGACTCCGCAGTACTGCGTTGTGAGGTACAGCGTTCCGTCGCTCAGTTTGTCAATCTGGCCGATCAGGCGGTCGGCATTGGGCAGTTCGACGAACGCGTACCAGCCGAGGGTGGCGTTTTCGTCCAGTATGGGAAGGGGCTTTGCCGGCGGGAGCGCTATGCCCTGCACTTCGAAGATGTGAAATTCCTGCTCGGTGGCTCCGGCGAGGACGATTTTGTCCCCGTTGACTTCCTTAAGGGTCCCGGTCACTTTCTGGTCCGAGTTGACCAGATAAAGAACCGGCTTGTCGCCTTCGGACTGTCCGAAGAAGTCATTCCCGCCTGTGGATATCCTGAGCAGGCCGCTGCGGGGTATTTTTATTTCCGCGCCGTAGTCTATTCGCACGGTGATGAAATCATCGGCCCATGACTTCAGGCGTCCCGTGATGCGCGCGCCGTCCGCAAGGTAGAATATCCACCCCTTGCGGATACGCTTGGCAAGGTCGGGGTCTTTCATGTTGAAGTTCATGGTGCTGATGCGGCTGAGGGCAAGTTCAGTGGGCTTGGCCGAGAATTCCGTGGCGAGCGTAACAATGCCGTCCGGCGTGATGTCCGTCACGTAACCGGTCTGAGCGTCTCCGTCGCTGAGTATCACCATGTCAGCCGGCGTAGCGGGGGCTTCGCCCTCGGTCCGCGCGGGAGCGCCGTAGGAGACCAGCATGATCGCAAACGCAATAACGAAAATGGCCTTTTTCATGTTCTCCAACCTTTGCATACAGACAGTGGTAAAGGTGCCTGCGACATCCGCATAATATACGTAATCCCCCGCCTTTTGACGGGAGATTGTTGAAAAAATTGCGGCATCCCCGTGCGTTACGGCGGCGTCCCCGATTCTTTCGCCTCGCCTTTGTACGTGATCGTAATCTTTTCCTTCTGCACCTCAACGTTCTCCACGTTGTCGGGCAGCCTGTACGTCATCTCTTCCGGGCTTATTTCCTTGAATTCCCCGGGTATCTGTGATTTCACGGTCTGGCGCAGGTAAGTCTCAAGTTTCTCCGTCAGGTCGCTTATCATGCCGCTCAAGATGCTGTTTTTCAGCGGCACATTGCCCAACGTGAAGGACTTGAAGTTCACCTTGAGCACCCTGTTTTCGATGGAAACGGTTGTAACCGCCCGCAAGGGCGTTACCTTCTGAAACTCCGGCGGCAGTTCATGGCCGGAGTGCTCCTTGATGTACGGCGCGAAAACCTTGAGGTCAACGTTTGCCGCGATGGTTACCGAGTTTTCGTCGATCGTAACCTGCAGATTGCTCAAGCCCTCGGCAAGAATCGCGGTTACATTATTCGGGTCAGTCTTTCCGTTGCCCCCTCCGGGATGGGTCTTGTCCATTTCCTCTTCGATTACGGAATTTATCTGGATTTCCTCCAGTTCCAGTTTCCCGCTTGTCGGACGGAAATCCGGGTCCTTGATCTGGTGAATTATCTTGTGGCCGGTTGCGGCGGCCTCCCGGCTTGTCTGGGGCCGGCCGAGCGGCTTGTCCAGCAGCCATGCGGAAAATTGCTCGCGCCACCATCCGGGGAACAGGAAGTAACTTCCCACCGTCGCGACTATGGCAATCAGGATGAGCAGGAAAAATCTGCCTATCGCGTGTCGTATGAAGCCCGGTCCCATTGCTTGCTCTCGCTTTAAGGCGCTCTCTTGTTCGGAGCGGTCGGCATCGGAGGCCGTCGCCGCTCATTCGCCCTGAGCGCAGTAATCGATTATTATCCCCGCCATCACCTTTGCGAAGTCCGCCATCTCGTCCACGGAGATGCTCTCGTTGGCTATGTGCGCCGCCTCGGAGTCGCCGCAGGAGAAGCCGATTGACGTGATGCCTTTCCACAGCAACTGCTTGCTCACCGTCGTCCCCGACAGTCCCTCCAGCGTCGGCTCAATCCCCAGCATCTCCTTCGCGCGTTTCCGTATCATCTGCACAATCGGATGCTCCGGCGAAACCATGAACGGAGACATGTCCTGCACCTGCTCAATCTCCATCCTCGAAAGCGGCTCCTGTTCCTGCGCCTTTCGGAGGAGCGCATCGACTTTTCCCAGGATGTCCTTCGACTGCCGTCCCGGCAGGTAACGGAAATCAATCTCCGCCACGCATTTTGCCGGCACGACGTTCGCGGCCACGCCGCCCTTTACCACGCCGAGGCTCATCGTCGGCGGCGTGAACGCCGGGTGAGCATCCGCGAAAAACGCCTCCTTCCGCAACAGGTTCAGGAACGTTATCAGCGGCCATATCGCGTTGAAGCCCTTCTCGGGCGTGGAGGCGTGGGCCTGTTTGCCGTGAGACGCCACGGTTATCCGCAACAGCCCCTTCTCGCCGATGACAACGCGCCGCATGTTGCCGCCGGAATCCGGTATGATGGCGACGTCCGCGTCGATGAGGTTTTCCTTCGCGAGGTAATCAAGGCCCTGTACGGAGCCGATTTCCTCGTCCGCCGCCGCGACAAGGACAAACTGCCCCTTGAACTCCGCCTCGTGCTCCTTGAGGTAGCGCGCGACGAGCATCATGGCGGCAAGTTGCCCCTTGTTGTCGCTCGTCCCGCGCCCGTAAATGCGCCCGCCCTTGAGGGCCGGCTTGAACGGCTCGGTGTTCCACCCGTCGCCGGCGGGCACGACGTCCATGTGCGCCGCAACGAGTATCCTCGGACGCCCCTTCCCCACCGTAGCCACAACGTTCGTCCGGCCCGGCGTCTTCTCGCGGTTCACGTACGAAATTTTGTGCCGGTCGAAATACTTGCGGACCACCTCCGCCGCCTTGGCCTCGTTGCCCGGCGGGTTGGTCGTGTCCTGCTCCACCAGTTTGCAAGTCAGGGCTATCAATTCTTCCTTATTGTCATCGAAAAACTTCTTATCGACCTCCATGGTCCCTCCGATTTCCCGCCGCTAGAAACAAGCGGAAGCCCGCAAGCGGCTTCCACCATGTAATGTTGCGCGGATTGCGCCGTCCAGAACAAATCAGTATAACATCTTTTTCCTCCCATGTCACGTCTATAACAGTTGCGCCGCCAGCGACGCAAGCGTGCCGCGCTCGCTCTTGGTCAGCGTTATGTGCGCGAAAATCTCCTGTCCCTTCATCCTTTCCGCCACGTACGTAAGCCCGTTGCTGGAGGAGTCCAGGTACGGGTTGTCAATCTGGTAGGCGTCGCCCGTGAGCACCAGTTTGCTCCCGGCGCCGGCGCGGCTGATGATGGTTTTCACCTCGTGCGGCGTGAGGTTTTGCGCCTCGTCGATGATGACGTACTGACCGCTTATGCTCCTGCCGCGGATGTACGTGAGCGCCTCCAGCGTTATTGTGCCGTTGTCGATGAGCGCCTGGGCGCCTTTTTCGGCCTTGGCGTTCATGCCGCGGGTTGCAAGCAGGAATTCGAGATTGTCGAAGATCGGCTGCATCCAGTTCTCGAGTTTCTCCTCCTTGCTGCCCGGCAGGTATCCGATGTCGCGCCCCAGCGGCATGATGGGACGACTGACGAGGATTTTCTCGTACTTCTTGTCGCGCAGGGTCTTGTGCAGCGCGCACGCCAGCGCCAGCAGCGTCTTGCCGGTGCCGGCCTGCCCGATGAGCGTCACGAGTTGTATCCTGTCGTCCAGCATGAAATCCATCGCGAACTCCTGCTCCATGTTGCGCGCCTGGATGCCGAAGATGGTCTTGTCCTGCGCGATGATTCGGACCACCTGCCGGGCGCGGGCATCGTAGCGGCCCAGCGCCGAGTGTTTCGGGTCGTCCCTGCTCACAAGTTTTACCCCCTCGTTCGGGTATAGCGTGTTCTGCGGCGGAACGAATGCGCCATGCTGGTAGAAGCGGTCGATGTCGCCGTGCTCGACGATAATCTCTTTCCAGCCGCAGTACATTTCGTCGAAGTTGATTTTCTGCTTTTCGAAATCGACGACCTTTATCCCCAGCGCGTCGGCCTTTATCCGCGCGTTGATGTCCTTTGTGACGAAGATGACCTTCCTGTCGCCCGTCTTTTGCAGGAGGTACGCGGTGGAGATGATGCGGTTGTCGGGCTTGTCGATGAGGCCCACCTCGTTCAGATCGCCGTAGTCGAACACCACGCGGACCTTGCCCCCGACTTCGTTGGGGACGCCGTCGCGGAGGCTGCCCTTCGCGCGGAGGCGGTCCAGCGTTCTGATTACCCCGCGCGCGTTGCGGCCCTTTTCGTCGTTGCCCTTCTTGAACTTGTCCAACTCCTCGATGACGGCAAAGGGGATGACGACTTCGTTGTCAGCGAAGGACTTGAGCGCTTCGTGGTTGTGCAGGAGCACGTTCGTGTCCAGCACGAAGATTTTTGGGATGGATTTGCCGTTCATTACACTTTCCGCGGGTAAAGGGATTAGGGAACAGGGATGAGGGGTGAGTGCAAAAGCAAAACGGGAAAAGGGCGTCGATTATAGGAAGCCACGGCGCGGATTGTTCAACTGCGGCACGATTTCCGCGGCGCGGCAAAACCTGTTTCACTCATCCCTAATCACTCATCACTTATCCCTACTTGTGCTTGTCCTGCCATTCCTTCCACTTGGCGTAATCGTTCGGCACGTCCTGCGCGCCGGTGATTTCCACCAGCAACTTGTGGACCTCGTTCTTGATCTCCGCCGAATAAGTGCTCGACGGCCCAAGAGCCTCTATCAGAGTGCCCAGAAGCGACGGGTTCTGCGCGATTTTCTGCTTTATCTGCTCTATCGCGGCGGGCAGGTTCGGATCAGCCGGATTCAACCGCCCTATCGCGCCCCACAATTCCTCATGGGCCTCCTTTAGTTTCGCCTCGGCGTTCTTCAGCGTGTCCGTCGCCTGCAGTTGCGCATCGCGCGACGGCGTGCCGTCGGCTTCGGCCGGCAGGCCGGTTGTTGCGGCCTGATACGACAGCAACGGGTCGTACTGTCCGTTCGCCAGCGTCTTGGCGGCGCATCCGGCCAGGGCCTGCCACGCCGCATCGCGAATGGGCGCGACCTGGCTGACAAGCCAGCCGCCCTGCAGCATCTTGGCCACGGTCGCGTTTCCGCCGACGCTTTTCAGGCTTCCCAGCGCGACTTCCGCGAGGCTCTTCTTGTCCGCGGGCGGCGTGCGGGGGATTATCTTTTCGTTGTCCAGCGCCGCGAGCAGCGCCTGCTCGGCCTTGGGGGTATTGATCTGGCCCAGCGCCACGAGGATCGCCTCGATGAGCGCCGGCGGTTTGCCCTCGGCCAGCCAGTTGCCCAGGAACTGCGAAGTGCCGTCGTACTTCACGCCCTCGAGTTCAAACGGCGCATCGAAACCGATATCCGCCAGCGGCAGCGGCACGTACTGCCGGATCGCCTCGTCCTTGAGGAAGCAGCGGCCGAGCACCGTCACCAGCGCCTGCTGCGTGGGCGGGTCAAGCGGCGGGCGCCCGGCGTTGGCGAGGATGGGGTGCAGGCTCTGGCAGATCCGCACGCGGAACGTCACCGCGTCCGGGTCCGCCGCCGGGGCGTCCTGGAATTCGAGGAATTTCGCCATCGGCATCAGCGCGCTTCTGCTGCGAAGCCCCGAGCCGAGTATGTCCACCGCGGTAAGCCTCGTCGCCTGGTCGGGCGAGGCGACGGCCGCAATCATCGCGTTCTCCAAATCGGCAAGCACCGGCGGATCGAGCACGGCGGGATTTCCGCCCACGACCTTGTCGACCACGTTCTTGAGCGCGACGAGCGCCAGCGCGCGTATTTCCGCGGCCTCCAATTGGTCCTGGTAGCGCGCGAGCAGCACCGGGATGCTGGACTTGTCCTGCCGGGCGGCGCTCGACGCCGAGAAATAATTTTCGAGGACGGCCTTTTTCACCGCGTCGTCGTCGTAGAGCAGCAGTTTGTTGACCCGCTCGATTACGAGCGCGAAATTCGCGTCGTCAACGGCGATTCCCGGCTGGGAAAGAATCTTCACCGCTTCCTCGACCATCTCCGGGTAGCGCGCGCCGTACATGGAGGGCGGGTTGATGTCCGCGCCGCTGTAATTCATGATTTCGAGGATCTTCTTGAGGTTGTCCTTGAGTTCCAGTTTGACGCTGTCGGCGAGTTTGTTCTGGAGTTTTTCGATGAAGTCCTCGACGAGTTTCTCCCGCGTCTCCCCCTTGTGCATGGTCCAGAACGCGGACCACGCGGCCTGGTCAAGGCCGAAGTTGTGGAACGTTATCCTTTCCAGCGCATCGACCACCGCGCTGGAGAATTTCTTGTTGTTGGGGTCTATCAGCGAGATGAGGTATTCGACCACGTCGAGCGTTTTGAGTTCTCCCACCGCGCGGACCACTTCAATCCGCGTCTCAATCGCAAGCCCCGGTTCGTTCTTCAAGATGTTTTCCAGAGTTGGCGCGGCTTCGGGGTTTCCGATTTTCGCGATGAGGCGCGCCGCGGATATGCGCGCGAGGTCGGGCTGCTGGGGGTCCTGCACCATTGCGACGACCTTCGGGTAGAGCAGGTTGGATGAGATGTTTCGCGGCCCGGAAAGGGTCTTGAATGCGGCGGCGCGGATTTCCGCGTTGGCGGAGGAGAGTTGCGCCACCACCAGTTCGAACAGTCCGGCGCGCAAGCCGTCTTCCTCAAGCGCCGCGAGGATGGGAAGCATGTTCGCCTGGCTCTCCGGGGATGCGTCTCCCTGCAGGACGGCCACGATGGGGTTGAGCGCGTCCTTATTGCCGCCGTCGAACATGCCGAGCAGGTAGTTCGCGGCGTGCATTTTATCAGCGGCCGGGATGGCCGGGTCGCCGAGAATCCTTCCCCTTTCAGCGATTTCCTGGGCGGGATCCTGGGCGGTTGCGGCGTTGGAAAACACAACCGTGAGAAGCAGAAGGAATGATAATGCTTTCATGTATTGCCTCTTCTTTATCCATGTCGAAAAGGTGGCGCACAGCGCCTTTATTTCGACGCCGCCCCGCCGCGATTATTCAGGCAGCGCGAAACCACGGCGCCCGCCCTATTTCTTGTCGCCGCCGGCTTGCTCTTTCGGCGCGCCCGGGCCTTTGCCGGCGCGCTTGTAGTCGGTTTCGTAAAAGCCGCTGCCTTTGAAGATTATGCCGCTGCCCGCCCCGATGAGGCGTTTGAGGCGCATCTTCCCGCAGGAGGGGCATTTCCTCTTTACTATATCGGAAAAGTTTTGAAACATCTCAAACTTATGTCCGCATTCATCGCACTGATATTCGTATGTCGGCATTTCTTTCTCCCGCAGTCTCAGGCCTTTTTGGCGACTTTAACTTTTGCCGGGCGGACCACCTTGTCCTTGTAAATATATCCCTTCTGCGCCTCCTCGACGATGGTGTGCTCGGGCTTGTCGGACTCCGTGTCCACGGCGACCGCCTCGTGCATGGCGGGGTCGAACATCTGCCCCACCGTCTGCATCGCCTTGATGCCCTTGTCTTCGAGGACCTTGTAGAGTTGGGCCTCGATGAGTTTGATTCCCTTGGCTAAATGCCTTGAGTGCTTGTCGCCCCTGGCGGCGTTCAGCATCCGGTCGAGGTCGTCGAGCACGGGCAGCCAGCCGCGCGCGATTTCGATGACTGTAAAGTCCGCGATGTTGTCCTTGTCGCGCTGGATGCGCTTCTGGTAGTTGATGAGTTCCGCCTTCGCGCGCAGGAACTTGTCGTAGAATTCATCGCGTTCCGCGGCCTTTTCCATGAGTTCCGCGACCTTCTCGGGCGTGAGCGTCTCCGGGGCCGGCGGCACGGCCGGCACTTCGGCGACCGGCACCGGCTCGGCGGTTTGCGCCTGTTCAGGCCTGGCTTCCGGGGCCGGCGGCTTCTCGCCCTGTTGTTGATTGGTTTTTCCCTTGTCTTTGTCGTCGTCGTTGATCTTTATTTCTGCCATTGTTCTTGCGCGCCAAAAATGCGGAAGCCCCCTCCCGGTCATTCAAAAAGATTTTTCACGCGGGAGATCAGGCTGCGCTTCCGGGGGGTGACCTGGATTTTTTCGCTCGATGCGAATTCGCGCAGCAACTGTTCCTGCCTCGCGGTGAGTTTTCGCGGCACCTCCACGTATATTCTCACCAGTTGATCCCCGCGCGTAAGCCCATGCAGGACGGGAAGCCCATGCCCCCTGATTTTCAGCATGTCGCCCGTCTGCGTCCCGCGCGGGACGGTGAGTTTCTCCACGCCTTCGAGCGTGGGCACCTCCACCTCGCAGCCGAGCGTCGCCTGGGCGAACGGAATCGGCAGTTCGCACACGACGTGCTCCCCCATCCGCTCGAAATAATTGTGTTCCTTAATCCGCACGGTGACGTAAAGGTCGCCGGGAGGAGCGCCGTTTCTGCCGGGTTCACCCTCGCCGGTTATCTTGAGGCGCATTCCGTCCTCCACGCCCTGCGGGATTTTCACCCGGATTTCACGCGTGGCCTTGACCTTGCCGCTGCCTCTGCACTGGCGGCACGGATCGGTGACTACCCGCCCTTCGCCGCGGCAGCGCGGGCAGGTGGTCTGCACGGTGAAGAATCCCTGCTGGGCGATGACCCTGCCGTGGCCGCCGCAGGTGGGGCATGTCGAGGCCGTGCCGGACTGCGAGCCGCCGCCGCCGCAGGAGGGGCATAACTCGTTGCGCCGGATTTCCAGCGCGCGGTCCACGCCGTTGACTACGTCTTTCAGTTCAATAGCCACCTCGATGTGCAGACTCGCGCCTTTTTCGAAACCCTCGCGCCTTCTTGTGCGGCGCGTTCCGCCGAACAGCCCTTCGAATATCCCGCCGTCAAAGATGTCGCTGAAGGCCTCGAAAATGTCCGTGAACGAACTGAAGCCGTGCGGCACGCCCTTAAGGCCTTCCTCGCCGTATCGGTCGTACCGCGCCCTCTTTTCATCGTCGCGCAGGACTTCATACGCCTCGGCGGCCTCCTTGAATTTCTGCTCGGCCTCCTTGTTGCCGGGGTTCTTGTCCGGGTGGTGCTTGAGCGCCATCTTGCGGTATGCGCGCTTGATTTCATCATGCGCGGCGTCCCGCGCAACGCCCAGTGTCTGATAGTAATCTTTGCCGTTCATATACCACGAAAAAGAGGGTCGGGCCCTATTTCTTGCGCACGCAGATGAAGTGCTCCACGTTTCCGCCGCCGCCCTTGAGCGGGGACTCGACAATATCGCCCATTTCAACCCCGAGCGATTCAAGGTCTTTCCGCACTCTCGCCAGTATGGCCGGGATGAACTCCCGCCTTACGACGCCCGCCGCGCGCTCCGAGCCCTTTGCCTCATACTGCGGTTTGAGCAGGGAGACGGCGCATCCTCCGCTCTTCAGCATTTTCAACGCCGCCGGGATTATCAGAATTTGCCGCGTCCACCCGACATCCACCACTGCCAGGTCAACGGGTTCGGGCAGTTTCGCGCGAAGCGCGTTTGCGCGCTCCATCACGACGACGCGCGGGTCATTACGCAGTTTCCACGCGAGCATGCCGTAGCCGGTGTCTATGGCATAGACTTTCCGCGCCCCGCGCGAAAGGAGGCAGTCGGTGAAACCGCCCACGTTGCAGCCCAAATCCGCGCAAACCAGGCCGTTAACGTCGATGCGGAAGACATCAAGCGCGTGACTCAGTTTCTCTCCGCCGCGTCCGGCGTATGATACCTTTGGGTCGTTCATTCCGCATGGTCGCAGGAAACATCGAAACGAGTCATTATACTTATTTTGCCGCCGATGTCAAAATATTGTGCCGTTCGGCCCGCCCGTGCCGATTATGCCCTGTGTCCGGCGATCTGTCGGGAAGGTTTTGACAAACGGCGCAGTCAATGTTACAATCTGTTTCCGAGATAGGTGGGGAAGAGCGAGGATATATGACTACGTCGATTGTACTGCTGGCAAAAGAACCCGTGGAAGGGCGGATAAAGACCCGCCTGGCCCGCACTCTCGGGGGACTGTATTCCGCGAAGATGGCGGAATGCTTTATACGCGACGCCCTTGCGGTGGCGAGCAAACTCTCCATCGGGTTGAAGGGCGTGGCCTATCAGCCGGAGGAGGCGAGGGACTATTTCCGGGAACTGGTGAAATCGCTCCTCGAGTTCTCCACCTTTCCGCAGCGCGGCGGCGATCCCGGCGAACGCCTTATGAACATCCTTCAGCACGAGTTCTCCGCCGGCGCAACCCATATTGTGATATGGGAAACAGACACTCCCACACTGCCTCCGGAATATCTGATGCAGGCCTTTGAGGAACTGAAAAGAGCGGAGTTTGTCCTTGGCCCGACGTATGACGGCGGAATCTATCTTATTGGAACTTCGCTCCCCAGCGCCACGCCGTTCACGTCCGTTCCGTGGTCAACTCCGGAGGTCTTCAAAAAAATGGTTCACAACATAAGTTCCGCCGGGTTGAAACTCGCCCTGACTCCGCCGTGGTACGACGTCGATACCGAACACGGCTTCGAAATGCTGCGGACGCACCTGAACGCGCTTAGTTACGCCGGCGTAAAGGACCTGGCCACTCATACGGCCGCCATGCTGGCGACAATGGAAAACCATCCCGCACGTTAAAGCACATTCAAGGGGGGAAAATGAGAAACGCAATCATCCTTCTTGCGCTTTGCGCAACGCTCACCGGCTGTTCCCTGTTCAAGAAGTGCCCTTCCTGCGACAGTTCCGCCGCCGGACAGACTATTGCCCATGTGGTGCAGCCGCCCTCGGCTGCGGGGTCCTCAGCCGACGACGGTTGGTGGCTCGCTTCCGCGATTACGCCGAAGTCCGCCGTCGCAAGCGGCGTTTTCGTCGCGGACGAACCCGCAGCCCCGAAAGCGGGCGGCGGCGCGGGCGCTTCTCCCGGCGGCAAGCCGGCAATCCCCGCGGACCTCAACAAGGACAAGTCCTTCTGGAGTCCCGACCGCGAGTTCGACTATCTTTTCGCGCACTACCAGTACCCGAAGCGGGCGTGGTGGCGCAATTTTGTTATTGACATGCCCGTGGGGTGGTGGAAAGACACCAAGACCCTCGCCGAGCCGCGCTACCTGATAACGCTCGGCATCGGCGCTGCGCTCGCCGGCGGCATGCAGCCGCTGGACCACCGCGTCGACAGGCACTTCAGACACACGGACGTACTCCATGGCTGGGAGAAGGGAGGCAACACTGTCGGGAACCCGGCAACGCATTTCGCGCTGGCGGGCGCGGTGTACCTTTACGGGCTTGCCGCCGCCGATGACCCGTATAAAAAGCGCGGCCTCATTCTTCTGGAAGGCCTCGCGTATGACAACATGATAACGCTCGGCCTCAAGTGGGCGTTCGACCGCACATGCCCGAATCATAAGGGTTTCGAGGACTCGTTTCCTTCCGGGCACGTCTCATCCACCTTCGCCATGGCCGCGATGCTCGATGAAATGTACGGCCATAAGGTGGGATATCCTCTGTATGTGGTCGGCGGGTTCGTGGGGCTTTCAAGGCTGCAAGACCGCGACCATTACCTCTCCGACTGCGTCTTCGGCGCGTTCCTGGGATATGCGGTAGGCCATGCGGTGTTCGAGCGGAACCAGATGGAGATGTTCGGCTTCAAGTTGGAGCCGATGATCGAACCCGAAACCGGCGCAATGGGCCTGTCTCTTAATTACAACTTTTGAAATTAAATGGACCCGGTACATTTTATTCCCGTGCTGGGCGCGGGAGAAAAATGGACCAGGTACATTTTTGTTATGTTTCGACGAGGTCGTAGGATTGTGAGCCGAGGCCGAGCGCCTCGCCGTGCGCGACCTGCGCCATGTAGTCGAGGTGCGGCGTCATTTCCTTGAAGATGTCCCTGCCGGCGGCCTTGTTGACGAGGTCTATCGAGGCGCGGTCTATCGCGACTATGTCCTTTGACGCGAGTATCCCCACGTCCGGTATCGCGCGTTCCTGTTTTATCCCCATGCAGTCGCAGTCGTGCGTGAACTTGATGATGAAGTTCATGAAGGCGCATTTGCCCTTTTTGTCCTTGAGCGCGCCGAAGGCGTGTTCCGCGATGCGCTCGCTGAGCATCGTGCTCTTGTTGCCCCAGGTGTATTTCACCGCGCCGCTGTTGCACACGGCGTTGCATTCACCGCAGGAGATGCAGAGCGACTGGTTGACCTGCGCCTTTTTCTCGATGACGGCGACGGCGTGCTCCGGGCACCACTTTACGCAGATGCCGCAGCCGGTGCATTTGCTCTTGACGATTTGGGGCAGGATGTCGGAGTGCTGGGCGAGTTTTCCCGCGCGCGCGGCGCAGCCCATGCCGACGTTCTTTATCGCGCCGCCGTAGCCCGCGGCGAGGTGCCCGGTAACGTGCGTGAGCGCCGCCATGGCGTCGGCGACGAGGAAGTCCGACGCGATGCGCACCGATTTGAAATGCTTGCCGCCCTCGATCTTCACGTCAACCTGGTTGCGGCCCTTCAGCCCGTCGGCGATGATGACGGGCGCGCCGAGTTTCTCGATGCTGTAGCCGTGCTGCGCGGCGACCATGAGGTGGTCGTGGCTGTTGGAGCGCTGGCCCGCGTAGAGGGTGTTGGTGTCGGTGAAGAAGGGCCTTGCGTTGAGCGCCTTTATTTTTTCGGAGACGGCTTTTGCGAGTTGCGGGTTTATGTGGCCGTCGCCGCCTTTCTCGCCGAAGTGTATTTTTATCGCGACGAGGTCCTTGGGCGCGATGCAGTCGGCGAAGCCCGCGGCGTCGAACAGGCGCGCGATTTTTTTCCGGATGCCGTCGGCCTTTTCATCTTCCGTGACCTTTGCGAAGAATACCTGCTTTTTCATATTATGTCGCCTCATGTCGTAGTGGGCCGGGCGCAAAGCGCGTCCCGGCGCAAAACATTGCAAACCAATCTGCGGCTCTTTCGTATTACAGGTTGCGTTTAAGGAGGCGGGATTATAACATAAATAGGATTGATGGTTGAAGCGGGAGCGGCGGTATGATAAATTTGTCGCCTCGCGCGGCGTGAGTCCGACAGGCCCGACCCGTCCGACATGTCAGGCCCGGTGCTCGCTGCGGCGCGAATGTGACGACTTTGGCGGCGGTTGCCGCTTCAAGCAAATGGCGGCATCGGCGTAACGGAATGGTCTTAAAGGCCCATCTTACAAATAGATAAGCCGGTTGAACCGCATGCGAAGGGCGGTGGTATAAAGTTTGCGTTGTAAGCGGTGGGACAATACGGACGTAGAACTTCAAAAAATTGCGGAGGCTCGGAAATGATCCCAAGAGCAAGAAGCCTTTTAGTGCTTGTATTGATGACGTTCGCGGTGACGGCGTGGGCGGCTGAAGTTTCCGCCGTTCAGGGCGAGGCGACGTATGACAAGGCCCCCAAATTCGACGTCGCCAAGCAGGCCATCGCATTCGATGGGACCGAGTACAAATGGACCGACCTCATCGACCTCAAACTGCGTCCGATGCAGGAAACGCCGAGGTCGGGCTACAAGATATTCCTGCGCAACGGCAATGTCATCTACGCCGACATCGTGGGGGCGGGCCTGCAGGGCGTCACGATCCTTCTGAATGTCAAGTCACCTCTGCTCGGTCCCGACGCTGTGGCGCTGAGCACGGACAACATTGCCGGCGTGCAGAGCCTTAACCCGAAAGTGTACCAGCAAGTCGCCTTGAACCAACTGAAGCAACGGGCGAGGTTGGCGCTGTTCCGGGTGATAGATTTCGCCGGGAAATCAATGAATGCCGATGACCTGGACAGGTTATTCGCCACTGACCCGGACCAGTTCGTCGCCGAAGGCGAGAAAATGCTGGTTGAGAAATCCGCCACGTTCGAACGCTCCGTGCAGGACCAGAAGAAATGGGAATACGATTTCATCTACGGCACAAGCTGGGCCTCGTCACAGATAAACGGCACAATCCAGGGAATCAAGCCGAACCTCGACGTGACTCTCCTGACGCCCAAGGCCGGAAGGACGGTAAGCAGCAACCTGAACGAGATCGTGGGACTTAGCTTCAAGGCCGTCAACCAGCCCGTCGGCTTCGGCGCCAATCCCTACGTCAAGGTAATCGGCGTGCGCGGCGACTCGATAACCGGCCAGATAGTTTCGGAGAAGGACGGCGTTCTTGAACTTAAGACCGACATCGGCGACACGAGCATGAAGGTCGCATTGAGCGAGGTCGCCGAGGTCGTGTTCTACAACGGCTCGTTCACGTTCCTCTCCGACTTGCCCGACAGCGCGGTGACGGCGGTTGAGTACGGCGAGATAGCCCTGCCCGGCGAGAAGACCAGCGATGGGTTCTCCTGGCAGAGAGACCGCAGCACCATGCAAAAGCACCCTCCGCTCAGACTTGGCGGCAAAATCTACCGCAAGGGCATCGGGATGCATTCATACAGCGAACTGACCTTCAACATCGGCGGCGCGTACAAGAGATTCAAGGCAACGGTCGGCATCGACGAGGACGCGCCGAAGCCCGGCGGCAACCTTACCATCGAGATACAGGGAGACGCGGGGAAGGTGCTCCTGCCAAAGACCGTCGTCAAGACCGGCGACAAGCCCCTGGCGGTTGACGTGGATGTTACCGGCGTCACGAATCTCAAGATAATCGTGGACTTCGGCGAAGACGGCTACCACAACGACCACTGCGATTTGGCGAACGCGATTCTGGTCAAGTAGCGCGGAACAGATTAGCAACGTAAAAGGCCCCGCATGTCGGGGCCTTTTTTGTTGGCCGCGGCGGTCTTCACGCTTCTTCACGCTAAATATTGAACTCCAGCGGGTCGATAATACGTTAGTGCAATAACATATTATTTGCCGGAGAAGACGTTTCCCCGACGAAGGGCAAACTCTGTCAATTGATTTCACAGGAGCGGCCATGAGAAATTGTATTGCCACAATCTGCTTTTCGCTTATAATTACCGTGCTTTGCGGCTGCAAGCAAGGGCCGCAGCAGCACGCGGCCCAGGTGCCGCCGGACCCGCACCAGATTCTCGGCGAGCATGTGAAGAACAGCCTGAAAGACGCCCTGATGCCGGGCTGGCAACTGACGGCGGTGGACGAGTGCGCGGTTCCGCCGGGCTGGATCGGCAATGGCTCCAAGGGCTGGCATGTGGTCGTCATCGCGCCGGACACCGAGGCAGGAGCGCAACGCTGCCACTTCTGGGTGTTTCCAGCGGACTGGACCGGCCAGAAGCAGCCTCTGCCTCCCCGCAGCGAAACGCCCACTGCGTTCTACTACTGCCAGAACGACGAACTTATGCTCTTTACCCAGCCGCCGGCAGACCCGGCCATGACGCAGATCGCGATCAGCCAGGTGGCGCAGGCGCTGGGAGTTCCCGATGCGCGCGGAGAGATTGCATCGCAAAGCGCCGAAAGGGCCGCGGAAATCAAGGCGCAACTGCTTGCCGCCGCCGGCCCCAAGAGCGGCACATTGAAAAGAATAATTAGCCGCGTCATTGAGAGCAGGTTCGCGGTGTCGGTTTTCACCAAGGGCTGCAGCAACGAAGAGGTCGCCCTGCTCGCGGATGCCCTGCGAAAGACCTTTCCGGAGAAACGGACGTTTATTATTCATCGCAGCGGAACGGATTATCAGGACAGTATCGTAGTTGGCGGGAATAAATAACAGGACAGAGGACGTGCTGGACGAAAAAGAACCATTGCGGGATGTCCCGCCCGCCCCGGAAAACCCCGGTGAACTCGAGGGCAAGCCGTATTGCTTCCTGCACGCGGATACCCTGGCATTCAAGCAATGCCCGGTGTGCAAGAACCACTATTGCCCGAGGTGCCTGGTTCATTACTTCGGCACGTACTATTGTGAAAAGTGCGGCGCCGCCCAGGCCCCGCAACAGCCGGAGGCCACCCGGCGGCGGGACCGTCCTACAAGATCCTCCAACATTCCCACCAATTCGGAGCCTCTGCCGCTGGACTATGACGAATCGCCCCAGGCGCGCCGCGCCATCAGGCTGGCTTTGATCGGGCTTATACCGCTGGTGGGGATGGTGCTGGACGTCATGGCGCTTATCGCCGCATTCAGGGCCTTCACGGAACTAAGCGCCATCCGCGGAATGCGCGGGAGCCGCAAGGCCGTTATCGCCACGGCCATATCGCTTATCTGGCTTCCCGCGCAACTTGCCGGCGTCTTGCTTGTTGTGCGGAGCATCATCACCGGCGCTTGACCGCTTTGGATGGCCGCGCCCTCTCTTTTCCCTCTTCCGGCCTCTCCGAATAAATGTTGAGCGGCATCGTCGAATAACTATGGAGATTACAGGCGCGCCGCCGTATGCGCCTGTTTGATTCTCCGGCTGCGCGATGCTATAATTGTCGGCTGACCGCTTCTTGAATTTTCAAGTCCTGATATCTCAAGGACCGTGCCATGAGAAGAGCAACAGTCATCCTCGTTCTCGTCTTCACCGGCATTCTTTTCGTCCGCCATCAGGCCTTCGCCGATGGCGCGGCGACGCCGCCGGCAGGCCAGGACGTTGAAGCGCTAAGGAAACAGATGCGCTCCGGCAAGATGGAGGACAGGATAAGCGCGGCAAGAGCGCTCGCCGACATAAAGAGTCAGCCCGCCTTTGACGCGCTCGTGGAGGCGCTCAGGTACCGCGAGGATGAACTTCGCGTGGAGGTCATCAAGGCCGTAGCGTCCTTCGACAACCCCGATGCCGTGAAGGCCCTCGGCGGCGTTTTCGGCGCGTGCACGGAAGCAAGCAAACTGGCGATGTTCAGCGCGTTGTCGGGCTACAAGGATATGGGCGAGGCGGACCTCTTTATCCTCGCCCTGAAAGACAAATCCGAAAAGGTCCGCGGCGAGGCGGTATCGCAACTCAACGCGCGCCGCGACAAGCCCGGCGTGCTTGACGCCTTCCTGCAGGTGATGGACAGGGGCGACCCGCCGATGAGACAGTCCATCGTCAACGGCATCCCGCCGGCAACCAAGGACGAGAAGGAGATTGCGATACTCACCAAGGGGCTGGCGGACAAGGATGCCGACGTTGCCAGGGCCGCGCTGGAAATCCTTAAAGAGGCGCAAATCGATCCCGACAAAAAGGCGGACATGACGCTCACCGTGAGGAAATTTGCAGACACCTCCATCCGCGAAAGCCAGATTGAAGTCCTGCAAAAAATCGGCACCGAAAAATGTGTCGGCTTGCTGATTGCCTTCTTGAAGCCCGAAAAAGATCCCGGACTCATCCGGAGGATATTGCGCGCTCTTGGCGCGGTCGGCGGGGCGGGATCTTCCGCGGGAAACGCCGCTATCGCAAACGCCGCCGCGGACGGGATCGCGGATTACGCCAGAAACATAGAGCCCAAGATAAGGCTTTCCGCCGTCGAAGCGCTCGGCGGAATCAAGAGCGACAAGTCGAAAGAAGTGCTCATCAAGGCGCTTTCCGACAAGGGGCAGGAAATCCTCAAGGCGGCGATCAAAGGGCTTATGCAGTTCAAAACCCCCGATATAGTGGACCCTCTGGTTGATGTTGCGATTTCGCGCGGCGATTACGGCATGCAGGTGGATATTGTCAAGATCATCGCCCAGATTGACGACCCCAAGACCGTCGAGGGACTGCTCAAAATGCTTGACCGCGGCGACCCCGCTATCGGCGCGGAAATCGTGAAGACGCTCAGCGACAAGAACGCGCGCGAGGCGATCCCCGCGATCGCCGCGCAGATTAAGAAGCACCTTGCCGCCTCCACGGATCAGGAGCGGAGGTTCCTCAAGGCCGCGGCAGACGCGCTCAGAAAACTCGGCGGTCCTGAAACGGAGGAATCGCTCATCTTGCTTGCACAGTCAAGCGCGCTGATTGCGCGCCTCGACGCGCTGATGGCGCTCGGAAATTTCAGGGACGAGAACGCCACGAAATGTCTCGTGCAGGCGCTCGCCGACCCGGAATTCCAGGTCCGCCTCACGGCGCTCAATTCCATAAAGCAATCGCTCGATCCCGCGGCGGTGGACGCGGTCGCGGGGCTGCTCAACGACCAGCGCAAGGAGGTGCGCCTCGCCGCCATTGAAACGCTCGGCCTGTACGCGGTTCCAGGCACCGCTTCGAAACTCGCAATCGAGTACAACGACGAGAAACTCTACAAGGCCGCCGTCGCCGCGCTCGCCAACATGGACAGCAAGGATTCCAGGGATTTCCTGATTAAAGCCCTCGCCAACCCCGACAGGAAAGTCCGCCATAACGCGCTTCGCGGGCTGGGGCTGTCGTGGGCGAAGGGCGACGCGGACGTTGTGAATGCGTTGATTACCCTGCTTCAAGCCGAAGGGGACAGGCAGGCGCGTGACCTTGCGCTCGTGGCGCTCGGCAACGCCGCCACCGATGAGGCGATGAAGCGGCTTGAGACGGCGGCCCAAAGCAAAGGCGACGACGCCAAGGCCGCCATCGCCGCCCTTGGGCTTACGCGCTCGGAGACCGCCGCCGACATTCTCATCGGCCTGCTCACCAAGCTCGGCTACGAAAGCAGAATGCTCGCGATAGATGCGCTGGGCAGAATCGGCAACGAGAAGGCGATTGAGCCGCTGACAAAACTTATCGATCAACCGGATCCCCACCTGCGGATCGCGGCTGTGCATGCGCTCGGCATGTTCAAGAGCGAGGCGGCGAAGAACGCCATCATCAAGTTTTTGAAGGACACGAATCCCTCCGTTCTCAAGGCCGCGATGGTGACGCTTGCGAAGTACGGTGATGCGGCGGACGTACGCATGCTCGTGATACAACTGAGCGGCGCGGAGAAGCCGGAGATCAGGAAGGCCGCGGTCGAATCGATGCCGTATTACGCCGCGCCGGACATGGTTCAGCCGCTCATCGCGCGCATCAAGGACGATGCACAACCCGTCTCCGCGGCCGCCCTCAAGTCGCTGCGCCGCCTCTTGAACCGCGACCTCGGCGCAAACGACGCCGACTGGGCCGTGTGGTGGGGCGATCACCGCGACAAGCCCGTCGCGGAACTCGCGGACGCGGGCTTCGCCGACAATAAATACGAAATAGGCGATCCCAAGGCGCAGAAAACCATTGAGGAGTGCCTGCGCGCCCTCGGCGACGCGAAGAACGATTTCATCCGCTTCAACGCAATCGCCCGCCTCCGCGCCATCGTGGGCGAGGATTTCGGTTACGACCCGGACAAGGAAAATAACAGCAGCGCGATTGATAAATGGAACAAATGGTGGCTGAACAACAAGAGCAAATTCAGTTGATTGCTTTGAGGAAGGGGACGATGACAGCGGAATTGCCGAAGAAGGACCTCGCCCTGAAGTATCACCTGCTCGAGGTGATGATCGGCACCGCCGTTGAGCCGCCCATGGCGAAATTTCGCGTGAAGAAGGCCCTGCGCCGCTTCAAGAAGCAGTTGCGCGTAAGCCCCTTCTCCAATCCGCCCGTGCGCGGCGCGCTCCGCGAAATGGCCGCGGACGGCCTTGTCGTCGCGAAAAAAGACAAGAGCGGCGCGCATTACGAAGTTGCTCCTCCGGGGAGGGAGGCGTATGAAAAGTATAAGGAAGTGGTGGTGCTCTGGAGGCTGGAAAAACGTTTCGGGGAAAAACTCGAACTGAAGACCATCAATCAAATCAGCCCGCGCCTGCCGCGGCAGGACAAGTTCCACACGCCCGCGGTCTCGAACGTCAAAATGCCCTTTGAATACAAGCCTCTGCGGCATTATTTCGAAGAAGACCGGGAAATCCGCGTGTGCGAAGTCGCCATCCTCCCGCGCGGGCGATAATGTTTGAGCGGCGATTACAAAATCAAATTCAGGAGAAAAGCCATGAGGAGATTCCTTCCAATCATCATAGCATCGCTTGCCGCCGTATGCGCGGCGCTGTTCATATTCTCGCGCACCGTCGCAAGGGCCGAGGACCAGCCAAAGACAACGAGCGAGATTGCGGTCATCGACATGGACGGCGTGCTGGTCGCCTACACGAAATACCAGCAGCAGAACAACGCCATTACGGCCAGGCAAAACGCCCTCAGCGATGAAATCAAGGAAGGCGAAAAACAACTGGAGGAACTCAAGCACAAGCGCGATTCCTACGCGGAGGGAAGCCCGGAGTGGTGGAACAACGACAAGGAGTACCAAAAGGCCAACGCTGAACTGGAAAACAAGACGCAGCGCGCACAGGCCGAGATTGACAAACTGGACAACGAACTCTTCGTGAACATCCTCAACGACATCCAGAGCGCCATGGAGGAATACTGCCCCGCGCATTCAATCAAGATAGTGCTGTGGAAGAAGAAAGTTGACCTCAACCAGCCCACCGTTGCGGACCGCGCAAAGGTCTTCAGCCAACTGAACGTCCTCTACGTTGACAAGGGATTGGACATCACGCCCGCAATCACGGAAATACTCAACAAGAAATTCGACGAGGAAAACAAGACGCAGGTAAATCCCCAGCCGTGACAGGTCAAAGGTGAAAGGTCTAAGGTCACAGGTCAAAGGGCCGTAGCCGCAAGGTTTATCCGCCTCAGGAGGGTTTACCCGCCTATGGCGGGCTTGCCCTGAGACTTGATACCACTACTTTTCTTCCGCGATGGCGACTTCCTTGTCGGTGAGGCCGTAAAGTTCATAGACCAGTTTATCAATCTCCGCATCCGTCGAGTCAATCTGCCGCTGAATCACCGTCCGCTCCTGCTCGCTCTTCGCCTTCTGCAACTGCTTGTGCAAGGCCAGCATCCGCTCCACAAGCCGAACAACACTTTCAACCTGCTTTGCATTCGCTTTCGGAATGGGTATTTTCTCTTGCGCTCCCGGCGTGGCGTGAATTAGCCCACCACCCAGCGAATAATCGATGATCACGGTTCCAAAGTAAAAACTTGCCGCACGGGAGTTCAAAATGCCCAGCACAAATTCCAGAGGATAGTCCGCCATCCCCTTGCCAGAATCCGCGATTCCATGCGGTAAAATACAAACTAAGCTTTGCTCGCAATAAAACTTCTCATTGTCCAGTGTTGCAACAAGCCGCTTTCGTGAAAGCATGGATTGAGAGACAATTTTCCTCGCTTCAAACAAGGCCGGACTACGTGGGCTGTACATCTCTTCCGGCAAATAGTGGATGTATCTTCCCGTGGGCTCGATTGCATAGCGGTCAATATCACGCCCTTCCAGATATGGCTTGTCTTTTTGAGACTTGCATCTATCGCGAATAAGACGATCCTTGCCTCCTTCGCCTTTACCTTTTGCACAAGAACGAAGTCCGAAGGTCACATAGCAGATTTCTCCTAGTAGCCAACTGGATTTTAACATTCTGTCGCAAACCGATTTTGTCGGTGACAGAAGATCGGACTTGAGACTAAGATTACTGGTACCGACTACAGTTTTTTGCGGCCACTCCCTAATAGGCGCGTTATTAAGTTCGGTTATACTTCGTGGGACATATACTTTGATCTTGTTATTTGGGATATCTGGTTTTTTACAAACTAAAATGCAGTTTTTAACGATTGCATTCTGAAAGACCTTCAGCAGCGACAAGTCTGCAACTATTTCAATTGACGTATGCTTAAGAAGTAATTCGCGCAGGCTAAGGCAATTTGGTTGGTGAAGAGTCTGTATCGGAACTATGAAACTCGTACGTCCGCCGTCTTTAAGTAGTTGAACCGCGCGTTCAAAGAATAACAGGTATATATCCCATACATGGGTGGCGCACTTGTAAACGCGTTCAAAATACTCTGCTTCGTGAGGATGATCTTCTTTGAAAATCCTGACTCGCACATACGGCGGATTGCCTATCACGCAGTCAAACCCACCGTCTTTGCCCACAAAACCGTGTGGGAAACCATCTTTGCCTTGCCAGTCAAACGGGTTCACACGTTTCCTTTCTTCGGGGTCGGGGATCAGCCTGTCGGCGAAGTAATCGGTGCCGATGAGCGAGTTGCCGCACTTGATGTTGTTGTCCAAATCAGGCAGCGCCCGCTCGTCAAGTGGCAGCCGCTGCTGTTCAAGCGTCGCCGCGTTCTCGCCCTCCAATATCTTGAGTAGCAAACTTAGTTTCGTTACCTCTACGGCCTGCGGGTCGATGTCCACGCCGTAGATGTTGTTCAGCAATATCCGCTTCTTCTCAGCCGTCGCAAGGTGCAGTTGCCCGAGTTTGTCCCGGTACATTTCCTTCTTGAATTGTTTCGGCCACCGCTTCGCGTACCAGTCGCGGTGATAATCCAGCAGGCGCGTGTATGCGCCCAGCAGGAACGAGCCGCTCCCGCAGGCGGGATCGAGGATGCGCAACTGCGAAATCTGCTTCGGCGTTTTGCCCTCGCACAGTTTCCCCACCGTGTTTTTCACGATATAGTCAACGATGTATTTCGGCGTGTAATAGACCCCGCCCGCCTTCTTGACCTCCGGCTTTTCCTCCACCTTCGCGTGATGTTCCTTCGTCAGGCGTATGACCTTTCCGAGGAACTGCTCATAGACGTTGCCGAGTATTTCCGCCGGAAGGACGCGGAATTCGTAGGGGCAGTCGGGATAATAGAGGCTCGCGATGATTTTCTTGAGGACTTCGTTATCGATGTTGAGGGTCGGCGTGAGGGTATCCGGCTCGCTGCGGCCTTTTTCATGCTCGAAGTGAAAGAGGCCGGAGTTGTATCTCTTGTCGGCGCGGCCATAGAGTCCGCGCAGGCCGCTGTAAATATACTCGTCGTTGAGGAGATTCCGCAACTGCCCGTAAGTCTCGATGCCCCGGTCCTCGCACATGCGCAGGAAAATGATGCGGTCGATGGTGCGCTGGACGGCATTGTTGAGGTCGTCAACGGAGAGGCGGCGGTTACGGCTGGCGATATTGTGCGCAAGGTCATCCCGCCACTTTGAGATGTCCGCAAGGAATTCTGTATCCACTTCGGAAGTCCCGCGCTTGCGCGCTTGGGCTCCCGCGAATTTGTCGAAGAGTCCCCCCTCTATCGCCTCTTGGGAGAAAATATTGGCGATTTCCTCCCATTTCTGAGGATATTGCGTGTATGACCAGAGTGCTATGCGGGCCGTGACCGCGTTGTCGTCCTTGTGCGGCCTCACGGAGCCGTCATAGACAGCGAAATCTTCGAAGTTAGTGAGGATGGACAGCGAGAATTTTGCGGACCAAGCGTACCTGCGAAGTTGATAGGCGGCCTTTTGGTCATTCTTGATGTCAACGGACGGGGGCTTGGCCTCGACATAAAATACCGGCGTCCCACCCATGCGGAAGGTGTAATCTGGAAATCCTCTATCCGCGCTATCTTCTTTTTGGGATTTATTGAGCACCACGTCCCTATATCGCTCTGATTTCGGATGCTCCTTGTTGTCCACGTCCCACTTCATGGCCGCAAAGAAAGGATTGATGAAGTCGGCGCGGGCCTGCTCCTCGTTGTAGGACTTGGCGTGGTATTCGTCGCGGTGGCGGTCGAAGTTTTCGACCAGGCGGATGATTTCCTTCGGAGCGGTCATGTAAATCCTTTCAGTCTATTAATTCCCCATAAGGCGTCGAAGCGCGTTGTCATGATTTAAGGATATTTTGGGAGCGTTGTCAATTTGATTCTCTGAATTTGCGTCCATCGGCGGCCATCTGCGGCTAAAATTCTTGGCGTCCCCGATAGGATCGGGGCAGGCCTTGGTGGTGAAGAAAATTTTTTACAAATTTTTCCAGAAAGTCCTTGACGTTCGCAATTTGGCGGGATATGCTTCGTCATGCGCACACAATATCATGTGTACTTGGGCACATGGTGCGGTGTGTGGGAGAACGAAAACCAGGAACGAAAAACCAAGAACGGGGGGATTTTCATTTTTCGTTTTTCGCTCTTCGTTTTTTCGCGCGGCGGCGGCCATCCCGCGGAAGGCGGGACAAGTTCTGCGGAAAAATGCGAAAAATGCGACAGTCGGTTCACGGGAAAACGCGCGTAAGGGCATGTGATATATGCGGTAATGACCGGAAAAGGGTGAAACAAAAATGCGACAAATGCGAAAAAATGCGACGAAAATGCGACAAAATGCGACGGAAATGCGAAAAAATGCGACGGAAATGCGACAAAATGCGACGGAAATGCGACGGAAATGCGGCAAAATGCGAAAGTTTTGGCGCGCGATGTGTGCCTTTCTGGTTGCATTGCGGCGGGTATTCCAGGGCTTGAGGTTTTGGCCTTTGCCCTTCCACCCGACTACCGCCCTATCTTCAGGCGCTCGGCGTTTATTTCGGGCAGGCCGGCCTCGATGATTTTTTTCGCGGCGGTCGCGATGTCGTATTCCGCGCGGCAGATGCGGACGATCCTCGCGTTCGTGTCATAGACGGCGAAGCATGAGCGCGGGTCTTCGTCGCGCGGCTGGCCGATACTGCCGATGTTGATGATGTAGCGCTTGCTCTTCTCGATGGAGATGGTGTCGCTCACCGAGAAAGAGATGCTGTCGGTTTCAATGAATGTAATGGGGACGTGTGAGTGCCCGATGAAGAGGACCTGCTCCGTGAGTTCGCGGAAGGAATAAAGCGCGTCGATGATGGTCTGGACGTAGTCGAACGCCTGCGGCAGGTAGAGCGAACCGTGCACGAGCGTGAACCCGGTGTAATTCCGCACCAGCGGCTGGTTCGACAGGATCGCCTTTTCCGAATCCGCCAGGTGCTCCTGCGTCCAGATGGTGGATTCCTTGGCGAAGATGTTGAAGTAGTCCACGCTTATCTTGCCCGCGGCCGCGAAGTCGTGGTTCCCGGCGATTATGTCGCAGCCCAATTTTAACACTCTCGCCAGGCACCTTGCAGGCTCCGCGCCGTAGCCGACGATGTCGCCGAGGCAGAGATATTTGTCAATCTTCTGCTTGTCCAGAAAATTGAGAGCCGCGTCCAGGGCCTCGTAGTTGCCGTGAATGTCAGATATCAATCCGTATCGCATGTTTGGCGTTTGCCTTTGTCCCTTGAGACTTGATATTCATTATCGTATTTCCCGTCTTTTTATCAGCATCATCGCGGCCAGAAGAAATATCGCCGCGCCGATGACGGCGTAACCCAGGCCGAGCAGAATATAGTGCCACTCTATCGGCGGCCGCCCCTCCACGGCGGCCTGCGTAACGCGGAAGAATTCCAGGCGAGGTGTCAGCGCCGCCGCTATTTCGCCCGCGCGCCCGCCGTGGCCGCGAAGCCACGCCGCCGGCCCTTCGGAAAGGTGGCCCAGCGTGAAGGCCGCGAACGAGATGACCGCCCCCGCCGGGCGCGACGTCAATAGAGTCACAAAAATCACGAATGCCGCCACGAGCGAGAGTTCAAGGAAGACCAGCGCGCTCGCTTTCAACGCCCTGAGCCCGAACGGCTCCTCGTGCGCCGTTGTCCCGCCCGCCTGAAAGGGGGACCGCCCTTCCCTAAGCCACAGCACGCAGAGGAACATCGCTGTGAGCACGACGACGGCAAGCGCAAGGAGCGCGATTATACCAAAATACTTTCCCAGCACAAGTTCGTTGCGACGCGCGGGTTTGCTCACGACCGTCTGCAGCGTGCCGGAGCGGAACTCCGCCGCCACGGTGCCCGTCCCCTGCACGAGGAGCAGGAACAGGCCGCCCATTGTGATGGTTGAGAGGCCCATCTCGCGCATCATCGCGGCCTCCCGTTCCAGGCCGAAGAACGTGGCCCAGCCGCTTATGAACAGCAGCGCCGTAAACGCGAGCAGCGCGACGTAGAAAACCGTGTCGCGCGTGCAATCGCGAAACGTGGTGACGGCTATGGCGAAGACTCTTCCCATTGCGCCTCGCAAAATCATCCGGCCCCTCAAGCCTCAGGGGCCAAGCCTGTTTCTAACGATCCCCAAATTACCGAAAGTCAAGGATGAAGATTCAAGGCTGAAGGATGAATATTCATCCTTGAACTTTTATCCTTCATCCCCGCCTTTGGCGAGTGCCCCGATATGATCGGGGACATCTCGCCCGTTGGCGGAGTCTCGCCCTCGGGGCGGACTTCATCCTTCATTTTCAAACCCGAATCTCAAAATCCGTGAACCCCTCCGGCTTGCCCGTGCTATCCATCTGCCTGTCGCGGATGTACCCGTGCATTCGGCGTTCGATTGCGGCGATAAAATCCTGAATTGCGCGGGGCGCGGCTTCTGCGACCACCTCGACCGAGCCGTCAGGAAGGTTTCGGACGTAGCCGGTTACGTCGAAGGACTCCGCAATCTGGAAGGTGTTGTAGCGAAAATTGACACCTTGCACTTGGCCGGAGAAAACGCATCGCGTGTGTTGTATGGAGGCCTCAGGCATACTATATATTGATGTTAGCTGCCCAGAAGTAGCACATGTTGCATACACGCAGTCCCGCACTTGGAAACGCGAGCATATAATAACACCTGCCGGACCAGAATCAAGGGAAAGTCGATTTTTCTTCTTGCAAATCCTCTTCCCCATTGTTAGCATGTTTCACGTGGAACCCGGCAGCACATCGCACCGGCCTAAACGACCTTGAGGGGAGGTTCGTCAGACATGGGGCGAGCAATTGCGGTGGTTAATCAGAAGGGAGGAGTGGGCAAGACAACGAGCGCGCTCAATCTTGCGGTGTTGTGCGCCATTGCGGGCAAGCGCTGCCTGCTGGTGGATTTTGATCCTCAGGCGAACGCAAGCAGCGGCCTGAACCTGCAGGCCACGCGCTCAACCAGCATCGGCGCCGCGCTTGCGGGCAACACATCCCTCGAGTCGATTCTCATACATCTGCCTATGCCAAGCCTCGACGTTGCGCCAAGCCATCAGTCCCTTGTCGAAGTGGAACAACATCTCGTTACTCGGTCCGCAGGAAAAACCGCGCTGCAAAACCTGTTCAAATCAATCGATGGCAAGTACGAATTTATTTTCATCGACTGCCCGCCGTCCCTTGGGCTTCTCCCGCTGAATGCGCTTATAGCCGCGGACTCGGTCCTAGTGCCCATCCAGTGCGAATATTACGCAATGGAGGGACTGACACAAATCCTGGCGACAATCAAGCAGGTTCGCGAATCGTACAACCCGAAATTGAAGATTGAGGGAATACTTTTCACCATGTTCGACGACGCCCTTCAGCATTCCGTCGAGATAATCGAAGAAGTCAGCGGTCATCTGCCGGGTGAAACTATGAACACGATTATTCCCAGGGACATTATGCTTTCCGAAGCGGCAAGTTTCGGCAAGCCGATAGTCCATTACGCGCCGGGTTCGCGCGGCGCACGAGCATATATTGAACTTACACGGGAGATCCTCAGTGCAAACCGATAAAAAACTTGGACGCGGCTTCAGAATACTTGAGCGCGATTCGCATCTTGACTCCCCCCCTCAGGCAGTTCAAGCACCGGCCGCGGAAACGATACCGGGACAAAAGATTGCGCCCCCCGCGGCGGTGAGCGAAATCGCTCCGGCAGCCAAACCCGATAAGCCTCTTGATGAACGCCGCGAGCCAGGCGAAACCGTGGCGCGGATACCGCTCAGGTACATTTCTCCAAATCCGTTCCAGCCGCGCCTTACGTTTGACGAGGCCGGAATGCAGGAACTGATGGGCTCCATTGCGGCTTCGGGCATGCTTCAGCCGATCATGGTGCGGCGCAGCAGGGCGGGATATGAAATCATCGTCGGCCACCGCAGATTTGAGGCCTCGCGGCGGCTGGGGCTGGAAACAATCCCCGGCATAGTCCGCGAGATGAGCGATAGTGGAATGCTTGAGATGTCCCTGCTGGAGAACATCCAGCGCAAGGACCTGGACACCGTTGAGAAGGCGCGGGCGTTTGAACGGCTTGAGACGGAATTCGGATTGACTCACGCGGAGATAGGCAGGCGCCTGGGGATGAACCGCTCGACGGTGAGCAACTATATCCGGCTGCTCGAACTGCCCGGCGAGGTGCTGGCGCATGTTTCACGTGGAACATTGACGATGGGGCACGCGCGCGCGTTGCTGGCGATTGAGGGCACGGCCGCAAGGCTGGCGGCGTGCAGCAAGATTCTGCGCGACGGGATGTCCGTCAGAGATGCCGAAGAGCATGCCTCGGATGCCCAACCGGACGGGCGCAAGGAGTCCGGGCGCAGGAAGCGGCAGTCTAAGACGGCCCTCCTGAAAGACATAGAACGCACTCTGCAAAACCTTGTGGGCTATAAGGTTGCGGTATCCCAGACCGCCAAAGGCTCCGGCAAGATAACCATAAAATTCCGTTCAACCGACGAGTTCAACAGCATTTACGAACGCATCACCAGCGCCTTCGCAAAAAAGGAGGATTCGAAGCGTTCAGATTCCGGACCGATCATTATGTAAGTAAACAATTCGCGATAAACGACCCGGCCTCCACCATCCTGATTATCGAATCCACCCAAGCGCCGACCTCCAGGTCTTTGCCGGTGCAGCCGCGGCAAACCCATTATCTCATATCCCACTTTCGCATTTCGTCGCATTTCCGTCGCATTTTGTCGCATTTCGTCGCATTTCCGTCGCATTTTGTCGCATTTCCGTCGCATTTTGTCGCATTTCCGTCGCATTTTTTCGCATTTGTCGCATTTTCGTTTCATCCTTTGCCGGCCATTACCGCATATATCACATGCCCTTACGCGCGTTTTCCCGTGAACCGGCTGTCGCATTTTTCGCATTTTTCCGCAGCCGCCCGCCGCCGCGCGAAAAAAACGAAGAGCGAAAAACGAAAAATGCCCCCCCCTGTTCTTGGTTTTTTGTTCGCCCACACACCGCACCATGTGTCCAAGTACACATGATAGTGTGTGTGCATGACGAAGCATATCCCGCCATATTGCGAGCGTCAAGGACTTTCTGGAAAAATTTGTAAAAAATCCACAGATTTCATAAAATTTAACCGCCAAGACCGCCAAGAACGCCAGAGTGAAACTGCAAGACAACCTAACCGCAAAGACGCCAAGAACGCAAAGATTTTTTACTCTCTCCTGATCAACTGCTCAACTGCTCTACTTTCTCCCCGATTTATCGGGGCCTCTCCTGTTCACCTGCTCAACTGCTCTACTGTTCTCCCCGATTTATCGGGGGGCCACGGATGGACGCGGATTCAGAGAATCAAATTGACAACGCTCCCCAAATATCCTTAAATCATAACAACGCGCTTCGACGCCTTATGGGGAATCAATAGACTGAAAGGATTTGCATGGCCGCTCCGAAGGAAATCATCCGCCTGGTCGAAAACTTCGACCGCCACCGCGACGAATACCACTCCGCCGCGTACAACGAGGCGCAAGTCCGCAAGGAATTCATCGACCCCTTCTTCGAAGCACTCGGCTGGGACATGGCAAACCGCTCCGGCAAGGCCGAGGACTACAAGGACGTACTGCACGAAGCCTCCCTGAAAATGCCCTCCGGCGCGACAAAAGCCCCCGACTACGCCTTCCGCATCGGCGGCGTCAAGAAGTTCTTCCTCGAAGCGAAAAAGCCATCCCATGACATCAAGGAGGAAATCGACCCCGCCTATCAACTCCGCCGCTACGCATGGTCGGCGAAACTGCCGCTTTCCGTACTGACCGACTTCGAGGAATTCGCCGTCTATGACTGCCGCATCCGCCCGCGCCACACCGACAAGGCCGCCGTCGCCCGCATACGCTACTGGACTTACCGCGAATACGCGGATAAGTGGGATGAGATCGCCGGAATCTTCTCAAAGGACGCAATCGAGCAAGGCTCGTTCGATAAATTCGTCGAGGCCGCCGCCGGGAAGCGCGGCACCTCGGAAGTTGACTCCGAGTTCCTCTCGGACATCGAAAAGTGGCGCGACGAACTCGCCCACAATATCGCCACTCGCAACCGGAAACTCTCCCCCGATGACCTCAACGCCGCCGTCCAGCGCACTATCGACCGCATCATTTTCCTGCGCATGTGCGAGGACCGTGGAATCGAACCCTACGGCCAGTTGCAAAGACTGCTCAACGACGAATATCTCTATTCCGGTTTGCTCACACTCTATGGCCGCGCCGACAAGAGATACAACTCCGGCCTCTTTCACTTCGAGCATGAAAAGGGGCGCGGCGAGCCGGATACCCTCACGCCGACCCTGAACATCGACAACGAAATCCTCAAGAAAATCATCGCGAGCCTTTACTACCCCGACTGCCCCTACGAATTCTCCGTCCTGCCCGCCGAAATACTCGGCAACGTCTATGAGCAATTCCTCGGCAAGGTGATACGCCTGACGAAGGAACATCACGCGAAGGTGGAGGAAAAGCCGGAGGTCAAAAAGGCGGGCGGAGTCTATTACACGCCGAAATACATCGTCGATTACATCGTGAAGAACACGGTGGGGAAACTGTGCGAGGGCAAAACGCCCAAGCAGATTTCGCAGTTGCGCATCCTTGACCCGGCGTGCGGGAGCGGCTCGTTCCTGCTGGGCGCATACACGCGCCTGCTGGATTATCATCGCGACTGGTACGCTGCGCACAAACCGGATAAATCCAAGAAGGAAATCTATAAGGACAAACAAGGACACTGGCATTTAACAACGGCGGAGAAGAAGCGGATACTCCTAAACAACGTCTATGGCGTGGATATAGACCTGCAGGCGGTGGAGGTGACAAAGTTGAGTTTGCTGTTGAAGGTTCTGGAGGGCGAGAACGCGGAGACGCTCGAACAGCAGACCCGGCTCTTCCACGAGCGCGCCCTGCCGGACTTGGACAACAACATCAAGTGCGGCAATTCGCTCATAGGGCCGGATTATTTCGCGGAGCAACTGATCCCCGACCCGGAGGAGATGAAGCGGGTGAACCCGTTCGATTGGAAGAAGGAATTCCCTGAAATCTTTAACCGCAAAGACGCAAAGAACGCAAAGGGCAACGGAGGTTTTGATTGCGTGATAGGCAATCCGCCGTATAGTGCCAAGCAAAGCATAGAAGGAAAGAGCCTGAGGTCTTTCTATGGACATATTGAATATAAATGTGATCCATATGCGTTTTTTGTTGAGCAGTCCTTACGCTTGGTGAAAAAACGAGGTTTGGTGGGTTATATCATTCCAGTGACATGGATGACGAATTTTTACTACATGAAGTTGCGTCAATTGATGCTAGGCACCCTTTCGCTCAAGAGAGTAGTACTTGTAGATGGCTTAGTGTTTAAGAATGCAAACGTAGATACATGTTTGCTCTTTTTGGCAAAGGAAGACGTATCTCAACGTCGCTTTGAGTGGTTGCGCACAACACCGGATTCTTTGAACCGCCCGCTGATGTTGCGTTCATATGATGATGTGGAAGCGGAAGCGCGTTACGACATAACACCAGAGCCAGATAGTCAATGGCTCGCCATTAAACGTAAGTGTGAACAGAATTCAGTTCGATTGGATTTGCTGGGTAAGATTTCCTTGGGGCTTATACTGCGGTCGAACGATGAATTTATATCAGAAACCAAAGACAGCCGTCATCCCGACGCCATATATTTCGGAGATAATATCTCGCGATATGGGTGGCTGCGACCGTCACGCTTCTTCAACTCCGGCTCCGCAGTGATAGTTGGCGGGACAAAAAAGAAGGCGGTTCATGAAGCGAGACCGAAAATCTTGATTCAGTCAATAAGGAATCTTAAACTTCAGCGTCGGATCGTTGCATCCCTTGACACATGTGGGGAGAGCTTTATCGGTACTGTAAGTGCTTTTGTGTTGCAGGACGCACAATACGATATTAGGTACATTCTTGGCCTGTTGAACTCCAATTTGTTAAACACATACTTCAAGCGAAGATTTACTACAATATCGATTAAGTCAGCGGTACTTGGTGTTCTGCCCATTCATCTGATTGATTTCAACGGCACTCCTGACAAGGCGCGGCATGACAAGATGGTGAATCTTGTTGAGCGGATGCTGGGGCTGCATAAGCAGATTGCGAAGGCGAAGAGCGAGCGGGAGCGGACGGTGATTCAGCGGCAGATTGACTCGACAGATGCGGATATTGATAAACTGGTCTATGAACTCTACGGATTAACAGCCAAAGAGATTGCGATTGTGGAAGGAAAGTAAGAAAGTGAGATCCCGACTTATCGGGACCCCAAGCGACGCCTCGGAGCCCCGATCATATCGGGGCCTCATTGTCCGGTACTGAAAGTCCGTGAGCCTCCCACGCGGGTCATGGTTCCTTCTTCGCGGGGGCTATTACTTCGAGTATGAGGAACAGCAGGACTATCGCTCCGGCCATTATGGGCCATAAGGTCCACGTGCCGATGTTGCACAGTTGCGGAAAGGTCTCTTTCGCGTCTGCCAGCCGCCAGGTGGTGAGGATTCCCCATTTTGAAAGAAGGGGGTATGCCTCCGCGAAGACGGCCGCGCCGACTAGCATGCCGATGACGCCGAGCAGGCCGTGAATGCTTCCCCCGCCGACCGAGCCGACTCCCGTGCCCGGACAGTAGCCGAGGACTGCCATGCCGATTCCGAAGATCGCCCCGCCGATGAGGATTGCAAGCAGGTAGTAAGGAGTTTTGAGATGCAGTGTTACCGCGTTCCCTTCCGTGAGCGCATAGACGCCCACGCCGCCGACGAGGATGGCGGTCAGCATGATTTTCACGACGGTGAAATCGCGCAGGCGCAACTGGTTCACAATCACGTCAAACTTCGTCACGCCGCCTTTGTGCAGGAGGATTCCGAAGAGAAATCCGATGCACAGGCCGACGATTGTCGGGTGTTCTTGCATGAGCGGTAACATATGGTTCTCCGTATAGGTCAAATGCGCCGGAGGCGCATAAAGGTCAAAGGTTACAGGTCAAATGCGCCAGAGGCGCATAAATGTCTCACTGCGGTCTGCCCGGCGCAGGCGGTTGGGCCGCGGGCCTCTTCGCGCGGTATATCAGCATCGCGGTGATAATTCCCACGAGGAAGAAAGCCCCCATGAACGTCCAGGAGCCGACGGCAAGTTGCAGTCCGCCGCTTATCCCGTGGCCGGAGGTGCATCCTCCCGCCATTCGCGCGCCGAACATGATTATGATGCCGCCGAGGAACGCGAAGAACAGCCGCACGGCGCCGCTTTTCCCGACCGTCCCGCGCCAGACGTTCGGCACAATCTCCGGCTTCACGTCCCGCGAGAGCGCGCTGGAGAACAGCGCCCCCGCGAATATCCCGATTACGAGCATCCATTCCCAGTCCGGTTTTGTGCCGTACTTGGTCAGGTATGCGGTGTCCTTGTAATGGTCGGGCGCGGCCTTTTGCTCTATCATGGCCACGGATTTGACGAACGCCGTGCTGACGCCTATGGGGCTGTTGCTGACATAGAACGCAATCCAGCACAGTACGCCTATGAGTATGCCCACATGGTAGGGCGACCAGCGTTTTGCGGTAAGCCAGTTCATGGTTCCGTCCTCCTGCAATGGGTTGAGGAAGAAGATGTTTTGCGAAAAGGCAACGGCGCGTGACTGTTTGGAGTTGAACCAAAATAAACTTTGGTTTTGCGGATTGTGGCACGCTCTTCTTTCCCTCTCGGCTTCAATCTCAAGGGGATGGTCAGGAGACAGGGCGCTTTTCCCCGGCGTCACTGAATTGCCGAAACCGCGATCTTGTACTCCGTCTCGTTGAAGTTCATGTTCGGGTCTTCCGTCACCCCCGCGTACTTCTCGTTCAGAATTTTTTTGACGTTGTCGATGCGCTTCACCGTGTCGGGGTGCGTGCTGAACAGTTCGCCCAGGCCGCCGCTGCTCCCGCCGAGTTTGAGGAAAATATTGAACACCTGGATTATCCCGTCGGGATTGTAATTGGCCCTGACCGCGTACCGGACGCCCAGTTCGTCCGCCATGTATTCGTCGTCCCTGCTGTACTTCAGCATCACCAGTTGCGCCGCCACCTGCGCGACTGCCTTCGCGTCCGGGCTGCCCGTGCCCACCCCAATCGCGTCCAGAAGTATCTGCATCCCAAGGGATTTCTGCAACTGGTCCACCCCATGCCGCGCGGTAACGTGGCCTATCTCGTGCCCAAGCACGCACGCCAGTTGCGCCTCGTTTTCCATCTGCTTCAGAAGCCCCTTGTTCACGTAGATGAATCCTCCGGGCATCGAAAACGCGTTCACGTCGTCGGAGTTGACCACCTTGAAAGTCCACGGCAGGTTCGGCCTCTCGGAGACCGCCGCCAGCGCCTGCCCTATTTGGTTGACATAGTCCGCGACCTCGGCGTTGTCATAAACGCCGCCGACCTGCTTCTCCACGTCGGGCATTGCCTGCCGGCCCAGCGAGATTTCCTGCTGCTCGCTGATGAGGCTCAACTGCCTCTTTCCCGTGGCGGGATTTGTCTCGCAGCCGGCCACTGCAAAGACGATCGCAAGGAGGAACAGTACCGAGACTATCGCTTTCATGGTCTTTCTCCTCTAAAAGTAGAGTGGCATTTACCCGATAGCGCCTTTGACGCTCCCGGCGTAATTGTATGCATGCAGAACGCTTCCGCAAGAAACATTGCATCATGCCATTGCGGAAAGGGGACCAAGTGCAAACCGTTTCGGCCCAGAGTAGAATCTTATGTCCCCGTTGGAATTCCGATTGGCAATTGGATCCAGAGCCATAAACCCACATGCCACCATATACCAAATGTTTTGGGAGTAATAGCCACATACCATCCCGTGCCGATGAACCCGAGCGCCGCAGCCAATAGGACGACAGCCAAGTACCTTGTGTCAGCAAGGGCGCCAAGAGAGCCCCGTATGAAAAGCGTCAAGATCAGTATAACGAGGCCTAGTGGGAAAAAGGCTCCGAATTCAGAGGCCAGCCACATGTTGGCGGCGATGACAGTGAATATCCAACCAGCGACGTTCATCTCGACGCGTTTCATGTTTCTCCTTAGCTGGTTCTACGGCATGATAGATGCTTCCATTATAATTGTATTCATACCGCATAGTTTCTGCAACAAACTTTTTGTTCGCCGCGGCCATGCGCGTCAACTAAAGGCCGCTCGCCCTTGACGGGAGGCGCTCCGAGCGGTTAACATGTCCTCTTCCGAGAAATCAAACAGGAAGAAAAAGTCTAACGATTTTCGCCGACAACAAATTTACGGAGGCAGATGATGTTCGACGACGTTGGAATTTCCGAAGCGATCCTTGACGCCTACAACAAGAAACTGCGCGAGTGCCTCAGAAACGACGTGGTGATAGTCGGCGCCGGCCCCAGCGGCATGACCGCCGGCTTCTACCTTGCCCAGCGCGGCGTAAAAACCACCATCGTCGAGAGGAAACTCGCCCCCGGCGGCGGAATCTGGGGCGGCGGAATGGCCATGAACGATGTCGTCTTCCAGAAAGAGGCGCTTCCCATCCTCAAGGACATCGGCGTCCGCGCGGAGCGGAAACACGGCGAACTCCATGTTGTTGACGCCATCGAACTCGCCGGCGCGCTCTGCCTGAAAGCGCTCCACGCAGGGACGACAATTCTCAACCTCACCACCGTCGAGGACATCTGCCTCAAGAACGACAAAGTCAATGGCGTCGTCGTCAACCGCACCGGCGTTTCCGGCGTTTACCACGTTGACCCGATAGTATTGAGCGCGAAGGCCGTGCTTGACGGCACGGGACATGATGCGGGGCTGGTGCATTTTCTCATGAAACGCGGGCTGCTGAAAAACCTCACCGCGGAGAGGCCCGCCGTCGAAGCCCCGATGCACGCGCCCACCGGCGAGGCATTCGTCGTCGAGCACACCGGAGAGGTCTTCCCCGGATTGTGGCTCTCCGGCATGAGCGTCTGCTCCGCTTACGGCGGCCCGCGCATGGGCCCCATTTTCGGCGGGATGCTGCTCTCCGGCAAAAAAGCCGCCGAGATGATTTGCGAGAAACTGAAGAAGTAATCAACTATATTGCGGGTGAGTTATGGACAAGGGACATTTCTTTTTGTCCCGGCTTGCACGGCATTGGCATTTGTCCTGGTTCCAGCCATCACTGTATTATTGTTTATTGCGGCGTTAATCCTGCGGTTTGTCCGACCGTGAGAGACAAATGAGCAAACAGACCATAGGCATTACCATTGGCGATCCCTGCGGCGTCGGCCCCGAGGTTACGCTCAAGGCGCTCCGTCTGCTGGGGGAGGGGCGATGGGACGCGGCGGACCTCGTCGTGTACGGCGATGCGGATGTCCTCCGCGCAACCGTTGAGCGGTGCCTCCCGCCCGGCCCGCATGCGACCGTGCCCCTGATCGACCTCGGCAATTTCGGCGGCGAAATCCGCCCCGGCGCGTGCGCGGAAGGCGGCCGCGCGGCGATGGAATACCTCGAGGCCGCGGTCGAAGATTTGAAGAACGGGAAAATCGACGCCCTCGTTACCGCCCCCGTCAGCAAGGAGGCGGTCCGGATTACCCGCCCCGGCTTCATCGGCCACACGGAATTTCTCGGCGAGGCGTTCGGATGCAAACCCGTGATGATGATGGTCGGCGGCGGCTTGCGCGTCGCCCTTGTAACCACGCACTGCGCGCTGAAAGACGTGCCGCGCCTTGTGACGGAGAACACGGTCTTTAAAACAATCCGCGTGCTCGATGACGCCATGCGCCGATATTTCGGCGTGAGCGCGCCGCGCATCGCGGTCTGCGGGCTGAACCCCCACGCCTCGGAGGATGCGCCGTGGACTCGCGAGGATCGCGAGGTTGTCGTCCCTGCCGTCGCGCGCGCCCGCAAGGAGGGAATCAAATGCGACGGGCCGCTCGCGGGCGACACGGTTTTCCACAGGGCGCTCAAGGGCGAGTTCGACGCCGTGGTTGCCATGTACCATGACCAGGGGCTTGCGCCGCTCAAGACTGTTGCGTTTGGCAGCGCGGTCAACGTGACGCTCGGCCTGCCGGTCGTGAGGACTTCGCCCGGCCACGGCACCGCGTTCGACATTGCAGGGAAGGGCGTGGCCGACGCGCGCTCGATGACCGAGGCCGTCAAACTCGCCGCGCTTTGAAATAAATGGACCAGGTACATTTTATTCCCTAATCTGAGATACGAACTATTGGAGGAATGCACAACTGTTCCCGACGACTTCGCCCACAAATATTACTACGAAAAACCGTGAGTATCACAGTGATTAGGAGCATATATATGACCGGAAGCATATACTTGCTTAAAATTGTTTTCGTTTCAGTTGCATGGCTTTTGCTATCTGTGGGATGCGCCGTCCGTGCAAACAATGAGACAGAGGTGAGCGATCTCAATAAGCAAAAGGAATTTGTTAATTACTCTCTTGTTGACAATTGGTCTACGTGCATTGCAAGGGATGGAGAATATCTCTTGGTCGTGAGATTTCCAAACGGCTCGACGAATAACGATGTGGTAAGAATGTCTTTCCTCAATTACAGTTCAAAAACGGTGTGGACTGAGGACGTGACACTGCCAGACGAGATTTTTGCATCAGGAACCTTGGATGAGGTTTTGATTTTTAAGGGGAGAGACAAAGATCACCCCATTATCGTTGTGACATACCGTCCGTTTTCGGGGGGCGGAGATGTCATCCATTCGGATAATAAACTGGCCGCTTATGAGATGAACTATGCCGAACATACGATACGTTTCGTGTTGGGATTAAGAATCGGGCAGAGCACTTATGGAGTTGATCACTTTGTAAGCACGAAAAGCTTTTTTGATGTTGCGGTTAACGAAGGACAGGTAACATTTATTACATTTGAAAGAGACAAAAGTATGGAGAAAGTATCTGCGGTAAGAAAATTCATCTTGAAAGACGAAGGTTTTGTGGCACAGGAATAGATAAGGAAGGGCAGCAAAAAGAGGGGGAGCGCATGCTCCCATTTTTCTCTTTGACAAGCCAGTGTTCAGGCTTGAGGCCTGCCTAAAGGGCGAGGCGGACTTGAGGAAGTGAGCGGCTGTGTTTGAAATCAAGAGTTTTTTTGTCGCCATGGCGTTTCGCTCCTTAGCATTGAGTTGAGGATGACCAGCAGTTTGCGGATGCAGGCGGCTGTGTTTGAAATCAAGAGT
>Ga0315291_10000742_pt1 | contig 43218 bp, 32 predicted proteins | sample YL17G12_20_MG_FD_203070 | JGI IMG/M metagenome (GOLD analysis project Ga0315291, IMG submission 203070) | Sediment microbial communities from Yellowstone Lake, YNP, Wyoming, USA - YL17G12_20 | ecosystem: Environmental > Aquatic > Freshwater > Lake > Sediment | place: USA: Wyoming | collected...
TCTCAGCCCCAAGAAGACAATCGGTCGCAAGCTGCAGGAGATGATCCTCGCGCTCCAACTCGAGCGCACGTTCTCCAAGGAGGAGATCCTGGAGTTGTATCTCAACCAGGTCTACTACGGCAACGGCGCGTACGGCGTGCAGGTGGCGTCCGAGGCGTACTTCGACAAGCGCGTGCAGAAGCTCAGCCTGGCGCAGTCCGCCCTGCTCGCCGGCCTGCCCCAGCGGCCGACCGACTATAATCCCTTCCGCAGCCCGGAGGCCGCGAAGGCGCGCCGCGACGAGGTCCTCGAGCGCATGCGCGAGCAGGGCTACATCACCGCCCAGGAGGCCATGCAAGCTGAAGAGAGCCCCCTCGGCCTGGGCAAGCCCAAGCCGCCGCTGGGGGTGAGCCAGTACAAGGCGCCCTACTTCACCGGCCACGTGCTGCGCCAACTGGTCGGCGAATACGGTGCGGACGTCGTCTACCGCGGCGACTTCAAGGTCTACACCACCCTCGACTGGGAGGTCCAGCGCGAGGCGGAGCGCGCGGTACGGGAGGGCGTGGCCAAGGCCAAGGGGCTGCATGTCAGCGAAGGGGCGCTGGTGGCCCTCGACTACCGCACCGGCGCGGTCAAGGCCCTCGTCGGCGGAACTGACTACGACCAGGATCAATATAGCTGTGCTACGCAGGCGCGGCGCCAGGCGGGGTCCGCGTTCAAGCCCTTTGTGTACACGGCGGCGATGGACAGCGGCTTCACGCCCGACAGCGTTATCGTGGACGCGCCGGTGACCTACAAGGGCGCGGCCGGCAAGCCCTGGCGCCCCCAGAACGCCGACCGGCGATACCGCGGCTCTATCACGCTGCGCAACGCGCTGGTGCATTCCGTGAACGTGGTGGCGGTCAAGCTCCTGGACAAAGTCGGCATCGCGAAGGTTATTGACTACGCTCACCGCATGGGGATACGCGACGATCTCGATCCCTACCTGTCGCTCGCCCTGGGGACGTCCGGGGTTCGCGCGATAGATATGGCGACGGCGTTCGGGGTGTTCGCCGGCGGCGGCAGGCGGGTGGAGCCGCGGCCGGTGGAGCGCATCACGGATCGCAACGGCGGCGTCATCGTGTCGTACCGGCCCCAGGTGCGCCAGGTCATCTCGCCGGCCACGGCGTCCACCATTGACAGCATGCTGCGGGAGGTCATCACGCGGGGCACCGGCAGGCGGGCGCGCATCGGGTGGCCCGCCGCGGGCAAGACCGGCACCGCCAGCGACTACAAGGACGCTTGGTTCATCGGCTATACCGACAAGCTGGTGTGCGCGGTCTGGGTTGGCAACCGCGACAACAGCCCCATGCGCCGCGTGTTCGGCGGCACCGTCCCGGCTTCCGTGTGGGCTGATTTCATGACCGCGGCAACGAAGATCGAGGAAAGGCAGGCTGCCGCCGCAACTCCGGCGGAGGAGGAGCCTGCAGAGCGGCCGGCGGCGCGCGCGCGCGAACGCCCCGAGCGGCGCGAGCCGCAGGTGCTGCGGGTCAAGGTCTGCGCGGACTCGGGGCTGATCGCCCGGCCGGAGTGCCCCAACACCCGCGTGATCGAATACTCAGGCGCCGAACGAGCGTCCGCTCCTCGCGCGTCGTGCAACCTCCACGGCCCGAGCCCGACCGGCAGCGGAGCCGAGGCCAGCCGCACGATCACCCTCAGCGTCTGTGGCGACTCGGGTAAGCTGGCCACGCAGTATTGTCCCCATGTGGTCAACAAGCGCTTTGCGCCGAGCGAAGCGCCCTCCGACACCTGCGACCTGCACAAGCCCAGCAACCCCGCGGACATAGACGGCACCTTGTGGTGATGGGCGCGGGCGGACTCGCGCTTCCCGGTGTCGTGCCGTCGTGAGCCTTCGGCCTCGCCCCCAGCGTCCCGTTGGCGCGCTGCGCCGCGTGCATTGGTCGGATTGGGGACGCGGCGGGGCATTGCCGGCGCCGGGAGGGTGCGGCCGCGGAGGCGCAGAATTGCAGTCATGAGGAACCTCGAGATGCAGCGGCACCGCGGCGACGACGATACGAGGATAGGAAAGATGCATAGGACAGCTCGTCAGGGTTGGACGCGCGCGCAGGTTACTGTGGTTTCAGCAGTGGTGACCGGAGTCTTGCTTGCGATCGCACTGCCGGCCCTCGCCTTTGGCGCTCAAGCCGGGGCGGCGGCCGCGGTCGACGAGGTGTGGCGCATCGAGCGCGACCAGGACGCCCCGGACGGCGCCGGGGTGCCGATCCAGGCCGGACCGGTTGCCTATGCGCCGCGCGTTGGAGAGGCGCCGCGGCTCATCGTGATGGTGCTTGATCAACAGCTCATCGCCTATGACGGCGCCGGCGGCAAAGCGTGGTCGGTGCCGGTGGAGGGCCAGGCGCAGCAGTTCATCGCCGTGGCGGATGTGGACCGCGACGGGCGCAACGAACTGGTGGTTCCGCTCAACGACGGGATCATGTGCGTGCGCGACGGCGGCGGCGTGGCCTGGCGACGCTCCCTGGAGGCGGACCCCGCCGGGTCGGCGGTATGCGCGAACCTGCTGGGCGACGAGCGTCTGGAGGTCGTGGTCGCAGACGGCGACGGCGGAATAACCTGCCTTGACTCCAACGGGCGGCCCCAATGGCGCCTGCTGGCCGAGAGCGCCGTTCGCGTGCTGGATAAGGACCCGTTCATCTCCAAGCCCAACTGGAACTACGAGCGCTATCGGAATCGTGACGCGGTGGTGCCGCCCGCCGTGGGGGACGTGGATGGTGACGGCCAGGCGGAAGTGCTCCTGGCCACCGAGCCGGGCTATGTGTACTGCCTGTCGGGCCGCGGCGAATGGAAGTGGCAGTTCCGCGCGGGCGGCAAGTGCCTGGGCACGCCCGTGATCGCCGATCTGGACAAGGACGGCACCGCCGAGATCATCGTCGGCAGCGACGATAAGCGCGTCTATGTCCTGGCGGGGGCGACCGGCAAGGTGCGCGCGGCGATCCCCACCGCCTGGGGCGTCGGCCCCAGCATCGCGGCCGCGGACCTGGACCGCGACGGCATTCCCGAGATCCTGTTCGGCGACGACCGCGGCTACTTCTACTGCTGCGAACCCGACGGCGAGCAGCGCTGGCGCGTCGCCTTCAAAGCAGACCCCCCGCTCACCTCGGAATACGGAGACAGGTTCCTGGCGCCCGCGGCGGTCGCGGATATCGACGGCGACGGCGTGCTTGAACTGGTGCTCGGCATGTCCGGGCGCGGGTTGCTGTACGTGCTGAGCCCCGACGGCCGAATCGAGAGGAGCTACGTCCTGGAGACGGGCCAAAAGCCGGCTCGCCTGGCGGAAAGCGGGCTGCGTGTCACCCCGATCGTCACCGACACCGACGGCGACGGCAGGGTGGAGATCATCGCCGCCACGCGCCTATTCACCCTCGCCTGCCTGCGCAGCACCGCAAAGTCCGACGCCGCCATCGCATGGGCCGGGCCGCGCGGCACCCCCGCGCTGACCGGATGTGTACTCGCGCAGTGCGGCGGGCCGACCATCACGGAAATGCCCCGCGCGCGCGCCGCGGTGGCGGGCGACATCAGGCTGACGCTCGACGCCGCGTCGCTCGTGAACGGCGTCGTGAATGCCCAGGTGCGGCGCCCGCAGGAGGCCGCCGGGGTGTTGCTGACGAGCGTGCGTGCGGCTTCGGGTTTGCCTGAGCTGCGCGTTGACCAGGTCATCACCCAAGACGATCACTTTGGTATCTCGGTGCCAAACGCGGCCGACTGGCCGGAGAGCCTAAGGTGCCTGCTTGTCTCGACGGAGGACGGGCGGGTCATGGCCGACAGGTCGGCGCGCGTTTCGCTGTCGCCCAAGGCCGCGCGCGAGGGAGTCCACGCGCAGACGGTGGCGGCGGCCGAGGAAGCCATCAAGCAGTTGCGCCTCGAGTGGCCGAACGCCGAGGCCCTGGCGGCGGCACGAGTGGCGGCGCTTGGCAGTTGGACCGGGGAGCCGCCCGCCCCTGCCGAATGGGCCCGCCGCGATGTCCAAGCGGCAGCGGAAGTGCGAGCGCTGCCGGGGCTGGTGAAGCGCCAGCGGTCCGCCACGGGGCCGCTCTATCTCGTGACGTGGACCGCAAATCCGTGGGACCTCTTCACCCCCGGCGCGGCATGGCCTGAAACCGACGCAGCGGTACCGGCGCAACTGGAGGTCTCCCTCTACCAGGGCGAGTACGAAGCGGCGGCGGCCAATCTGCTGAACGTAGCCGCCATGCCGCTGCAGGTGCGGGTCGCAGTGAGCGACCTGGCGGCCGCGGACGGCTCGACCCTGCCCGCGGGGCAACACGTGGAGCTGCGCCGCACGCGCATGGTGCCGCGTCACGCCGGCGACATGGTGGGCGACGCTCTCCCCGCCCTGGACGAGGCGGGCGTGATGTCGGTGCCGCCGATGGAGGCGGCGCAGTTGTGGGTCACGGTCAACGCCGTGGGCGCGGCGCCGGGTATCTACAGCGGGGAGATCACCATCACCGAGATGACCCCGCAGTCGCGCGCCGCCAAGGTCCCGCTGCGCGTCAAGGTGTGGCCGATCCTCCTGCCCAAGGAATCGCCGGTGCGCTTTTGCACCTGGGCCTATCTCGACAGCAGCCTCTTCGGCGACCATATCGACGCCGCCATGGCGGACCTGATCGCGCACAAGAACACGGTGTTCACCCTCAATGCCAACGTGTCCGTCCCGTATGATGAAAGCGGCCGGGTAGGGCAACCCGACTGGGGTGCGATGGACCAGCAGCTTGACCGCTACGCCGGCCACGGCGTGATCCTGGCGCTTGAGCCGGGTGTGGAGTACACCGGGCAGGGCCAACCATCACCTGAGGCGACCGCGACGGCCTTCTCCGGCGCGGTGCGGCTGCTGGCCCAGCATATGGCCGACAAGGGCCTCGGCTACAATGACTGGGCGATCTACGTTGTGGACGAGCCGGGGCTCGATCACGGCCCACGCATCACCTACCTGATCGACCACGCACGCCGCATCAAGCAAGCCGACCCGCGCGTGCGCAACTACACCGATCCCGTGGTCCCCATGAGCGTGGAGGACCTCAAGCGCGCGGCGCCCTACGTCGATATCTGGTGCCCGGAGCAGGACTCCCTGTGGCGCATCTGGGGGCCGACCCCCGACATGCGCGCCGATGAGAAGCTCGCCGTGCTCCGCGCCGACAGCCCGGAGGTGTGGACCTACGAATGCTTCCCCCGCGTCAAGCGCACCTCGCCACTGGGCTACTACCGCAACCAGGCATGGTTCGCGTGGACGCGCGGCCTCAACGGCCTGGGCTTCTGGACCTACTGCATGGACCCCAATGACCCGTGGCTGCCCAACCGGGACGAATACGTCCTGGTCTACCCCGGGCGCGACGGCCCCATCCCCAGCAAGCGTTGGGAGGCATGCCGGGACGGGGTGGAGGACTATGAGGCGCTGTGGCTCGCGCGTCAGGCGGCGAATGACGCGGGGCTGCGCGGGGATGCCCGTGCAGCTACAGCTCGCGCCGAGATCGACACCCTCGCCGAGACCGTGTTGCAGCAACGCTCGGTTCTCCCGGCGATCCAGGCCGCACGTCGCCGTCTGGCGGAGATAACGATTGAGCTGACGCCGGGGGAATAACACGCAGCGGGCCCCTTCCGGGCAGCCGCGTCGGCGTGAGGGGTGGCCAACCTGACGGGCGCGACCGAAAAAAACAGGAAGGAAAGAGGCGAGCGAGGGCGAACCGGCAACATCGAGAGGTGCGGGAGTGGCGGCGAAGCTTGTGAAAAACCGCACCAGGCTGGCATAGCCAGGGCGGGACGGGGGCGGCGCCGAAGTGTCCGCCACTCCGGAGCCCACCTGGGCACTCCTGGCATCAACCATGGGGTGCATTGTGTTTGGGGCACTTTGTGCGTTAATGCACAAGCCTGACATTAGGTCAGGCTTGGCGCGACGCGAACGGAGGCATGAATGAAGGAAGTCGTTATCGTTGACGGCGTGCGGGCACCGCAGGGCACTCTGGGTGGCGCCCTCAAGGACGTAGCCGCACACAAGCTGGGCACTATTCTCACGCAAGCACTTCTGGAGCGCACCAAGCTCGACCCGGCGATCGTGGATGAGGTCGTCATCGGCCATTGCCTGCAGACCAGCGACTCGCCCTGTACGGCGCGGGTAATCGCCCTCAATGCAGGCATTCCCTTCCACGTCCCCGCGTGGACCGTGCACCGCAACTGCGCATCCGGCGCACAGGCCTTGGCGGATGCGTACAAGTGCATCCAGATGGGCGAGGGCGATGTCTATATCGCCGGCGGCGTGGAGAGCATGAGCCAGGCCCCCTACGTGTCGCGCGACACCCGCTTTGGCAAGCGCCTGCGCCACGCGGAGCTGATCGACACCCTGTGGGAGGGGCTGACCGACCCCGTCTGCAACCAGATCATGGGGCGCACCGCCGAGAACCTGGCGGAGGAGTTCAGCATCAGCCGCGAGGAGCAGGATCGCCTTGCGGTGCGCAGCCACAAGCTCGCCTTTCGCGCCACGCGCGAGGGCAAGTTCAAGGACGAGATCGTCCCCATCATCATCCCCAAGAAGGCGGCGGGCAGGGAGATGCCGCCCGACATCGTGACCGAGGACGAGGGCATCAACGTGGCGCTGACGGAGCAGATGCTGGCATCCTACCCGACCGTGTTCAAGCAAGGGGGCACGGTGACGCCGGGCAACGCGTGCCCCATCAGCGACGGCGCGGCGGTGTGCCTGGTGATGAGCGGGGACAAGGCGAAGGAGCTGGGGTATAACGAGCCGCTCGGTTACATGCGGTCCTACGGCTTCGCGGCGGTCGAGCCGGAGCGCATGGGCGTCGGGCCGACCAAGGCCGCGCCGCTGGCGCTGGCGCGCGCGGGGCTGAAGCTAGAGGACATGGATCTCATCGAGTTGAATGAAGCGTTCGCCGCGCAGGTGCTGGCGTGCCATCGCCTGATGCCGTTCGATATGGACAAGTTCAACGTCAACGGCGGCGCGATCGCTTTGGGACACCCGGTGGGGTGCACCGGGGCGCGTATCGTCATCACGCTGCTCAACGAGATGAAGCGGCGCGGCGGGCGCTACGGCGTCGCGACGGAGTGTGTCGGCGGCGGCATGGGCGGTGCTATCGTAGTGGAGCGCAAGTAGCCGAGCGCGGGCATCGCCGGGTAACCAAGTCAAGGAGGGCGGCATGTACATCTACAAGGCAGCGGTGTTAGGTGCGGGTGCGATGGGGGCCGAGATCGCACAGACTATCTCCTTCTCCGGCCTGCCGGTGGTGATCAAGGACGTCAACCAGGAGCTGGTGGACAAGGGCATAGCTAAGGCGCGCGCCATTTACCAGCGCCGGGTGGAGCGCGGCAAGATGTCCGCCGCCGACGTCGAGCCCAAGATGGCGCTCATCTCGGGAACCACCAGCTACGACGGATTCGAGGACGTGGACATCGTCATCGAGGCGGTGCCGGAGAAGATGGACCTCAAGCAGCGGGTCTTCAAGGAATTGGACGAGTCGACGCCGGAGGCGTGCATCCTCGCCAGCAACACCTCGGCGCTGTCCATCTCCGAAATGGCTACCGCCACCAGGCGGCCGGAGAAAGTGGTGGGCATGCATTTCTTCTATCCCGCCCACGTCATGAAGCTGGTGGAGGTCATCCCCGGCCTCGTCACCTCCGATGAGACCGTGGACGACACCGCCGCCTTCGCCGAGAGCCTGCGCAAGATCGCGGTGCGCGTGCAGGAGTGCGCCGGGTTCCTCGTCAACCGGCTGCTGCTGCCCTACCTCAACGAGGCGGTAATGGCGCTCCAAGAGGGCGCCGCGACGGCGCCCGAGATCGACGCCGCCATGCGCGACTGGGGGTTCCCGATGGGACCCTTCACCCTGTGCGACACACTGGGGCTCGATGTCTGCGCCAGCGTCGGGCGCACCCTCTACGAGTCATATGGGCCGCGCATGGCGCCGGCGTTGCTGTGGGAGAAGATCGCCGCCGCCGGGCGGCTCGGGGTCAAGGGTGGGGCCGGCTTCTATAGCTACGGCGAGGCGGGAGCCGGGGAGGGCGTCGACCAAACGGTACAGGCGATGATCGCGGACGTGCAAAAGGAAACCGGTGTCTCCGGCACCGAGTTCTCCGTGGATCGCCTGCTCTATCCCATGATCAACGAGGCGATCATCTGCCTGCAAGAGCACGTCAGCAGCGCGAGCGACATGGACATCGCCATGCTGGCGGGCGTCGGCTTTCCCCAGGAGCGAGGCGGCATTCTGAAGTATGCGGACACCCTTGGCCTCGACACCGTGCTCGACAGCCTGGAGCGCTATGCCAAGGAACTCGGTCCGCGCTTCTGGCCGGCGCCGATGCTGAAGCGCATGGTCGCGGCCGGCCACCTGGGGCAGAAAGTGGGCCGCGGCTTCTTTGCGTACTAGGCGCAACCTGCGCGGCGCCCAAGAGGGTGTAACCGCGCAAGACGGCTTGATTCGCCCGAGCGGCCGCGGCCGCATGCGGGCTCGCAGCTACTTTACGCGGTAGCGAAGGAGGGATCATGGCTGAGTACCAGCACGCCAACCTGACGATCGAGGACGGGGTCGCCACCGTCGTGGTCAACCACCCGCCGGTCAACGCCCTGTCGGCTCCGGTGCTGACCGACCTGCGCGCCGTCTTCGACGAGATCAAACCCGACCTGAGTGTCAAGGCGGCGATCATCACCGGGGCCGGCATGTTCTTCATTGCGGGCGCGGACATCAAGGAGATCGCCAGCATCAAGAACGGCCAGGAAGGGGCGAACCTGGCGCGCCAGGGCGAGCGCATCTTCCGCGAAATCGAGCTGATGGACATCCCCGTCATCGCCGCCATCAACGGCATGTGCCTGGGCGGCGGCACCGAGCTCGCCATGGCGTGCCACATGCGCATCGCCAGCGACCGCGCCAGGATCGGGCAGCCCGAGATCAACCTCGGCATCATCCCCGGCTTCGGGGGCACCCAGCGCCTGCCGCGCCTGGTGGGCGCCGCCAAGGCGCTGGAGATGATTCTCACCGGGGATCCCATCACCGCCGCCGAGGCCAAGGCCGTCGGCCTGGTCAACCGCGTCGTGCCCGAGGCGGAGGTGCTCAAGCAGGCCAAGGGCCTCGCTCAGCGCGTAGCCAGCAAGAGCAGGCAGGCCATCACCCGCTCGATGCAGGCGGTGCGCGAGGGCGTCGCCATGAGCCTCGACGACGGGCTGGCCCTGGAGAACCGCCTGTTCGGCGAGATCTGCGAGACCGAGGACATGCGCGAGGGCGTGAGCGCGTTCCTCGAGAAGCGCCAGCCCAAGTTCACCGATAAGTGACGGCACCGCGGCCGCAGGGGCCCGCTATGTGAGGAGGAGCCAATGGATTTCGACCTATCGGAACACGACATACTGCGCGACGTCACCCGCGACTTTGTGCGGAACGAGGTCAAGCCGCTCGCACGCCAGATTGACGAACAGGAGCAGATTCCGCCGGAGCTGATGCAGAAGCTGAAAGAGCAGGGCTACTTCGGCATCCCCTTCCCGGAGGAAGTGGGGGGCGTCGGGGCCGGCGAGGTCGGCTACTGTGTCGTGCTGGACGAGTTCGGGCGCGGCTCAGCATCGGTGACGGTGGTGCTGTCCGCTCACACCTCCATCGGCGCCATGCCCATCTACCTCGACGGCACTGAGGAACAGAGGAAAAAGTACCTGCCGGACTTGTGCACCGGCAATAAGATCGCCGCCTTCGCACTGACCGAGCCCGGCGCGGGTTCGGACGCGGCAGCCATCGCCACCACAGCCGTGCTCGACGGCAACGACTACGTCGTCAACGGCTCAAAGCTCTACATCACCAACGGCGATATCGCCGACATCGTCACGGTGTTCGCGGTTACGGATAAGTCGCTGGGGGTGCGCGGCGGCATCACCGCCTTCATCGTGGAGGCGGACATGCCAGGTTTCTCGCGCGGGCCCAAGGAAAAGAAGATGGGGATCCGCGGCTCCGGCACCTGCGAGCTGTTCTTCAAGGACATGCGAGTGCCCAAGGACAACGTCATCGGCAAGGTGGGGATGGGATTCGTCACCGCCATGAAGACGCTGGACGTCGGCCGCCTGAGCCTCGGCGCCGCGTGCACAGGCGCGGCCAAGGAGCTCATCGACCTCAGCATCCAGCACGCGAGCCAGCGGGTGCAATTCGGCGAGCCGATCGTCCGCAAGCAGGCCATCCAGTGGATGCTGGCGGAAATGGCGGCGGATACCTTCGCCATGGAGAGCATGGTCTATCGCGCCGCGTGGATGTACGACCAGGGCAAGAAGGTCACCCGCGAGGCAGCCATCATCAAGATGTTCTGCTCCGAGGCCCTCGACCGCGTGGTCGACAAGGCGGTGCAGATACACGGCGGCATGGGCTACATGCAGGACTACCCGATCGAGATGTTCTACCGCGACGCCCGCATCAACCGCATCTTCGAGGGCACCAACGAGGTGCAGCGCATGGTGGTCGGCGGCGACCTCGCGCGTAAGGGGCGATACTGATAGCGGGTCGGCCGGCGTCGCGCGGCCGCGGGGCGCGGACGTCATGCGGTGGCGCGGATTTTCAATCTGCGAACCAGATGGCAGGATACAATCCCTTCGGCAGGCTCAGGGCAGGCTCTGCCCCACCAGCGAAACCGGAGCCACAGGTCATGCGCATCGCCATCTGCATAAAGCCGGTGCCGGATCTCGCCACGGCCTACGTCAGCAAGAGCCGCGGGGAACTGGTGGAGGACAGCAAGCGGGTGCCCAACCCCGCCGACCTCAACGCGGTCGAGCTGGCGTTGTCGCTGCGCCAGGCGGGGGACGAGGTGGTCGCGTTCGCCGTCGGGCCGGATTCGAGCGCCGACGTGCTGCGCCCTATTCTGGCGGCGGGGGCCGACCGCGCCTTCCTCATTGATGACCCCGCGGCGCAGGGCGGAGACGCGCTCGCCGACGCCAAGGCTCTCGCGGCTGCCATCCGCCATGCCGGCGATTTCGACCTCATCCTCTGCGGCGCGCGCTCCGTTGTGCACGAGGCCGGCCAGGCCGGCCCGCGCGTGGCGCAGGCCTTGGGTGTTCCCCACGCCAGTCGCGTGACGTCGGCGGCTGTTGCGGAGCGAAGAATCGCCGTCACGCGGGCGGGAGCGCTCGGCGAGGGAACGCTGGAACTGCCGGCGCTGGTCACGGTCGAACCTGGCTCTAACAGCCCGCGCCTGCCGACCGCGATGGCGGCCATGAAGGCGGCCAAGAAGCCGATCGAACATCTATCCCTCGAGCAGTTGGGCTTGCCAGCCGAGGAGGTCGGCGAGCCAGGAGCAGCCGTGCGCCTGCGGGTTATGCAAGTGCCGGAAGGCTAAGCGCCTGTCCTGGAAGGGTTAACCGTCATCCTGAGCGGAGCCGAAGGGCTCTTGTTGGGCGGTCCCACCATGCCGCCAAGATTCTGCGGCGGAGTTTATCCAGAGCGCGGCCAAGATTCTTCGCGGAGTTCATCCTGAGCCGGGCCAAGACCCTTCGCGGAGTTTACCCCGAGCGCAGTCGAGGGGCTCAGGGTGACACCCGCGAAGGGCCTCAGAATGAAATTAGGGCATGATGATGAGCGATGATCTCCGGGCCGAGGATGTGCTGGCCGCCTACGGCATCAGCGTCGAAGAGGAAGCCGGCGACGAGTACCGGGGCGTGGTGGTGCTGGCCGAATGCGCGGCGGGCGCCGTCAGCGAGGCGGCCGTCGGGGCGCTGGGTATCGGGCGCGAAATCGCCGACACCTTCGGCGCGCGCCTGGAGGCGCTGATACTGGGCGGCGGCGAGCAGGAGGCCGCGGCCGCCATTCGCCTCGGAGCGGACGCGGCGGTGATAGCGGATGTGCCGCCCAAGTACGAGCAGGCTTCCTGGGCGACGGCGATGGCTTCCGCCGTCGAACAACGCAAGGCCGAGGTGGTGGTGCTGGGGGGGAGCGATATCGCGTGCGACATCGGGCCGCGGGTGGCGCAGCGGCTCGACACCGGGCTTATCGCGGGTGTGCGGCAGGCGCGCGCGGAGGCGGACGAGCGCCTGGTCGTCGCGATCGTGCCGCTGTATGGCGGCCGGCTGCTGGGCGAGTTCGCAATCCCCGCCAAGCGGCCGCAGATGATCTGCCTGGCCGAGGGCGCCGGACGAGTGCCCACCGAGGACCGTTCGCGCGAGGGCGAGATCGAACGGCTGGCCGCCTAGTATGTCGTGACACAAGTTGCCGAACGTATGAATGTCATTCTGAACCCTTCGACTTCGCTCAGAGCGTGCCCTGAGCACGGCGAAGGGGCTCACAATGACATCGCCGCGGCAACCCCCGCGTCATCAACGGAGTGATTGCGTTACATGCGCCCACTTCCGTCACGGAGTACTAGGGACATGGCGGGCGAAGGCTTGGCCATCCGCGGCAAGACGCAAGACTGTTGCTGGGCGAGGCAACGAGTGTCATGAACATCATCGTGTGTGTCAAGCAGGTTCCCGACACCGCGGCGGAAATCGTACCAACCGCCGACGGCGCGGCCATCCAGACCCAGGATATCCCATGGGTCATGAACCCCTACGACGAGTACGCCCTGGAAGAGGCGCTGCGCATCAAGGAGCGCGAGGGCGGCAGCGTGACCGCCATCTGCATGGGGCCCGAGCGCGCGCTGTCCACTGTGCGTACGGCCGCCGCCATGGGGGCGGATAACATCGTGCACCTATCGGACGCGGCATTCGAGGGCTCGGATGCGCACGCCACCGCGGCCGTACTGGCGGCGGCGATCAAGGGCATGGAGTATGACCTGATCTGGTGCGGCAAGATGGCGGTGGACGACGCCTGCGGTTACGTGGGCACGGCGCTGGCGGAGCTGCTCGGGCTGCCCCACATCGCGGCGGCGGTGAAGGTGGAGCTTGCCGACGGCAAGGTCACCGCGCACCGCGAAACCGAGGCGGGCACCGCGGTCCTTCGCTGTCCCCTGCCGGCGGTGCTCACCGCGGAGAAGGGCCTGAATGAACCGCGTTACCCCAAGGCCATAGACATCATGAAGGCCAAGCGCAAAGAGGTGCAGACCAAGGACGCGGCCGCCGTCGGAGTTAGCGCTGAAGCGGTCGGCGCGGCGGGCTCAGCGACTCGCGTGGTGAAGTTGGAGCGGCCGCCCGAGCGCGGCGGGGGTACCGTCATCGAGGCGCCGGTTGGGGAGGCGGTGGCGCGCCTGGTGCGGGCGTTGCGCGAGGAAGCGAAGGTGCTGTAACCAGCTGCCGCGCGCGATCCATGAGGGGGCCGCGGCGCTGAGCGAAGCGAAAGTGCGAGGGAGAGATTGTGGCCGGTGAGATACTGGTGGTGGCGGAGTTCACCCACGGCGCCCTGCGCCCGGTCAGCCTTGAGCTGGTGAGCGAGGCTCGCCGCCTGGCGAACGCGTATGGCACCAGCGTCGCGGTAGCCGCGCTGGACGACGCTGAACCGCATGCCGCGGCGATCGGCTCCTACGGCGCAGATCGCATCTACGCCATCACGGACGCGAACCGCGCGCCGGTGTCGGCGGTGGAGTCCCTGGCGCGCGAGCTGGAGCCGGAGGTCATACTCGCACCTGCGACCGCCTTCGGCGCGGACCTGGCGGCTGCGCTGGGCGCGCGCCTTGGCGCCGGCGTCGTGGCTAACTGCGTGTCACTGTCCGCAGACGCGCCCGGCGCCCTGGTGCAGCGGCGTCCGATGTACGCCGGCAAGGTCATCGCCACCGTGGAAACCAAGACCCGCCCGCGCATCGTCACCGCGCGCCCACGCGTGTTCAGCCTGGGCGAGGCGGACGCTGCGCGCACGGCCGAGGTCATCACGCGGCCGGCCCCCGAGGCGTCGCCCACGGAGGCGGTGGTCGAGCTGGTCGAGCTGCTCAAGGCCGAGCGCGAGGAGCTGGACGTCGCCGAGGCGGAGGTAGTGGTCTCCGGTGGGCGGGGCCTGGGCGGTCCCGAGGCGTTCAGCATGCTCCGCGAGCTGGCGAGCCTACTCAATGCGGCGGTCGGCGCGTCGCGCGCGGCGGTGGACGCGGGGTGGATGCCCCACGCGCACCAGGTGGGGCAGACAGGCAAGACGGTGTCGCCCCGGCTCTACGTCGCCTGCGGTATCTCGGGCGCGATTCAGCACCTGGTCGGCATGAGCTCATCACAGGTCATCGTGGCTATCAACAAGGACACCGAAGCACCGATATTCACCAAGTGCGACTACGGCATAGTCGGCGACGTATTCCAGGTCGTCCCCGCCCTCGTCGAGGAACTGAAGCGCGCAGGAGTCGGGGCCGACTAAGCACCTATCCTGAGAACGGTTGGCTGTCACCTTGAGCGCAAGCGAAGAGCCTGCCCCTTCGACGTTGCTCAGGGCAAGTGGCTAGGTCGCGCGCGACCGCCACGGCGGCCGTAGGCCTAGCCGCTCTGAGCACAGCGAAGGGGCCTCAGAATGACAACGTAGGGAAACGGCCGGCAATCGAACCAACCAAGCGAGGTTTACGCGCGGAATGTACCTCGTGGCGAGATCAATAGCCTTCAGCGTGCTGTTCATCGCGGCGGTAGTCCTCTTCGCCTGCAACTGCTGGCGGCTTTACCGGGCGATGCGCCTGGGGCGACCGGAGGACCGGCGCGGCCAAGTCCTGCGGCGCATCGGCCATCTGTTGTACTACGGGTTTCTGCAGCGCCGCGTCGCGTCGGCCGGCGCCAGCATCCACCACTTGCTGATCTTCTGGGGCTTCGTTGTCCTGATGATCGGCAACCTGTCGTTTGTCGTCGGCGGCATTTACCCGCCGCTCGGGCTTGACATCTTCGGCCAGCGGGCGGCGGCGGTGCTGCGCGCGAGCCAGGATCTCATGGCGCTTGTGGTCTTGGCCGCCCTGGCTTATGCAGTGTTCCGCCGCCTGGTGTTGCGGCCCAAGCATATCGATCCCCTTAGTGCGGACGCCTTCGTCATCATCGGCCTGATCGCGATTCTGATGTTCGCGATGCTTTTCGCCAATGGCGTCGAGATCGCGCTCGGCGATGCCGCGCCTTCGCCGTGGACGCCGGGGGCGGCGGCCATCGGCTCGTGGCTGCAGGGCGGGGTAGAGGTGACATTGTTCGTCTGGCATGAGGGGTTGTGGTGGCTCCACGCGCTAGTGCTGCTTTTGTTCCTCAACTACCTCCCCTTCTCCAAGCACCTGCACATCCTCGCCGCCCTGCCCAACGTCTATCTGCGACGTTTCGGATTCGTCACCGACCTGCCGACTGTCGACTTCGAAAACAGCGAGGTTTTCGGTGTCGCCAAGGTTACCGACTTCACCTGGAAGCAGCACCTCGACGGCTATGCCTGCACCCAGTGCGGCAGATGCGACAACAACTGCCCCGCGTGGAAGACCGACAAGCCGCTGTCGCCCAAGCACATCGTCAACGACGCCAAGGACAACCTCCGGCTCAACGCGAAGGCGCTGCTCGCCGGCCGCTCCTGGCGCGACCTGACGCCGGCCCCCCAGGACGTCGAGCTCCAGCAGGCGCTCATCGGCTTCGAGCAGATCACGCCCGACGCGCTGTGGGCGTGCACCACCTGCGGCGCGTGCATGGAGCAGTGCCCGGTGTTCATCGAGCACGTGCCCAAGATCGTCGATATGCGGCGCTCGCTGGTGATGATGGAGTCGCAGTTCCCGGGGGAGCTGACGAACCTGTTCAAGGACGTCGAGACCAACGGCAACCCCTACGCCATGGCGGCGACCACGCGCGCGAAATGGGCGGAAGGGCTCGACGTGCCTCTGCTGAGCGACAAGCCTGACGCGGAGTACCTGTGGTGGGTCGGCTGCGCCGGAGCGTTCGATGACCGCAATCGCCGCACCAGCCGCGCACTGGCCCGCTGCCTGCAGGCGGCCGGGGTGTCCTTCGCCATCCTGGGACCCGAGGAGCAGTGCTGCGGCGACTCGGTGCGCCGGCTGGGCAACGAGTACCTGTTCGCGGAGATGGCCCGCGCCAACGTCGAGCTCCTCAACGGCTACGGCGTCAAGCGGATCGTCACCGCCTGCCCCCACGGCCTCAACACGCTAAAGAACGAATACGCGGCTTTCGGCGGCAGCTACGAGGTGCTTCACCACAGCGAGCTGCTGGCACAGTTGCTGGCGGCCGGTCGCCTGGCGGCGCAGCCGGACGGGCAGCAGCGCCTGACGTTCCACGATTCGTGCTACCTGGGGCGCTACAATCGCATCTACCAGGCGCCGCGCGAGGTCTTGCGCCGGGCCGGCGCGCAGGTAGTGGAGATGCCGCGCCAGGGACGCACAAGCTTCTGCTGCGGCGCCGGGGGCGGGCGGATGTGGATGGAAGAGGCCCTGGGGCGGCGCATCAACGCCGAACGCACCGCGGAGGCGCTCCGCACCGGCGCGCAGATGATCGCGGTGGCCTGTCCCTTCTGCCTCACCATGCTCGATGACGGCGTCAAGGACGCCGGGGCCGACCAGGTCGCGGTGCGAGATATCGCGGAGATCATCGCGGCGCGCCTGCCCGAGACGCAGAAGGCGCAGGACGAGCCCGCCGCAGCGAGTTGAGTCATGACCGTCACGGGCCGAATGAGCATGGGCGATGCGACGACCATCCCCGCCGTCTTGCGCCGGCAGGTGGAACGGTACGGCGAGCGCACCGCCCTCATCCACAGGCGCGACGGCGTTTGGCGCCCCATCTCGTGGAACGAGTACGGCCGGCGCGCGCGCGATCTGGGGTTGGGCCTGATCTGCCTGGGGCTGGAGCCACAGCAGCAGGTGGCATTACTGAGCGAGAATCGGCCGGAGTGGGTGATGTGCGATCTCGCCATACTTTCGGCCGGCGGCGCTGACGTTCCCATCTACATGACCCTGACGCCGAAGCAGGTCGAGTACCTGCTTGGCGATTCCCAGTCGCGTATCGCCATCGTGTCCAACCCGGAGCAACTGCAGAAGCTGCTCAAGGTCAAGCAGCGCCTGCCCCTGCTGCGGCACATCATCTGCTTCGACTGCCCGCAGCCACCGCCGGACCCGATGGTGGTCCCTCTCGACGAGGTGATGCGACGCGGCGCGGAATGGGCGCGCGAGCGCGGCACGTCGGCGTTGGACGAGCGCGTGACGGCGCTGCGCCCGGGGGATCTTGCCAGCATCATCTACACGTCGGGCACCACCGGCGAACCCAAGGGCGTAATGCTGACGCACGACAACTTCCTGTCCAACGTGCAGGCATCCCTCGCAGCGCTGCCCGTCAGCGAGCGCGACCTCGCCCTTAACTTCCTGCCCCTGAGCCACATCTTCGCCCGCACGTGCGACCACTACCTGATGATGGTAATGGGGGCAACGATCGCCTTCGCGGAGACGGTGGACACGGTCGCGCGAGACATGCTCGAGGTGCGGCCCACGGTCATGACCGGGGTGCCGCGGCTCTATGAGAAGACCTACGCCCGGGTGATGGAGGCCGTGGGCCGGACCGCGGGCATCCGGCGCGCCCTTTTCGAGTGGGGCATGCGGCTCGGCGCGGCGCGGCTGCGCGCGCTGCGCGAGCGGCGCTGGCTCTCCCCGTGGTTCCGCCTCAAGTGCGCGCTCGCTCGCAGGCTCGTGTATGCCAAGCTGCGGGAGCGCCTGGGAGGCCGCATCCGCTTCTTCGTCTCGGGCGGAGGGCCGCTGCCCAAGGAGATCGGCGAGTTCTTCGGCGGCGCCGACATCGTGATCTGTGAAGGCTATGGCCTGACCGAAACCTCACCTGTCATCTCGGTCAACCGGCTGGGCGCGGTCAAGTACGGCACTGTCGGCCCGCCGGTGCCCGGTGTGGAGGTCACAATCGCCGAGGACGGCGAGATCCTCACGCGGGGTCCCCACGTGATGAAGGGCTACTTCGGCCGCGAACGCGAGACCGCGGAAGCGATAGTTGACGGCTGGCTGCACACCGGCGACATCGGCTTTCTCGATGAGGATGGCTATCTCACCATCACCGATCGCAAGAAGGACATCATCGTCACCGCCGGCGGCAAGAACGTCGCTCCTCAGCTCATCGAGAACACGCTCAAGACCGACCCCTTCATCAACCAAATCGTGGTGCACGGCGACAAGCGCAAGTTCCTGAGCGCGCTCATAGTGCCCAACTTCGAGCAGCTTGAGCCATGGGCGCGGCAGCAGGGGCTGCGCTGCGGCTCGCGCGCCGAGCTGGTGGGACTGCCCGAGGCGCACGCCTTCATCGAGCAGCGCATAAACGATAAGCTGCGCGACCTCGCCCGCCACGAGCAAATCCGCCGCTTCACCCTGCTCGACCGCGACTTCACCATGGGCGACGGCGAGGTCACCCCCAGCCTCAAGCTCAGGCGCAAGATCATCGCCGATCGCTATCGCGACCTCATCGAGGCGATGTACCGCGACGTGTGACGCCCGTTACGCGCCCGGACATCGGCGGCCAGGCCGGAGGCCGCCACGGCGGTCGCGCGGGGACCTAGCCGCGCGGCGGCTTGACACTCAGGCGCTGCCCAGGGTGGTGCGCACAGCGAAGTAATCCTCGCGGCTAATGCGCTTGCCCATAGCGCCTGCAGCATCCACGATCTGCTCGGGCCGCTTGATGCCTACGATCGCGCAGTGAATCATCGGGCTCATGAGGGTGACGACCAGCACCAATTGCACGATGCTCAGCGAGCACCGGTCCGCGATCGGCGCCAGCGCGCGAACTCGCCCCGCCAGGTCCTTGAAGCGCTCGCCCTGGAAATCGGGATTCGATCCGCGCAGGTCAGCGAAGGTTTCGCCGCCAACGTACTTGCCGCTGAGCAGCCCGTGGTAGAGGGGGCTGTACACCAACACCCCGATGTCTTCGGCGCGGCAGTAGGGCAGCAGGTCCGCCTCCGCCTGCGATTGGAGTAGGTTGTACCGCGGCTGGAGGGTCGCATAATCGCCAAGGCGGCACGCCGCGCGCAGTTGCTCGACCGTGAAGTTGCTGGCGCCGTAGGCTCGTATCTTGCCCGCGTGCTTCAACCGCTCCAGTGCCTCGGTGGTCTCGACCAAGTCGGTGAGGGGATCGAAGGCATGGCACTGATAGAGGTCGATGTAGTCCATCTGAAGCCTTTTGAGCGATGCCGCGCATTCCCGCTCGACGTACGCGCCCGAGAGGTCGGGGTGGCGGTGGCGGTCGGGGTGGAAATGATGATAGACCTTCGTCGCCACCACGATCTGGTCGCGCGGCAGGTCTTTCAGCGCCTCGCCCATGACCTCTTCGGCGAGGCCGTCGCCGTAGGCGTCCGCGGTGTCGTAGAAATTGACCCCCACCTCGAACGCCTTGCGCATTGCGGCGATCATGACGTCGCGCCGCTGTTCGCCCCAGAAACGAGGTGACAACTGCCACGAGCCGTAGCAAATGGGTGATACCTCAAGTCCGCTGCGACCGAGCCGCACTCGCTCCATACGTCGTTCCTCCTTTGCAGCGCGGCGCTCCCGCTATTCGCCGTCGTTGATGAACCGAGAGGCGCAGAGCTTGGCGCTGCGCATCACGAAACGCAGGCCCACCGGCTGACCCTGCCACGGCGAAACATTCGCCTCTCCCCGCCGCGTGACGGTGCTGCCGATGAAGTTGCCCTGGAGGGGATCGCAGTCCTCAGGGCCTCTGCCGGGCAGCTTTTGGCCGTGCGTATCCAGCAGGGCGACCCGCGCTGCCGTGAGACCTAGTGCCCGCGCTCCTTGGCGAGGGCAACACGCACGCGCGCCGCGGCGCCGTGGAGGAGGTCGCGCAGCTGCGCGTCGGTCGGATCGTCGAGCGCGCGCACCTGGTGCGACACCTGGGCCAGGGCGTCCTTGATCTCGATGTACGCCTTGATGCACGGGCGCGGGCGGCAATACGGCAGCTCCTCGACGAAGGTGCGCACCCGCGGGCGCTCCCCCAAAAACCGCCGGTACGCCCAGCTATCGAGTATCGAGCGCCGCAGGGGGACGTCACAGGTGGCGGTGTACCACAGCAGCGAGATCTCCGGGCGCAGCAGGAAGCGCACGAACTCCACCGCCTGATCCTCGTGCGCGCCCCTGCAGACGACCACGCACAAGACGCCTTCGGCTCCGCCAAAGCTATTAGCCCTGCGCTTTCCTTGCGGCAGCGCAACCACGTCATAGTCGAGGTGCGCGTAGCGAGCGAGGTTGCCGACTATGCTCACTTTCATCCCGATGTTGCCGTGCTCGAAGCCGATGGAGGGGCTGGTGTCGCGCAGCCGATGGTAGAGCCTCAGCGCCTCCAGCCCGGCGTCGTTGTCGAAACCGGCATCGGTGCCGTCGTGGTTGAGGAGATCGCAGCCGTATGCGAGCAGCAGCAGCGGAAGCTGAAAAGTGCACTGCGTGTACCCGTAGCGGTCGCCGTCGCCGTCGGTGTCCTGTGCCACAGCTTCTGCGGCGGCCAGCGTTTGCTCCCACGTGCGCGGCACCTGCTCGATGCCCGCATCGCGAAAGAGCGCGAGGTTACAGAAAAGCCCGTAAGGATTGCCCTCCAGCGGGATCGCCCACCGCTCGCCCCGGTAGGTCACGCTGTCGAGCACGCCGGGCACGAAGTCGTCCCAGACCGGTTTCGCCACGGCGCCGTCGAGCGCCGCAATGGCGCCGGCGTCGGCCAGAAACGGCAGATACTCGGACGGGACGACCAACACATCAGGAAGCTCAACTCCTTCGCCTTCGACCAGCCGCCGCCCTAGCTCGACATCATCGTACAGAATCAACCTCGCGGGGTGACCGACAGCGGCGCTGAAGTTGCCGACGATGTCGCTCAGCGCGGCCATCCCCTCCTCCCCCTGGGGCAGGGCGACCACGAGCGTGTCGTCACGCGGCGCGCCATGCCCGGGCGGCGATGCGAGGGTGGTCAGCGCAGCTACGACGAGGAGAATTGTCGCGACGAAACGCGGGAACACGGTCATCGCCCACCATCCGAGTCCGGTTTCCCTGCCTGAGCATGCCACTCCTGCCGCGCTGACGCGCTCAAGCGAAGCTCGAAGCGTGCCGATAGGTTGACTGGCACGAATACGCGTCCGGAGATGCCCATGTCCAGCTCACAGGCCTCCCCCACCCGCCCCGTTGCCGCGCCGCCCCAGAGCGAGGCGTACGTCCTGTCGCTGCTCAGCGAAGGCAGATTCGACGTCGCGCTCGAGGTGATTCCTGAATTCGGCGACGGAAGGGTCTACTGGCCGGACTTTCATAACTATGCACAGCGGCTGCTCGCGTCCGGCAAGCTGGAGGCCGCGGCCGCGGCGCTGGACGCGGCGATATCGCTTGACCCCGGCCGCCCCCAGGCTTACGAGACCCTCGGCGAACTACGGCTGCGCCAGGGGCGGTGGCCCGAGGCGGAGGAGAGCTTTCGCCGCGCGCTCGCGCTCGCACCCAAATCATCAACCGCGCGTTACGGCATGGGCCGGGCCCTGCGCCAACAGGGGAAGCGCCGCCAGGCGCTGGAGGCGCTGGTCGCAGCGATGGAGGCCAACCCGCGCCAGGAATGGACGGGGGAACTTCAGCGCGCGCTGCGGCGGGGCAATGCGAGGGTAGAGGCGCAAGGCCTTGCGCCCCTACGAGACCGCGCCCAGCGCGCGATCGACCGCTTGCGCGCGGTCGCTCCCCGGCCGTCCGCGCAGCCAACCATCTCGGTGTGCATGATTGTGCGCGATGAGCAGGATTCGCTGGGCCGCTGCCTGGAGAGCGTGCGAAAGCTGGCGAACGAGATCATCGTGGTCGATACGGGCTCCGAGGACGCTACCGTCGAGATCGCGCAAAGCTGCGGCGCGCGGATCCACCGTCTTGCGTGGTGCGACGATTTCTCAGCGGCGCGCAACGACTCGCTGCGGCACGCCACCTGCAACTGGATACTGGTGCTCGACGCGGACGACGAGCTCGGCAATGCGGCCGGGCTCAAGGAGTACCTCGCAACCGCCACCGACGTGAAGGTCTGCACCGTGCGCACCCGCATACCGCACCGCGAAAAGGCGGGCGAGACCATCGTTGAGCATCCGCGGCTCTTCCGCAATCACTGCGGCTTCCACTACCGCGGCCCCGTGCACGAGCAGTTGTGTGATGCCATGGGCAACCCGGCCGCTGCCGACGCCGCCCTCGACCTCGCCGTCTACCACCACGGCTACCTGGAGTCGGAAGCGGAGCAGGACAAGCGCCACCGGCGCAACCTGCACATCCTTCATGCCTGGGTCGAGCGGAGCCCGCAGGATCCCTGGGCGCAGTTATGCCTCGGTCAGGCCTATTACACCAACGGCGAGATGGAGCGGGCGATACCGCCCTTGCTCGCCGCGCTCGAACACTCGGCTCCGGATCGCGCCTACCGCCCCAAGGCATACGCCTACCTCGCCAGCGCCCACATTGCCGGCGGACGCCCAGAGCAGGCCGAGCGTGTTTGCTCGGCGGCGCTCGAGGAGTTTCCGGGGCAAGCCGAGCTGCTGTTCTGCCTCGGGCACGCCCACGAGCGTCAGGGGCGCGTGGATGACGCCATCGCGGCCTACGAGCAGGCAACCCGGGGCCGCTTCGGGCCTATGCTGGCGTACCACGATTTCACCTGCCGCGATCTCAAACCCCTCGCCCGCCTGGCGGAGATCCATGCCTCGCGGGGCGAGTTCGACCAGGCGCAGGCTTGCCTGGTCCGCATCGAGCGCATCCGAGGCGGCGTGCCCGCGTTGGACGCCGTGCGCGAACGCATTGCGTCCTTGCGGCGACTGGCGCGCCAAGCCGGCACGGCACAGGGGGCGGTGGCCGCGGCGCGAGACGCGTCCGAGCAGGACGCCGCGAACCCGCTTGCCAGGGTGCGCCTGGCGGCGCTCTTGCTGGGCGCGGGCAACAGCTCCGAAGCGCAAGAGCATGTGGATGCGGCGTTGGAATTGGACCCAGCCTGTGCGCAGGCGCTCAATCTGAAGGGGGTGCTGCTGTGCGCGCATGGCAAGCACGGCGCGGCCGCCGAGCACTTCCAGCGCGCTGCGGCGCTGCGTCCGGACTACGCCGATGCGCTGTGCAATCTGGGTGCTGTGCGCCTGCGCGCTAACGACCCGGACCGCGCGCAAGCGGCCTTCCGCCAGGCGCTGGAAGCCGACGCGACCTGCTTCGCGGCGCATCTGGCGCTGGGCGAGATCGCGCAGACGCGAGGCGACGACCAGACCGCCATCGCCAGCTACGAGGCTGCGATACGCGCCGATGCCGAGGAGCCGGCCGCGTGGCTCGGCCTGGCTCGCAGCTACATGAGGTCGCAGGCGTACGAGCCCGCCGCGCGCTGCTACGCGAAGGCGGCGGAGGTGAGCGCAGGCGCGCCGCACGTCCTGGCCGAGATCGCGCAGGTGCGCAAGCACCTCTGCCGTCTTTCGCCCACTCCAGTGTAGGAGCGTCGAGTTCGCGCCCCGACGCACAGCATACCGGCCCCAAGTGCGCTTGCGGCCAGGATGATTCTGCGGGCGGGCGGCGAATGTGGTGGTCGTGTGGCGCGACATACTGGAGCTTCGAGCATGGTCCTCGCCTGACGCCGCCTGCCAGAAGCGCGCGGTAGCCATCTGGGCCGCGGTCTGCGTGATCCTGGTAGCTGCGCTCTACTGGCCAATCATCTTCACCGGTTTGCGCGATTCGCCTGGAAGGGACGAATGGCTGCTGGTGAATGCGGTGCGCCACCGTGGAATGCTGCGCGCATACGAGTACTTCTCGCCTTCTTTCTGGCAGCGCGTGATCAGCTCCGAGTTCGTCTTTTACCGGCCCGTGGCGTTGATCTCGCATGCCATCGACTACGACCTGTGGGGCAGCACCCCCCATCCCTCCCATGCCGCCAACATCGCCTTGCACGCGGCGGCGGTGCTGCTTCTGGGATGGCTGGTGGCGCTGCTGGCGGGCAACTGGCTGCCGGGCATGCTCGCCTCGGTGCTCTATGCGATGCTGCCGAGCCACGCGGAGCCGGTGTCGTGGATTGCCGCCCGCATGGATTTGCTGGCCGGCGCGCTCGCCCTGTGCTCCATGATCTCCCTGGTGCTGGCCCAGCGACGGGGATCCTGGGGGCTGGTGGCGGTGGGGGTGCTGTTCTTCCTGCTGGCCCTGGGCGCCAAGGAAACCGGGGGCGCGCTGGCGCTGGTGATCGCGGTGTGGGCGCTCGCCGCCAAGCGCGGAGCGCGGCGCCTCCCCTGGGTCACGGCCGGCGTCGTGGCCGTCCTAGCGATGGCCTATGTCGCGTTCCGCCATTTCACCGGCACCATCGTCGCCGCGCCCCAGCTTCAGCCGTTTCGCCATTTGGGGATGCGCTTGCACACGGAGTATCTGTCGTTCCCTCTGGCCAGGCTATGGCAGGCGATCAAGCTCCGCAGCCTGGCCTGGGCGGACTGGTTGGGGCTCAGCCGCGGCATCGCCTGCGGGGTCATCCTGCTCGGATCGCTGCCGACGGCGCTGGTGATGCTCACCTGGCGAATCGCGTTCTACCTGCCCACCCTGGTCTGGGCGCACAGCGATGACCGCTACCTCTACGGTGCCGGAGATGGGGTCGGCGGCGCTGCTCGCTGTGATTGCGTGGCGGGCGGGCCTGATTCTGCAGCGCTACCGGCCCGGCCTGGAATGGATGCCGCTGGCGGCCTATGGCTGGCTGGTGATTGCCGCCATCGCGGCGCTGCGCGAGAAGCTGGTCTACTGGCTAACGTTCTAGGCCCGGGTCCTCACCGCCGCCCGCACTCTCGCCTTCGCCCTGCGCACCGGCGGCGGTCACGCCGGCTCAGCGGTAGGTGCGCCCGGTCCGCGCCACGCGTATCCAGCCCCCGGCGCCGCCGCGCGGGCGGGCGTGAGTGTTGTGAAGCAACCCGCCCTCGTCGTTCCACTCGTACTCGCCGCACACGGTGACCTCATCCCCCGCCCTGACGGGCGCGCGCGGGGCAAGCTGAAGGTTGTGCGAAACGAGCAGCGTCTGTCCGCCGGAGGTGCGCAGGATAAAGCGCTGGTGGCGCGGCTGGCGCGTATCATCCTCCAGCACGCGTTCGACGACGCCCGGGACGGTCAGGACGACCCCGGACAGCCGGTGCTCGAAGGCACGCTGCGCGGCAAGGGCGCCGTCGGCGTGCCTAGCGCGGCATCCCCAGAGGCCGGCGATCGCCGGAATAAGGGCCAAGCAGATCCATCTCGGACTCTTCACGATCGGCCTCGCGGGCGGTCACGCCGGTAAAGATATTGCCGTCCACGGGACAGCGGCCGAGCGGATAGACCCAATCCGGGTTGGGCCAGATGCCGCAATTGAGCTTGATGCCGCGCCGGGCCACCAGCACGGGACACTGGTTGTAGATGGCGTGCATGCCCTCGAAGCTCTGACAGCCGTCGGTGGTGCGGCCGCAGCGCCGGCAGACGAACTTGGGTGCGATGCGGCTGCCGCGCACGCGCTGGTAGCCCACGAACTGCATGCGGCCGCGGCACTTGATGCAAGTGGAGCCCTCCAGCCGCGCGAAATTGAGCCGCATGAACTGCGGGCCATAGCGCATGCCTGCAAGCTCTTGCTCGTACCTCGGGGGCAGCACCACCAGCTTGGGAATAGGAAGCCCGACGCGATCCATCACCAAGTGCAGCTCCGGCACCACGTTGAGGAATGGGCCCGCCAGACCAGAGCGGTCGATGGGCCGCGTGGTGCCGGTGATCGCGGCCGAGAACAGGAGCAGGACGCTCACGAGGATGCCCCCGATGACCAACCCCGCGGCGCCTCCGCCGAGATGATCGACCGTCGGCTGCAATCGCCGACGCTCGGCGATGTGGCCGAAGAGATAGCCCGTGCCCACCGCTATCGCCAGCGCGGACACAACGAAGCCCGCCAGGTCGCGCGCCACCGGGGGGAAGCCGAGCGCTCCGAACAGGGCGGCAGGTGCCGGGTAAACGAGGGATCCTATGCCAAGCGCGGCGAACAGCGCTGCCACGTCGCCCACGCCCCTGAGCAGCCCGCGTCGCGCCGCATAGTACACGTTCAGCCCAAGGATGACGATAATGAACAGGTCGACCTGATTCACTTCGATCTCGAATGACGCAGGGCGGGACCGGCTGTGGCACAGGCGCCCCGTTCGACAAGCTCAGGGCAGGCCCCGCCTGTGATCCCGCTGGTGGGGCAGAGCCTGCCCTGAGCCTGCCGAAGGGATTGTATCCTGCCATCTGGTTCGCAGATAGAAAATCTGCGCCACCGAGCGCAGCCCGTAGGGCAGGAGCTTGCCTCCTGCCCAAGGCTTGCGCGCGGGCAGAAGACGAGCTTCTGCCCTACGAGCCTGTGCCACATGAAGCGCATGTCAAACCGCGGGCGCGTGATGTAGGCGGTTAGCGCGTTCCGCGCACGCGGGCGATGCGGCGCACCGCGATCCAGACCATGGCGATGAGGGCGGCGATGAGAACCAGCCAATACCACGCAGCGCGATACCCGAAAAGCCACGGCCACAGGCTCGCCATGGCGAGGATGATCAACACCCACTCGATTATCTCGCCGATCTTCATCAGGCCATCGGGGTGATTCCCCCTGCGGCGCGCGTTCTCCTTCCTGCGCGGCCGGCGCGGAATTGTGGAACAGGCGCCCTCGCCTGTTCATTACCACAGCCGGGGCTTGCCCGCCGGTCGTTAGGCGGGCTTGCCCTGAGCCTGTCGAACGGGGCGGCTGTGCCACATTGCGGGCATAGCAGGAAGCACCGCGCTACCATCGAAAGCAACATGTGCCAGAGACGGCGCCCAGGAGATGGGGGCCGCGGGAGGTGCTGATATGAGTCACCGTTCGCGCTTGCTGGTTTGCGCGCTGCTGCTGATGGCAGTGGCGCGCCTGCCGGCGTCAGCCGGCCTGCTCGAGTATGTCGCCAAGCCGGACCCCGCGTATCAGTGGTCGAAGATCGGGGAGCAGTCCGCGGGCATCCTCAAGGTCACCGATCTCGCGATGACCTCGCAACAGTGGCAGGGCATCACCTGGAAGCACACCATCCGCATCTTCTCCCCGCCGCAGATCAGGAACCCCCAGGCGATGGTGTTGGTGATCGCCGGCGGCAATCCCGGGCCGATCGCCAGGGATAACTATCTTCCGCTGATGACGGCGCTCGCCACCTCCATCTCCGAGCCGGTGGCGATACTCTACAACATCCCCAACCAGCCGCTGTTCGGCGGCCTGCAAGAGGATTACCTGATCGCGTACACCTTCGACAAGTACCTCCAGACCGGCGACGAGACGTGGCCGCTGCTGCTGCCGATGACCAAGAGCGCGGTGAGGGCGATGGATACGCTGCAGGCCTTCGCCCAGCAGGAGTGGCAGCGCGACCTCACCAGCTTCGTGGTCACCGGCGCCTCCAAGCGCGGCTGGACGACCTGGCTCACCGGCGCGGCCGACCCCAAGCGCGTGGCGGGCATCGCGCCCATGGTGATCGACACCCTCAACCTGCCGACCCAGATGGCGCATCAGATCGAGACGTGGGGCAAGTACAGTGCGAGCATCTCCGAGTACACGGAGCGCGGCATCCAGGGCAGGACGCTGACCCCCCAGGGAGTCGCGCTGCTCAAGCTGGTTGACCCCTACACCTTCCTCGACCGCATCACCATGCCCAAGCTCATCATCAACGGCGCCAACGACCAGTACTGGGTGATCGACGCGCTCAATTTCTACTGGGGCGAGGTCAAGCCCCCGAAGTGGGTGCTGTACGTGCCCAACGCGACCCACGGCCTGGAGGACGTCGCGCGCCTGGCTAACACGCTGATCGCCTTCGTCCCGGCCGTGACCGGCGGGCCCGCCTTGCCCGCGATGTCCTGGGAGCACGGTGACGCCGACGGCAAGGTCACCCTCGACATCACCGCCGACCCCAAGCCCGTCGCCGCCCGCATCTGGGTGAACCGCTCGCAGGACATGGATTTCCGCGATAACCGCTGGGAGCCGACGCCGATGACGGAGCAAGGCAGTGCATTCGTCGGCTCGATTGCCAAGTCGAAGACGGAGAATATGGCCCTCTTCGGCGAGGCCGAATTCAACAACGGCGGGCGCACCTTCACCCTCTCGACGCAAGTTCGAGTGGTGCCTCTGAAGTAGGAAGCGCTGCCCCTCCGCGATCCCATACAACGGCCGGTCAGCGTCCGCGATGGCCGGCCGCTTGTTTTCCGTCGCCCGCGCCAAGGTGCGGGGCGCCCTACAGCAGGTAGCGCAGATAGATGTAGGCGGTCGAGATCACCAGCGACTCGATCACCACCGGCACCCCGTACTTCATGAACTCCATGAACCGGATGGGGTTGCCGCTTCGCTCGGCGAGTCCGGCGATAACAACGTTGGCGGACGCGCCGATAAGGGTGCCGTTGCCTCCGAGGCAGGCGCCGAGCGCCAGCGACCACCACAAAGCCATCATCTGCGGGCTGTGGACCGCCGTGTGGAAATCGGCGCCGCGGGGCGCGAGCGCGTGCGCGACCTCCAGCAGCATGGGGTTGACCGCGGCGACGAAGGGGATGTTGTCCACCACCGACGACAGCACCGCTGAGCCCCACAGCAGCGCGATGGCGGTCAAGGGTATGCTGGTCTGCGCGAGGGCAAGCAGTCGCCCGGCGATGGCGGCGATCACGCCCGCTTCCTTGAGCCCGCCCACCAGGATGAAGAGCCCAAAGAAGAACAGCAGCGTGGGCCATTCGATCTCGTGCAGCACCTCCTCCAGCTTGGCCCCGCCGACCACCAGCAGCAGCGCCGCCCCCGCGAGCGCGACGGTGGCGGGCTGCAGGTGCAGGGCCTCGTGCAGGAAGAACCCGATTATGGTCAGGCCGAGCACGACCAGGCAGCGCCGCAGCAGTGGCCGGTCGGTGATGGCCTTGCTCTCGTCGAACTCGAAGATGCGGGCGCGCATTTCCTCGCTGATGGTGACGCTGCGGCGGAAGAGCCATCGCACGGTCGCGAGGTAAGCGACGAAGATGATGACGATGACGGGGGCGAGGTTGAGGATGAAACTCATGAAACCGATCTCGGCGGCGCTGCCGATCATGATGTTGGGCGGATCGCCGACGAGGGTCGCGGTGCCGCCGATGTTAGAGGCGAGGATCTCGCTGATGAGGAACGGCAGCGGGCTAATGGACAGTGCGTCGGCGATGAGGATGGTCACCGGCGCGATGAGCAACACCGTGGTGACGTTGTCCAAGAACGCCGAGGTGACCGCGGTGATCACCGAGAACATGACGATCATGCGCATGGGCTCCGCCCGGGCGGCCTTGGCGGACTTGATCGCCAGCCACTGGAAAAGCCCGGTGCGCCTGGTCACCGCCACAATCACCATCATGCCGAAGAGCAGGAAGATCGTGTTCCAGTCCACCCCGGCGAAGGCGGTATTCTGGGGCAGCACGCGCAGCAGCAGCATCAGCGCCGCGCCCGCGAGCGCGACCACCGTGCGATGCAGGCGCTCGGTCGCGATCAGGGCATAGGCGCCCACGAATATGACCACCGCGAGGGCGACCTGCGTTTCGCCCGCCATCAGTCCTCCTCGTCCCGCCTGAAATGCGGCCACACGATCTCGTCCACAATGTCCTGCAGCGCGACCATCCCGACTAACCGGTCATCGCGCACCACCGGGACATGCGACACGTTCTTCATCACCATCAGCGCGGCGATCTCCACCACCGGCGTGTCTTCGCCGGCGCGCACGTCGGACGGCCGCATGACGTCTCGCACCAGCGTATGGCCAATCTCCTCGATGCGCGCCTCGAACGGCTTGAAGCCTTCCGGCAGGAAGGAGAGGTCGCCGATGTCGTCCGCGTACTTGGGCAGGATGAGGTGCACGAGGGTGAGTTGATCGACGATCCCCACCACGTGCCCGGCCGCGTCAAGCACCGCCAGCCCGCCCTCGCCCGTGGCGTGCATCAGCCGCGCCGCCTCCGCCACCGTCGCACCCTCGAAGACGGTCGCGACCTCCGTTTTCATGATGTCTCGAGCTCGCATGTTCTGGCTCCGCCCGGTGTGACCGGATAAGGATTCGCCGCTGCCCGCCTGCCGCGGCGCCACCTAACACTTCGACAGTCGCGGCGGCTGGCCTCCTGCGATCATCCCTGCCGATGCGGCAAGGACTCGTTGCGGCGCAAGCCGAAGACTATCGGGGTGACAAGCTGCCCGCGGGGCCGTGTGTTCGGTGGCGGGGCGGACGCTTACCTTGCGCTGCATTGAGGAGCCGACTGGATGACCGCGCGCGAAAGACTCCGGGAGACGCTGCTGTTCGGTAAGCCGGACCGGGTGCCGTTCACCCCGGGCGGGCCGCGCGAGTCCACGCTCGCGGCGTGGCGCCGGCAGGGCCTGCCCGAGGGGCGCAACTACATGGAGGTTCTCTTCGAGCTGCTCGGCATCGAGCCGGAGGTAACGCAGCCCCAGGTGAGCCCCGGCGTCTCCTTCATCATGATTCCAACCTTCGAGGAGAAGGTGCTCGAGCATCGCGACGGGCACTACATCGTCCAGGACTGGATGGGGGCGATCACCGAGATCTCCGATCGCTACGACTACACCTACATTCGCGCGGCGAAGGACTTCGTGACCCGCAAGTGGCATCGCTTCCCGGTGCAGAACCGCCGCGAGTGGGAGCAGATGAAGCGGCGCTACGACCCGCGCGCGCCCGGGCGATTTCCGGATGACTTCGAGCAGCGATGCCGGCGGCTGCGCGACCGCGATTACCCCGCGAGCATCCACTTCAACGGCCCGTTCTGGCAGATGCGGGAGTGGTGCGGTTTCGAGGGGCTGTGCTGCCTGATGGCCGACGACCCCGAATTCGTGGAGGAGATGGCGGCGTTCTGGGCGGAGTTCGTGTCGGGCGCCATGGCGGCGATCCTCGAGCGCGTGGAGCTGGATGTGGTGGGCATATCGGAGGACATGGCCTACAAGGGGCACAGCATGATCTCGCCGGCGATGGTGCGGCGGTTCCTGATGCCGGCGTACGAGCGCTGGGTCGCCGAGATCAAGGCCGGCGGATGCCCGATTATTGACATGGACTCCGACGGCATGATCGAGGAGCTCATTCCGCTGTGGATCGAGGCGGGCATCAACTGCTGCGACCCGATCGAGGTGGCGGCGGGCAATGACATCGTGGAGTTCCGCCGTCTGTTCGGGCATCGCATCGCCTACCGCGGTGGCATCGACAAGCGCGCCATCGCCAAGGGCGGCGAGGCGATGCGCGCCGAAGTCATGCGCGTCACCCCGGTGCTAAATGACGGCGGGTACATCCCCGGCTGCGATCACGGCGTGCCCCCGGACATATCGTGGCCCGATTTCATCGAGTACGCGCGGCTCCTGGCGCAGCTTACCGGGTGGCTGTAAGCGGCAAGACGGCAACCCACCCGCGCAAAGGCTTGCTTGAGCGCGCTGCGGCCGGCGGCCGGGCTTCTCGCCGGCACGCCCAACTTCCCCTCCTCGCATTCGCCGCGCCCTTCGGCTACCGGTCCCCGGCCTCCAGAGCGGACGATTTCATGGAAAGAATGGAAGGAACGGGCCTTGTGGGGGACACGGAGGGCGTCGCATGATACGCACCTATATGGGCGAGACCGACAACCGGCGCAAAGAGATCATGTGGCTGGCGCTGGCGCTGCTCGCGGCGTTCGGCATCACCCTCTTCTTGGCGCTGTATGCGGGCTTTGCCGTTCCACTGCAAAGTTATGACGACATCGTGATGACCTTCGGTCTCCCGATCGTCCTGGGGTGCGCCATCGCCTACCTCACAGGCAAGGAACGGGAGCAGAGGCACCTCAACCAGAGCCTGGTCGCGAGCCTGCAGGGAGCCGTGCGCGAGCTCAACGAGCGTGTGGCCACGATTGACGAGCTGACCGCCGCCAACGGCGAGCTGAGCGCGGCGCTGCAAGCCCTCAAACGCGAGCTCGACGAGAACTACCTGCGCGCCTTGCGCGCGCTCATGACCACCCTGGATGCCCGCGACGACTATACCGCAGTGCACAGCGAGCAGGTGACCACGATTGCGGTCAAGATCGCCACGCGAATGGGCCTGGAGCGCTGCCTCATAGACCTGCTCAAGCGGTTCGGCCCACTGCACGACATCGGCAAGATCGGAATCCCGGACGGCATCCTTCACCGCACCGAGCCGCTCGACGCGAGCGCGCTGGCGCTGTGTCATCGCCACCCGTCCGTCGGCGCGGCAATAGTCGCCCCCCTGCGCCCTCGGCCGGAAGCGTTGGCGATAGTCCGCGCTCACCACGAACGATGGGATGGTTCGGGCTATCCCGACGGACTGGCGGGCACCGACACCGCCTTGCTCGCGCGCATAGTGGGCGTCGCGGACGCCTACCACGCTCTGATCTCGCGGCGCCCGTACCGTCCTGCACGCGAGCCGGAGCAGGCGGTGCGGGAGATGATGGCCGCGGCGGGTTCGCAGTTCGACCCGGACGTGGTGGGAGTGCTCGCGCAGCTCGTGGTCGAGGGTGCGCTTGACGCACGCGGCGCCCCCTAGCCGTCGTGGCGCGCCGGCACCGGGCGCGCGGTCGCCTGACCGCGCGAAGTCCTCGCGACTTCGGCGAAGTCGCGCCCAGTTGCGCCGGCCGGGCATCACCGCGCTTCTTCGCCCCCGGCACAACCCGGCACTATCTTGGCCGCCACAGGACGGTGAGAGGCGCCACCTGCGCGCTGGAGGTTCGAGGTGCGGCCGAGCATGGTTTCGTTGGCGAGAATGGCGTAGCCGATGGCATCCTTCGCCTCCCCGTAGATGCCGAAATCCTCGTGCAGGTAAATAGGCAAAGTGGGCAGCCGCGACTTGAGCATCCGGCGCAGGGTCGCGTTGTAGCTGCCGCCGCCGCCGAGAATCACCTCGTCGATGTCCTGCTCGGGGGCGAGCAACTCGCGATAGCTGCAGGCGATGGATTCGGCGGTGAAGGCGGTTGCCGTCGCCAATAAGTCCTCGACGGTGATGTCGCAGCGCTGGGCCATGTCGAGCACGCCGGTGATAAACTCCGATCCGAATTCCATGGCGCCGACGCTCTTGGGCGGGCGGCGGCGGATGAATGCGTGCGACATCATGAAGTCAAGCAGCTCGGGGCTCACCTGGCCAAGGCTTGCGAGGCGGCCGTCGTGGTCGCCGAGGAGCTTGCCTTCGCTCACGATCTCGGTAATCGCGTCCACCAGTGCGTGGCCGGGGCCGGTGTCAAAGGCGACCACGCGCTCCGGATCATCCCCCGCGGGCACCAGCGTCACGCTCGCCGTGCGTCCGATGTTCTGCACCGCCCGCGTCTTGGCGTGATGATGGAAAAGCACGAAGTCGACGAACGGCATCAGCGGCGTCCCGCTTCCCCCGGCGGCGATGTCCGCAGCGCCGAAATCCCCGACGGTCGTTGTGCCGGTTTCCTCAGCCACCACCGCCAGCTCGCCTATCTGCAGAATCGAGGCCGGCCACGCGAGCCCCGACTCGCCTCGGCCGCCGCTCAGCGTGAGACCACTGCATCCGATCAGATCGACATCCTCCAGGGCGCCACCGCCGCTGCGCGTGACCTGCATTGCGGCGTCGGCCAGAAGGCGCCCGAGCGTGAAATTGAGCCGACAGATGTCGATGCCCGGGCTCTCCGCGCCATGCGCCCGCATCAACGCTTCCCGCACCTCGGTGGTGTAGCCCACGCGGCGGAAGCGCAGCAGGCTTATCTGCGTGCCGGCCCCGTCTCCCGTGATGTCCACCAGCGCGGCATCGATGCCCGCCAGAGAAGCGGACATGCCGATTAGCCGCCGGGGGGATTTCTGGGCGTAGCCGCTAAACACTTCCATGACCCCGAGACCGCGCGCGGCTGCGCGCCGTCTCCCAGGTTATTCCCACTCGCAGCGGCCGTCATACGCCGCCAAGTCGATCACGCGGGTGCCCGGGTAGTAGTATTCGAGGATCTCGGGGGCGCTTGCCCCGGCCCGCGCGCGCCCATCCGCCCCCCACTGGCACAGGCCGAGGCCGTGACCCCAGCCCGCGCCCTCGAACACGAGCCGCGCCAGGCTGCCGTCGTGGTCGCGCTCCGTGCGCAGGCAGAAGAGCGTGCTCGGCAAACCGTCCGGCCCCGCCTTGCCGTCGCCGAAGAGCCACCGTATGGCATCGCGCCGAATCTCGAACTGCCCGGAGTCGGTCACGATGCGCAGCGCCTGCACGCGTCCGCCGGCGGATCGCCCCTCAGTCGCCATGTCCATCAAGCGCCCCGGAGCATTGCCCGATCCGATCAATAGCGGCAGGTTCGCCTCCAGCAGCCGCTGCGTCTCGCCCACCGTGTATGAGCGGGTCCATCGGTAGCGCGGCCCGGGTGCGCAGTAGGCGAAACCCTTGCCGCGCACGAACTCCGCGGCTTGATCGTCATCCTCGATCCAACCCATCGGATCGCCGCGGCCGGGCATGTCGGGCCGCGCGCGCAAGTATGGAGCCAGATAGCCTCGCCACACGCGATACGCGTCGTCCACGAATCCCCCGCAGGTCGTGTGATACACCGTCTCCGCCAGGTATCCTCGATAGGCGAGCACCTGCCCCGCGGTCCCGCGCACCGCCTCCAGCGCCCGGCGATCGCTCACCGCGCCGCGGTATTGCTGGCAGTGCATGCCGTCGCACAAGTCGAACCCCTGCCTTGCGTGCTTGCCCAGGGTGAACAGCGCGTAAGACCGCGCGATGATGGCCTGCGCCTTGAGCGCCTCCGGGTGGAAGCTCAGCGGCACTTCTTGCGCCAGCACGCCTTCCAGGTAGTGTTCAAGCGGCAGCGCATTGACCGCCGACAGTGTGCCGTTGGAGTCATACACGACCTCGATATCGCCGCGATAAGTGCCCTCGCGGGAGCGCACCCCCCACGAGAAAACCCGCGTCGTGCCCGGCGTCGTCACGGTCACCCGACGGCACGCAATCTGGGCGCCACCGGCTTCCACCACGATGCGGTCAGCCTGCGGCCTGCCCTGAGCGCAGTCGAAGGGGCGCGCCAACAGGGCCTGTCCCTTGGCCAGCGTCAGTGACTTCGTCCCGTCATCGCATTCCAGCGCGGCTGCGGCGCGCGCGCCGGGCACGACTTTCACCGCCTGGGCATACTGAGCGATGCCGACACGCACGGGGAGCGCCTGCTGAACGTACGGCAAGCGCGCCGCGAGCGGGATCGCCCTGGGCGGCGTGCCCGTGTGACCGAGGGAGCCCGCGATGAGTAGTGCCACCAGCCATTCGTTGGATGCCATGAACCCGCCCTCAGGTATCGCGCGCGGCGCCGGTGAGAATCCGAGACAACTCGACCACCGACGCGACGATCAGGTCGGCGCCGGCCGCGGTCAGGCTCTCGCGGGTACCGGCCCCGGTGAGCACGCCCGCGGTCGCCATGCCTGCTGCCTTACCCGCCTGCATGTCCATCGGGTGGTCACCGGCCATCACGGCATGTGCCGGCTCGCACCCCACAGCCGCCAGCGCAGCCAGCAGGTGCGCCGGGTCGGGCTTGACCCTGGGCACGGCCTCACGCGGGAGAAACGCGCCGTAGGTGAGACGGCGAGCGCCGGCTATGGCATCGAGCACCGCACCGGAGTTGCGCGTGACGATCGCAACGCGAACACCCGCGTCGTGCAGCGCCTGCAGCGCCTGTTCCGCGCCAGGCAGCAGCCGCCCCTCGCGCGCCGCCCGCACCTCCAGATCGAGGATAACGTCCTGCGCCTTCGCCCTGAACGCGCGGGCGCGCTCAATTCCTCCCCCGATAATCTCGGCGGCCCGCTCCACGGCCTCCAGCACGTAGAGGCCATCGAGGTCACGCGCGCTTACGCCGTATTCACCGGCCAGGACGCGCACGCGCTCGCGCATCGCGCCGAAATCGTAATCGGCTTCGGCCAGGGTGCCGTCGAAGTCGACAACCAGCGCGTCGAGTATAGCCGGCAATCGCGCCATGTGGGACTTTGCCACCCCGGTGACACCGCCGGCAGCGTGCGGATCCGCCTACTGCGGCAACAGCTCCACGGTGGCGATCTCGAATGGCCGCAGGGACAGGCTGAGGCTGCCCTGTGCGCCCGAGCGAACGCGGGACTTGCCCTCCAGCGGCGCCTCGTCGAGGTTGACCGGGCGCCAGCCCGCCATCGGCGGCCCCCAGGTCAGCCTGCCCTTGACCGGATCGCTGGTCGTGTTGTACACGCGGACGATGAGGCTATCCGCGCGCTCCGATTTCTTGACGGCGCTGAGGGCGATGTCGGGGTTGTCGATGGACAGGAAGCTGAACTCCTTGGGCTTGTCACCGTCGTGCTGGCCGGCGACTACCGCGCGCGGCGCGGCATTGTGGCTGTGCGCCTGCAGCCACACCTTGGCGCTCATCCAGGTGCCGTCATGCGGCAGCGCAGCATAACGAAACTCGTGAATGCCCTGGCACTGGGCGTCTGGTGTGGGCAGTTGCGGACCCGCGTTATAGGGCCGGGTCGGATAATCGCCGCGCGAAAGCCAGCCGACGCAGCGCAGCAAGGTCAGGCAGATGGTGGCCCCGTCGGCGTCGCGGCGCACTTCGTACTCCGGCAGGCCCTGGTTGATGACAGTCAGCCCGCGCTCCGCGTCGTGCGCGTCCACAAAGCTCTGCTGGGCCTGGCTTCCCACCGGCTGCTGCGACCAGCCGGGCATGTGCTTCACCTCGAGCGGGCGATCGACGATGCAGAACTGCTGCTCGGCGTCGGAATGCGCCGCCTCCAGCCCGGTTGGGAACACCGCGCGCAGGCGATGATCCCGAGCGCGGTTGTCAACCACGGTGCGAAAATCCACGCGCGGCGACCCGGCGCACAGCGTGACGCAGGTGGTAATCGGGCAGCGCACGCGCTCGGCGCTGCGGCGCACGCGGTTATCGGCGATGCACGCCGGCAGCGCGAAGTCAATCTCCACGCGGAAAGTCGCGCACAGCGGCCCCTGCTCGACCAGGGATACGCGCGCCGCAGCTCCGGCGGTGGTGAAGGTCTCGCTGTTGGTGGAGTGGGAGTAGTCGTATTCGTCGCCGACGTCCTCTGTGCTCTCGAACAGGTTGACGCCGCAGTACACCGCGCCCGTGTTCTTATCGAGTATATCGACGGTGCCGTTTGCGCTCACGGTGACCGCGACATGGCCGTTCTCCATGGCGGCGCCGCCGATGCAGAGATCGGTTTCCACCGGGGCGGGCACCCCAGGCTCAGCGTAATACGTGCGATAGCCCAACGCGGGCAGCCCCTGCGCCGGAAAGCACAACTCCAGCTCGCGCACCTTCATGCCGCCGGGGAAGCCACTGCGGTAGTCCATAACCCGATCGCCGCAGATCTGGCACGGCGCCTCGGCGCCGGCGGCATCGCGCACCACGAAGCCGTCGAGCACGCGGCCGGGCGCAACCGCCAGCTCCATCCGCGCGCGCACCACGCCCGACCATTCCCATGCCAGTGGGTTGAACACCACCAGCGCCCGTGCGTCGTCGCCTTGCGAGGAGCTGCGCGTGTCGATCTGTCGGACGATGGAATCCAGCGCTTCGCCGGTCAGCTCGTCGCCGATCTGCTGCGCCTGCTCGAAGCGCGGCATCATCTCGCGGTGCACCTGATCGATGCTGCAGCCGCAGATCGAATCGTGCGGGTGGTTTTGCAGGCACAGCTTCCACGCCGCCCACAGGAAGGGAGCCTCGTAAGGCCTGCCCCACAGCCAAGCAAGCGCGCAGGTCGGCTCGGCCCAACGCTCGAGCAGGGTCTGCGTGCGCTCGTTCGCCTGCTTGAGGTACATGCGCGCAGAGAACACGCCCGACAGCAGGGGATGGTACTTGCCCTCGTGCAGCTCCCCGCACACGGTGCCCAGTTCGGGCTCCTCGGCGAGCACGCCCCGCACGAAGTCTTCGTACGTGCCGTGCACGAACTCGGCCTCTTCGACGCTGGTGTTGACGTGAGCGATGATATCGGGCAGCTCCGGCTGCGGCTCGACGTGGTCGCAGCCGTTGTTGGCAAGAATGTAGCGGGTCGCGGCCTTGGCGCCGTGAAGCTCGACCTCGCGCCGGGCGCGCGCTACAGCCAGGTCGAGGTTAAGCCGGTGCCCCCCACCCGAGGCTCGCTCGTAACCCCAACGCGAGAAGTTGCAGTAGCCGGTGAGCAGGTGCACGGCCAGCACCCGCGTGCCGTCCGGGGCCTGCCACCAGAACTCGTTGTGCAGCTCCTCGGCCTTCTCCCCCATGCCGCGCATGAAGAGCGCGGAGTCGAGCCCGAAGCCGGAGAGAATCTGCGGCAACTGCGCGACGTGGCCGAATGGGTCGGGAATGTAACCCGCTCGCATTACGCGTCCGAAATCCGACGCAATCTTGTGACCCGCCATCAGGTTGCGGATGAGGGCCTCGCCGCTGACCAGGAATTCGTCGGGCAAGACGTACCACGGCCCGAGCAGCAGGCGCCCGCGCTTGACATGGTCGGCTATGCGCTCGCGATTCTCGGGGCGCATGGCGAGGTAATCCTCGATGACCACGGTCTGGCCGTCAAAGGTGAAGCTGTGGTAGCGTGGGTCTTGGTCGAGAATGCCCAGAAGCTTATCGGTCAGGCGCACCAGCCGGATGCGGAACTGTTGAAAGGTGGAGTACCACTCCCGATCCCAGTGGGTCTCGGGGACGACGATAACCTGGTACTTGCGTGCCATGTGCGCTCCTCGTGGTGTGCGGGGGCAGGGGTGCGATCTCGGGCGCGCGCCGCGGCTAACGCGACTGCCTTAGGTTCCGGACGCCGGCGCAGGAGAGGAGCCTGGCGGCGGTGTCGGTCCCGGGCGCGCGGGCGGCAGACCGCCGGGAGCCGGCCCGGCGCCCGGAATGGACAGCCCGGCCGCAGTCAACTGATCCTTGACGGCGGGCGGCAGCCCTTCGACTGCTGCCGCGATGATGCGCCGGCGCGTCTCGGCCTGATCCACCCGCCAGCTAATTCCTTGTCTCACGACCACCACGCTGATGCGCACAGGGTGCTGGTGCAAGTACTTCATGGCCATATCGCTCAGCCCCGCTCGCTCCAGGCCGACGACCAAGGGATCCACCGTCAGGTGGATGGCCACCGGGACTTCGGCCTGACCGTCCGCCACCGTGACGCCCTCGCCATCGACCTCGTAGGACGAGATCAGGAGCAGAGTCGGCAGTAGGGGCTGGCCTGCGCTGTCGCCGGTGGCAAGGCGGTCGCGCTTCTCCTGATTGCCGTTGCGCACTGCGTCCAGATAGTTCTCGGCCACCTGGGCGGGGCGACTGGCGAGCAAGAAGAAGTAGGCGCCGCCGGCGGCTATGAGCACGAGCGCCACCACCGCCACCGCGGTCCAGGGGACCGCCACGGACAGCCTGCGACCGGACGGCGCTGCCTGCAGCGCTCCCCCCTCCGGCCCCTCAAGGGGAGCCCAGCAGTTCCAGCATGACGCCTTTTCGGGCTTGTTCTCGACGCCGCATCTCGGGCATGTCTTCATTCGAGCTTACTCCCCAGCCGAGCCGCTGCAGCCCTCACCGTCCGGGCCTTGCGCCCCGGTCCGTTCCGGCTCGAGCAAGTACGCCATTCGCCCATCACCAGCCATTTCCCTGCCCAGGCACGCTCCAACCGACCTTCCACGCGCGGCCCAGGCCGCCCTCTGCCGCAGGCGGTAGGGGCACGGCATGCCGTGCCCCTACCGCGTCGCGCCATCCCACGCGCGGAAGACTAGGGCCGCGTTGTGGCCGCCGAAGCCGAAGGAGTTAGATATCGCCACCCGCACGTTCGCCTGGCGCGCCTCGTTCGGCACGTAGTCGAGGTCGCACTCCGGGTCCGGATACTCGTAGTTGATGGTCGGGGGGATGATGCCGCGGGCAATGGCCAGGGCGCAGACGATAGCTTCGATTCCGCCCGCGGCGCCGAGCAGATGCCCGGTCATTGACTTGGTGGAACTGACGGCGACTTTGTGGGCCGCGTCGCCCAGGCAGGCTTTGATGGCCTCGGTTTCGACCTTGTCGTTGAGCGGGGTGGAAGTGCCGTGAGCGTTGACATAGTCCACTTCGCCCGGCTGGATGCCGGCCTTGGCCAAGGCTTCGCGCATGGCGCGCGCGCCGCCATCGCCCCCAGGCACCGGCGCCGTGATGTGGTACGCATCCGCGGTCTGGCCGTATCCAGCGACCTCGCAGTAGATGCGCGCGCCGCGCTCGCGAGCGACCTCCTCGGCCTCCAACACGACCACGCCCGCCCCCTCGGACATGACGAAACCATCGCGCTCCTTGTCGAAAGGACGGCTGGCGCGCTGGGGGTCCTCGTTGCGCGTGGACAGGGCCTTCATGGCGCAGAAGCCCGCCAGGCCGAGGGGGGATATCGCGGCTTCCGCGCCGCCTGCAATCATTACCTCCGCGTCGTCGCGGCGGATGGTCTCCCACGCCTCGCCGATGGCGTGAGTGCCGCTGGCGCAGGCGCTGACCAGCGCGTAGTTGGGGCCCTTGGCGCCGAACATGATGCTCACCTGTCCGCAGGCGCGGTCTGCGATGAGCATGGGAATGAAGAACGGGCTGACGCGGCTGGGGCCCTTTTCGCGCAGCGCATCGTGCTGCTGCTCCCAGGTCCAGGTGCCGCCGATGCCGGTGCCGATGAGGACGCCGACGCGCTCAGGGCGCGCGGCGATGTCCAGACGCGCGTCTGCGATCGCCATGCGCGAGGCGGCCACCGCGAACTGCGTGAACCGGTCCATGCGCTTAGCGTCCTTGAGCTCCATGAACTGGGGCGGGGCGAAGTCGCGCACTTCGCCCCCGAACCGGGTTGTGTAAGCCGATGCGTCAAAGGCCTCGATGGGCGCGATACCGGACCTGCCGGCGACCAGCCCTTCCCAGGTGGGCTCGACACCAACAGCCAGCGGTGTGACCGCGCCCAGGCCTGTTATTACCACCCGTCCCTGCATGCTTGAGCCGCCTGATCGGCGCTCTCCCGCGAGCGCACGGTCGCGGCGTCAGGCCGCGCCGGCTTCCGCCCGCTTGCGCCGCGTGATGTAATCCACGGCGTCCTGGACGCTCTTGATCTGCTCGGCATCCTCGTCGGGGATGTTCTCGATGTCGAACTTCTCCTCGAATGCCATGATCAGCTCGACCAGGGCCAGGGAGTCGGCTCCGAGATCGTCTTGGAATGTTGCTTCGGGCGTGACCTCGTTCTCATCAACGTTCAATTCCTCGGCCACCAGCTTCCTTACCTTGGCGAAGATCTCTTCCTCCACCGATTATCACCTCCTCCGGTGCCGTTGCCAACGACGCATCGCGACGCGCCGCCGAAATTCACTTTCAACGCGGGCTCCCACCTCGCGGGCGCCCCGACTTTACGCCATAACCAGCCCGCCGTCAACGCACAGCACTTGCCCCGTCACATACGCGGCGGCCGGCGATGCCAGAAAAACGGTGACCGCTGCCACCTCCTCGGGCGTGCCCAGCCGTGACATGGGTATCTGCGACAGCCAGCGCTCGCGCACCTGCTGCGGCAGGCGCGCGGTCATCGGGCTCTCGATGAAGCCCGGCGCGATAGCGTTGACCCGGACGCCGCGCGGCCCCAGCTCTCGCGCGCACGTCTTGGTCAACCCGATGAGCCCCGCCTTCGAGGCGGCGTAGTTGGCCTGGCCGGCGTTGCCTGCGACGCCCACGACCGAGCTGACGTTAACTATCGCTCCACCATGCTTCATCATATGGCGGGCCGCCGCCCGGGTGCAAAGGAACGCGCCCGTCAGGTTGATGTCGATCACGCGGCGCCACTCGTCGTCGGTCATGCGCACCAGCAGCGCGTCGCTGGTGATGCCGGCATTGTTGATCAGGATATCGAGTCCCTGCGCCTCCGCCAGCACTCTCTCCACCATGGCCTGCACTTGCGCGGCGTCGGTGATGTCCGCAGCCACGACCAGCGCTTTTCCACCGAGGGCGGCGATTTCCTCCGCCACCTGCTGCGCCTCCCCCGCGCCGTCGGGGATGTCGTTGATCGCGACCTGCGCGCCCGCGCGCGCCAGCGCCAACGCCATCGCCTTGCCCAGCCCGCGCCGAGCGCCGGTCACCAAGGCGATCTTGCCGGAAACGTCGACGGTCAGAGGTTCAGCCATGACTCACCCCCGCAATCCTGCGCAGCGACTCGGCGTCCCCGGCAGCCATCGTCTCTGCCGACGGCTCTATCCTGCGCAGCAGCCCCGCGAGCACGTTGCCGGGCCCGACTTCATAGAACCTGCCGATGCCTGCCTCGAGCATCCGGCGGACACAACTCTCCCACAGCACCGCGCTTGTCATCTGGGCCGCCGCCGCCGCCCTCACCTCGTCAGCGCTGCGCACCCAATCCCCCGTCGCGTTGGCCACAACGGGCACGGCGGGATCAAGGGCGCTGACTTCGCCAAGGGATTGCGCGAACCTTTCCGCGGCCCGCGCCATGAGTGGAGAGTGAAATCCTCCCGCCACCGCCAGCAAGCGCGCCTTGCCCCCTCGTTCCGTCGCCAGCCGCGCCGCCTGCTCCACCGCCGCCCTGTCGCCCGACACCACCACTTGCCCCGGAGCGTTGAAGTTGGCCGGCGCCACCAGCCCCATCCCGGCGGCGTCGCGGCACAGCTCCTCCACCTCCGGGAGCGCCAGACCCATGATCGCCGCCATCGCGCCCGGGTGGCAGCGCGCCGCTTGTTCCACGAGCCGCGCCCGCCGCGCCACTAGGTGTGCAACATCGGCTTCGGCGAAGGCGCCGCTCGCCGCCCATGCCGCGAACTCGCCCAGGCTGTGGCCGGCCACCGCCGCGGGCCGCACGCCCGCCCGGCGCAGCACCGCGCTGCACGCCAGCTCCACCGCCAGCAGCGCAGGCTGCGCCGCCGCAGTGGATGCCAGAGCCCGCCCCGATTCCTCGAAGCAGATGGCGGCGACGTCGGATCCCGTCGCGCGCGATACCGCGTCGAAGGCGGCGCGCCCCTCCTCCCACGTCTCGTAAACGTCGCGCCCCATGCCGGGGCGCTGCGAGCCCTGGCCGGGAAAGAGAAAGGCGACGCCGCCCCTCGTGGTTGTGCCGTTCTCTGTCACCAGCGGATTGCCGCGGCGGCATAGGTAAGCCCGGCGCCGAAACCGACCAGCAGAACGAGTTGCCCCTCACGCAGCCTGCCGGACTCTACGCTCTCCGCCAGCGCGATAGGAATGGAGGCGGCCGACGTGTTGCCGTAGCGATCGACGTTGGAAACCCACTTGTCCTCCGGAACCCCCATGCGTTTGGCGCACGCCTCGATGATACGGATATTGGCCTGATGTGGGATTATGAGGTCCACGTCGGCTAGTGTCAAGCCCGCCTTGTCCAGGCATTCAAGGGCGACTTCCTCGACCACGCGAACCGCGAAGCGAAAGATCTCCTGGCCGTCCATGTACGCGTAGTGAAGCCCCTGCTTCACCGTCTCCGCGGTGGTGGGGATGCGCGAGCCGCCGGCCGGCATCTTG
>Ga0315291_10000744_pt1 | contig 43122 bp, 46 predicted proteins | sample YL17G12_20_MG_FD_203070 | JGI IMG/M metagenome (GOLD analysis project Ga0315291, IMG submission 203070) | Sediment microbial communities from Yellowstone Lake, YNP, Wyoming, USA - YL17G12_20 | ecosystem: Environmental > Aquatic > Freshwater > Lake > Sediment | place: USA: Wyoming | collected...
CTGACGGAAAGTGGCTTTTCGTAATCATCGTGATGTCCGTGCAGTTTCCTGGGGCCGGCGAATCTTCCGCACCTCTCGCATCTTCTCGGTTTAATTACGTCTCCCTTGGCGATTGCCCCCCGAAGCATTTGGCGGACGCGCCCATTCTTTTGGTTTTCCCCATGCCACTTGAGTCCCCCGGCTCTGTCCCTGCCGTAAACCCACCGGTAATAGCAGGGCTTGCATCTGGAGAAGTACCGGATTGCGTACTTGCGTCTCTCCTTCACGTAGAAAGACGAGACCCCTTTTCGCTCCCCGCAGTCCCGGCATACCTTGAAGGCGACTTTCTTTTGGGGCATCGCTTGAGTTTACACAAAGAGGGGGAAATAATCAACTGCCATGCGTAGGCGAGATCCGATTGCGATCAAGGAGGCGTTCGACGAGGAGCTCTGGAAGGCGGGCGTCGACGACGGCGCCTTCGCGGGGATCCTCGACACGGACGCCTCCTGGTACGCGCTCGAGGTCGGCGGCGAGAAGATCGCGCTCGCCAACGCCGTCCCCGGCCCCGGGGACCTCACGACCGTGTCCTACTATGTTGCGCCCGCGTTCCGGAACCAGGGGTACGGAACGAAGCTGGCGGAGTATATTGTGGGTCGGCATGAGAAGGCGAGTTTCGTGATCAAGAAGGACAACGAGGCGTCGGTGAAAGTGGCGCTCGCGACGCTCCGCGGGAAGTTCGCCGCGACGATGGGGCGCCACGTCGTGCGGCTCACGAAAGAGGCCAGCCCGACCAACTGGATCAAGGGGGTCCTCTCGGGGATGGCGAAACGGAGAGCGTTGGGGCAGGAAGCCGACGCGGCCGAGAAAAGGCTCATGAAGTTGCTCGGGAAGCTTGAGGCGGAAAGCCGGCTTGGACCGCCGAAACTGGTCGGCCTGTTCAAGAAAAAGGCCGCCCAGTTCATCAACCCATTCCCCGGGAATCTCCCGGACCGCAAGATCACCGTCAGGGAGCTCCAGAGGTCGATCCGGCAGGCGATTGCCGCGGAAGAGGAGGCGGTTCACTTCTACGAGGCCATCGTAGACGCCACGGACCATCCCCTGGCGAAGAAGGTTTTCCAGAAAATCGCGGACGAGGAGCAGGTTCACTCAGGGGAATTCAACCACCTCCTGAGCAAGCTCGACACCGACAAGGATAGCCTCGACGAAAAGGGGGAGAAGGAAGTCGACGACATGGCTCCAGGTGAAAAGGAAGCGGCCGAAGAAAAGAAGAAAGAGGTCTCCATGGACGAGAAGACGGCGCTCGAACTCCTGAAGTGGGCGGCGGGGCCAAAGACGTTCCCGGTCTCGCGCTTTCTCACTCATCCCGGAACCGGGGTTGGAACGGGTGCCGCCGGAGGCGCGTATATCGGTGCCGTGCTGGGTAGCCTCGGGGGTCCCGCAGGAATGGGGACTGGGGCAGCCGTCGGGGCTGCGTTGGGTGCCCCTCTCGGGTATGTCGGCGGCCTGATCCGTCGATACCTCAGCTCCCGATCGCTCACTTCCAGGGCGGCCCGGTTCGACCCAAACCTCATGGACGAGGAGGCCCGCGCGCTCATCGCAGCCGCCACGACAAAGCTCAAGAAGTCCGCCGGCCACGAAGCGCTTCCGAGCGCGATCGTCAACGCAGTCCGGAAGATCAGAACGGAACCGAAGGGACTCCTGAAAAGCTTTTTCGCTCCTCCCGCCGTGGGAAATCCTTTGGGGCAGTGGGTCTACGCCCGCTCTTTGCAAGGCCGCCTCGCCAGGGGCGGAAAAGGTCTGACGAAGACCGAAGTCGACATGATCAAGCAGCTCCAGGCGGGCGTCACGAAGGAAAAGCTCAAGCGGAGCGCGGTCGTGGCTTCGCTCGCGGCGCTCGGAGGGGGCGCAGCGTACATGGGCGCGAAGACGTTGATGGCAGACAAAAAGTAGGCCATGGAGCCACAGAAAGAAAAGAAGAAGCCCGGAACGGCCTTCGGTCCGTATATGCACCTCCTGGACGACGCCGCCGTCGTGGCGCGCCTCTTCAAGAAGGCGGTCGACCTCTTCGGCCATCCCCTCGGGTTCATGGCCGGCGGGATAGCGGGCGAGGTGGCGGGCCGCGCCCTCAAGATGCCCTTCGCCGGGCCGGTGGGCGGCGCGATCCTCGGCGGCCAGATCGCCAAGGCGAAGCTCGCCCCGAAGCCCCCGAAGACTCCGGCCGTGAAAGAGGCGATCGACCCCCTGATGCTCGGCCTCGGAACGGCGGCGACCGCCCTCACGACCATGATCACCGCAAAGCAGATCAAGTCCCAGATGGCCCTCACTGAGGCCGTCCAGAAGACCCAGGCGGCGAAGAAGGCCCTCATCGCGGCCCTCGCGGGCGCGGGAGCGGCCGGCGCGGTGGGCGGCTACGCCCTCGGGAAGAAGGGCCCGAAGAAGTCCGAGAAGACGACCGTCCTCCAACCCATAGTGGTCACGCCCGACGAAGCGCCCATGAAGACGGCCGACGCCCTAGAGGCCCTTCGCGCGCACGTCAAGCCCATGCTCAAGAAGGGTCCGTGGCTGAAGGCCTACGAGAAGAAGCCTGGAGGGAAGCTGCCCCTCACCGAGGCCCTCATCACCGACTCGCAGGCCTCGGGCGCCGGGAAATAGTTGATCTTGGGGTACCCCACAGGTACCCTATATATAGTAAACAGGAGAGACAGTCATGTCGCAGATCATCGTCCGTTGCCCCTCGTGCGGAAACTACCTCCTCGTCAAGGCCGGATCGGGCTACCTCAGCGAGGTCGTCACCACGGAGCAGAAGAAGTGCCAGGGGTGCGCGAAGGACATTGAGATTAGCGTCCGGATCTCCGCCAAGGTCCTCGAAGAGAAGAAGTCGAAGGCGTAGGATGCCCCCTCCGGAATACGACGAGGTCCAGGCGAGCCTCGGTCCCGGCCTCTCCGCCGACCCCGAGACGCTAAAGAAGATCCTGAAGCTCCAGCAGGAGTTCAACGCCAACCCCAAGAGCGTCGAGGTCATGAAGGACTTCATGTCCAAGACGGTGGAGCAGCTCGCCGCGGACGATCCTTACGTCCCTGGGTTGGAAACCATCCGCATCCGGGGCATGGACGTCGTCCTCCCCAAGAGCGGATCCAACCGGTCCGACACGATCCTCTTCGCAGCCCTCACAGCGCTCCGGCACCCGGAGATCGACTCGATCTTCAGGCAGTTGAAGCTCCGCGCCCAGGCCGTCGAGGACGGGAAGATCGTCCTGAAGCGTCTCGTCCCCGACACGGTCGAGGCCGAGGCGAAGCCCATCCAGGGAATCTCCGAGCCCCACAGGAACATCCTGGTCGGGCACACCGCGTTCGATCCGAAGAAGGACAGGATCGTGGCGGTGCTGCCGCCGGACAAGGGCGGCCCCATGTGGATCGGCCTCTACGACAGGGAGTATCCGACGGCCGAGGTCGAGAAGGACGGGACCTTCCGGCGCGCGATCCGCCCCCTGTTCGGCGACGTCGTCCAGCAGATCCGCGAGGAAGAGCTCATCCCGATCCGCACCGAGTCCCAGCTCTGCGAGATCTTCAACAGCATCGCCTCGCAGAAGTAACGGCTGAACGAAATCCCCTCCAGCGGGTAGACTGTCCGCATGGGTCTACTTCAGGCAGACCTTGCGAGATATCGTTCCATGCACATGAAGCAAGCCTCCGTCTTCGTCCCGCTCAAGGGCGTCAATCCCGTCGACATCCTCCGGTCCCGGCTCGCGGAGCACGCCGGGTTCGAGACGGCGACGGAGAAGACCGCCTCCGCCGATGACCACGGTCGCCTCTACGCCCTCCACCGGGAGGTCGAGATGATCTACCGGGCGGCGGTGAAGTTTGGAAAGCGTCCCGAGGCGGACGCGCTCCTCGACAAGTTCGCGGGGTGGAGGTACCTCAAGGGCCAGCCGGGAGAGCCCGGGGACATGACTCCCCTGCCGGCGCCCGAGGAGAAATGAACGAGAAACAGGCGAGGTTCCTGCTCCGGTCCTCGCTGAGGCTGTTCCGGCAGAGGATCCGGTTCCCCAAGATCAGGATCAAGATGCGCGAGATCCTGGCCTCGGAGGACCTGGTCTCGATCGGGAAGGAGCTGGCCCAGGGCTGGCTCCAGAAGAAGCTCGAGAGGTAAGCGATGCCCGACGAGAACTTCCTCCGGCTGCTCTTTGGGACGCCGATCCGTCCCGGGGGACGAACCCTGGGTCAGATCCTTGGCCGCAAGGTGGTCAAGAGGACCCTGAGGCAGGCGCTCGGAATCTCTGGGACGCCGGACCCGGGGAGCCGGAAGAGGAGAAAGAAGAGGGCCGACGTGGAAGAGCCGAACGTGGTGCTGGCCAAGATGGCCCTCCTCAACATGATCGGCAAGATGGCCTCGATCGAGAAGGAGGCGCCGTTCAAGAGCCAGGCCCAGAGGCGGAAATTCCACGCCATGGCCGCCCGGGGCGAGGTCTCGAAGTCCACCGTCAAGAAGTGGGAGGACCACACCCCGAAGGGCAAAAAGCTCCCCGAGCGCCTCCACCGGAAGTCCGCCGCCGCAGGGATCCTCGCCGGCATCGGGCGCGCGTTCCTGGGCGCGGGGAAAAGCATAGGGAAGTCCATGGTCTGGCCGACCACGGGAGCCCAGATGGCCGCAGGAACCGTGGGCTGGGGCGGCATCGGAGCCGTCGGCGCGGGGAAGGCCGGCCCCGGCTTCCGGATGCAGGGGATGCAGCCGATGCAGCCCCGCATGGCGTCCATTGCCGACCGGCTCATCGAGATGACGAAGGAGTCCTTCGAGCTCCGGACGTACTCCCCGGCGTCGACGGACGTCGCCGAACCGATCGTAAAAAAAAACTCTATGAACAAAAGCTCGGCCGCGGCCTCCTCCCTTGGCACGGGGCTCGTCCCAGTGACATCCGCGAGGACCAGCGCGCGATCGTTGTCGACGGTTAACCCGGGGACGAAGTGGCTGGGCCAGCAGACGACGATGGGCAAGATCTGGAAGGACCCGGCGCGCCCCGACGTCAGGAAGGTCCCCGGGATGTCCGGAGAGGCCCGGGAGCCGGCGCCAGAGGCCGGATCGCACATCCAGCGGGGCGCGGTGTAGGAGATCATGATGACCGACGTGCGTGAGTGCATCCGGCTCCTGGAGGAGTCCGGGCGGATCGAGAAGGGCGCGGCCCAGAAGCTCGCCGCCGCGGCGCTCCGCCTGGAGATCGGCGAGCAGGCCCTCCACCCCATGGAAGCCCTGAAGGAGATGATCGGCATCAAGAAGCCGATGCTCTCCCGCATCAAGGAGTACGTGATGAGGGGGGTCGAAGAGGCGAAACCCAAGGCGGGTCTCGCCGCCATCGGCCTCGCCGGGGCGCTCGGCGTGGGCGGGGCGGTGAAGCTCTGGAACGAACTCAAGTTCCGGATGGCCCTCTCGGACCTCAAGAAGGACCCGGAGGTCCAGGTGGAGCCCGAGCGGGCGGTGTCCATCGCCAACATGGTCAAGCGGTGGGCGCCCGCCATCGCCGCGGACCCCGAGATCCTGAAGGGGACCGTCAAGAACCTGATGAAGTTCCCCGACAGCTACCTCACGTACGACATCGCGAAGAAGCTTTCGGAGGCCGAGAAGGAGTACGCCGGGACGCACGGGCTCCTCTCGCTCCTCCGGCAGCGGCTGGTGTAGGGCTATGGCTGACAGGAAGATCCTCTTCCGGTCCGGGACGCGGGTCGACGAACTCTCGCCGACGCTGGACCGGGCTCGGATCGCGGGCGTCATCTCGGCCGCTAGCCTCGACCTCGCCGCCGCCTCCGGGAACACCGTCCAGATCCTGATCGGCGGAGCGACGAAAGTCACGATCACCTCCGACGGCCGGACCGACACGAGCGCGAACTCCACCGTGGCCGCCATCCGCATCGGGTCCGTCGCGGGCGAACCCTCGACGCTGTCCGACGGGGACGTCTGGTACAACAGCTCGAGCAACAAGTTCCGCGCCCGGGAGAACGGCGCCTCCGTGGACATGATCGGAGGCGGCGGCGGGGGCGGCGGCTGGACTGATTCCGGGACCGTCGTCCACCTCACGACCGATTCGGACACCGTGGCCGTCGGGACGACCACGATGCTCGGAGCGGAGAAGGTGAGGGTCGTCGGGGCGGTCCTCGCGGACTCCGTCGGGCAGATCTACACCGCCGGGGTCGGCGGGGTGATCGCAGCCCGGGTGGTCTACAAGAGCCCCGCGGCCAACGACACGGTCCTGATGGCCTCGGCGGCGGGCCTGGCGACCTGCAACGGCCTCGTCGGGGTCGCCGGCGCGTCCATGGGCGCCGGACTCCAGGTCCGGGTGGACACCTCGGGGACGGTCCTCGCGGACGCCGCCGCCGGGATCTCGGTCACGGCCGCGGACTCGATCTACCTGTCGACCGCCGGGGTCGGGGAAGTGACGAACGTCGAGCCTTCCGCGAGCACCCAGGTGAAGTTCTACCTCGGCGTCGCGAAGACATCGACCCTGGTCGCCGGGGGGACCTTCCTGATGAACTGGACCCCGAGGATGCCGGGACTGATTCCGTAGAGAACGACGGGTCAAACTTGAAGTATACTTGGGCGCACAGATGAGGCTCACGTCCTAATTGTAGGAGACGACCATGGCCACTCGCACCGTACTCTTCCTCGACCAGGGCGCCCTCAAGGGCGTGTCCTCCACCGCAGACAGCGTCAGCGCTGCCGGGCTCGTGTCCGGCGCGGCCGACATCACCCTGGCTCGGAACGGTGCGGCCAACAGCACCGTCACCATCGACGCGAACTCCGTCAACTTCGGGTCGGACCTGGTCGGCCTGGAGGTCGCCTCGTCGACCTTCGCTCTGGCCAACATAACCGCGACGACGATCAACTTCGGCGGCGCGGCGACCACGCTCAACGTGGGCGTGGCGGGCGGCCTCTCCGACATCAGGGGCAACGCGATCGTCCGCGGAGACCTGACGGTCATCGGAACGACCATCACGACCCACGAGCAGTCCCTCGAGATCGGCGACTCCTACATCGACATGAACTACGGCGACACCGCCCCCGGGGCCTCGACCGGCGGCATGGTCGTCAACTACAACCCGACGGCGACGAACGACACGGTCGCCGCGGGCGGGTTCACCGCGGGAGTCCCCGCGACCTCGAACCCCACCGTGGCGACGACAGGCGCCGCCGTCTTCGCCGCGGCCGACATCATCCAGATCAGCGGGGCCACCCAGGCCGCGAACAACGGGCTCTTCGAGGTCAAGACGCACGCCGCCAACGTCCTGACGATCCAGGGCATCGGCCTCACCGGGACGGTCGAGGACTTCTCCCGCAACCAGTTCGTGACCTCCGCGGGCGCGGTGGGCGTGATCCGGAAGATCAACGTCTCGGTCATGCGGGCGGGCACCGACGCGGTCTGGGAGATGGGCTGGGGCAGCGCGACCCCCATCGCCTACTCCGACCTCGCCTCCGGGGCGACCACGACCCTCCAGATCGCCTACAACAACGGCCAGACGATCACGACCGCCGCGGCCAAGGGCAACATGACCATCAACGGCACGGAGGACCTGATCATCGGCGGGTCGGTCGACATCTCGCTCTCGACCACCGGGACGATCACCCAGACGGGCGCCGGGCAGGTCACCCTGAACGGCAACGTCAACGCCACGAACGGCCTGGACGTCACGGTCGCCGACCTGACGGTCGGCGGGGCGAACTTCACGGTCACCAACGCGGGCGTCATGACCGTCGCCAGCACCTCGAACCTGAACGGCGCGGTGAACCTCGGCGACAACATCGCGGACCTCATCGCCGTCACCGGCGCCGTCAACACCAACGTCTACTTCTCGACCGGCGCGAAGACCATCGGCTATAACACGGCGAACCCCGAAACGCTCACCTTCAACAACGCCGGGGCGGGAACCCTCACCTCGATCGCCCCGGGAGTCCACAACGAGACGGACCTGGGCCTCAACGGCACCCGGTTCAAGGCGGCCTTCTTCCAGGGCGACGTCACCACGGCCGGAAACTTCGTGTCGGGCGCGACCATCACGGTCAACGGCACCACGAACACGATCTCCGGAACCGCGGGGCTCACCCTCGACCCGACGACCACCCTGACGGCGATCGTGACCGACAACACGGCCGACGCCTTCAAGGTCTGGGACGGGGCCGACAACTACATCGTGGTCAACACCACAAACGCCGCGGAATCGGTCAGCATCGGCAACGCGGTCACCAACCCCGCCATCAACCTTCTGGGAACGGGCACGCTGACCCTGGGGGGCGGCCTGACCGTCACCGGGGCCACGCAACTCAACGGGACGACGGGCCTTGGCGACGCCGCGGCGGACACGGTCACGATCAAGGGCAACGTGCTCGTCGGGGCGGGCGGCATCAACCCGACCTTCGACTTCGCGAGCACCGGCAACGTGACCGCCACGGGCAACCCGACCTTCAACTTCGGCACGAGCCTCTCGACCTTCGGGGGAGCGGCCACCGTGACCGGCCTCCTGACGGCCAACGGGTCCGTGGACCTGGGCGACAACATCGCCGACACCATCACGGTGACCGGCGCGATCGACTCGAACGTCTACTTCGCCACGGGAGCCAAGACGATCGGCTGGAACACGGCCAACGCGGAGACCCTGACGCTCAACAACGCGGGCGCCGGGACCCTCGCCGCGGTCCAGCCCGGGGTCAACAACGAGACCGACCTGGGCGTCAACGGGACGGCCTTCAAGGACGGCTGGTTCGCTGGCAACGTGGTCGCCGGGGCGCTCACGATGACCGGAGCCACAGGCGTGATCGCCAGCTCGGCGGCCATCAACCTCGATCCGACGACCACCCTGACCATGACTCTGACCGACAACACGGCCAACGCGCTCTCGGTCGTGGAAGGGGCGAACGTCTACATCGACTGCACGACCACGAACGGCGCGGAGACCATCACGCTGGGCAACGCCGTGTCGGTACCGAAGATCAACAACGTGCTGGGTGACAACCTGGCCAACGCCTTCACGATCAAAGAGGCCGGCAACGTCTACCTCAGCGTCACCACCACGAACGGCGTGGAAACCATGACCTTCGGCGGGGCCACGAACCCCTCCTTCCTCTTCGACGGGTCCGGCACGGTGGACGTGACCGGGGCGACCCACCTGAACGGCGCGGTGAACATCGGCGACGCCGCGGGGGACAACATCGACATCATCGGGACGATCACGTCGGCCGCCGTCACCTTCACCGACGCCAACCACACGATCCAGACCACCTCCTCGGCCAACAACCGCACGCTGACGTTCGACAACCCCGGCGCCGGGCGGCTCGACGTCATCATCAACGACAACCTCACCGTCGGAGTGGCCACGATGACCGGCGCGACGGGCATCCTGAGCAGCAGCGCGGCCCTCGCGCTCGACCCGACGACGACCCTGACGCTCACCCTCACGGACAACACCGCGAGCGCCCTCCTGGCGACCGAGGCCGGAAACGCCTACATCGACTGCACGACCACGAACGGCGCGGAAGCCGTCACCATCGGCAACACGCTGACGAAGGTCAACGGAGTGGTCGGCGACAACCTGGCCAACGCCTTCACGATCAAGGAGGCCGGGAACTCCTACCTGGACGTGACGACCACGAACGCCGCCGAGGCGATGATCTTCGGCAACGCCGTCACGAACCCCACGTTCACCTTCCTGGGCACGGGGGCCATCAACGTCAAGAACATCGGCGAGACCTTCGTGGCGGGCCCGGCTGGGGTGACCCAGAACTACGTGGTCTACAAGAACGCCACGGCGAGCGAAGTGGCCCACGCCATCGCCTCCGCCCTCTCCACCTCGAACACGATCACCGGGGTCGCCCACGCGACCAAGGGCGCCGCGGCCGACGTGATCGTCGACAACGTCGGGATCGTGACCCTGGACGCGGAAGCCGGGATCGCCGTCTCCGCGGGCGACATCGTGTACCTCTCGGCCACCTCGGCGGGGGAGGTCACCAACGTCGCCCCCACGGCCTCGACCAAGGTGGTCGCGGTCGTTGGGTACGCCAAGACCTCCTGCGCCGCGGGCGCGACCTTCACGGCCTACTGGGCGCCGAGGACGCCCTACCTCATCCCGTAACTGACAGGGAACCTTGAGAAAAAGTAAGGATAGACAGTCGAGAAAGTCAGGAGGAACGGACATGGCGAGAGAACCGAAACCGATGTTGGAGAACCGGAAGCCGGAGGAGAAGAAGCCGACGCTGGGCCTCGTCGAGGATGAGGCGCCCAAGACGCTCGAGGCGCCCCCCAGGAAGGAGGACACCCGCGTCCTCTCCGAGGTGGAGAGCCTGAGGGTCGAGGTCGTCAACCTCGGTCAGCAGAACATGAACCTGGAGGAGCGGCTCATGAAGGTCCAGACCGCCCTCCTCGACGCCCAGAGGATCAACCTCCAGCTCCGGCAGGCCAACTTCAAGCAGAGCACAGAAAAGGTTTTTGACGACCTCGGCCTCACCGGCGAGAGGGTCACCCTCAACAAGAACAAGGACGGCCGCTACGAGGTGAAGACCGAGGTCGCCCCGTAGGAGGGCCTCCGGTGGCCAATCGCACGGTCGTCTTCGTCCAATCGGCCGGCGCCATCGAAGGCGTCTCCTCGACACTCGACAACATCGTCTGCAACGGTGTCGTCCTCGGCGGGGACGTCACGCTGGAGCGTGGCGCCGCCAACCGGCTAGATCTCCTCACGGGGGGCTCCCTGAACATCGTCAACGGGAACCTCCAGTTCGCGGGATCCACGGTCATCGACTCCGGCGCTCACGCGACCTTCACGACCGACGCCAACGACCCCGGCGTAAACGTCGGGTCGGTCGCCGGGGACCCGGCGAACCTCTCGAACGGGGACATCTGGTACAACTCGACCACCAACAAGTTCAGGGGCTACCAGAACGGCGCTGCCGCCGACCTGATCTCCGCCGGGACGTCCTCGGGGTGGACGGATGACGGCGCCGAGATCCGCCTTACGACCTCCACGGACGAGGTCACCGTGGGCGGTGCGGGTGGGACGCTCGGCAAGTTCACCGTCGTCGGAGACACGGTCGGCCAGTCCACAGTGGTCATCCAGCCCGTCGCCGCGCAGACCGCGTCATCGCTCGTCTTCGTGACTTCCGCTGGGACGACGATCACCACGATCAGCACGGTCGGGGCCTACGACATCTTCGCGACGGCCGGGGACGCCAATCCCTCGATCAGCCTGTCGTCGGCGAACGGGCTCCGGTTCGGCGCTGGCGGGGCCTCCGCTCCGGACGTCAGGCTCTACAGGGGGGCCGCCAGATCGGTGTACCTGGACAACGCCGCCGGAGCGTGGGCGAACCTCAACCCGGCGGTGAACAACGTATGTTCGCTGGGGACCAATTCCCTCCAGTACGTCTCGGTCATGGCAAACGCGCTTTACAGCTATGCCGCCCCGGGCGATACGTGGTCCACGGCCACGTACGCCGGAGCAAGCAACGGAATTTCGTGGGGGGCAGGCGGTGCCTCAGCCCCGGACTGTCGCGTCAGGCGCACGGCCGCCAACACCATCACCTTCGACGGAAGCGCCACCAACGTCATAAACCTGGTGCCGAACGCCGACAACAACGGATCGGTCGGAACCGGGGCCCTCCGGTGGACGCTGGTTCGCGCGTTGACCGTCACCTCGGGAGACCTGAACCTGGAGAGCGACGACAGCTCGGCCGCCTGGACGATCCGGGAAATGCCGGACTTCCTCCTCGCCATCAACCGGAACACCGGAAAGAAGTTCAAGATCGCGCTCGAGCCCATCGACGGATAATGGCCACGCACGTCCACCAATGGCTCCCGCTGCCCGGGGCCGACGTCGCCGCGGGAGTCGTCCGGTACTGCCCCTGCGGAACGATCAAGGTGAAGGAGTTCCGTATCGGCGAGCGGACGATCCAAATGACTTCCGGGAACCTCCTCCGGTGGTCGGCGACCAAGACGTCGACCGTCATCACCGACGTGGGGATGGACACGACGACCGGACGGCCGTCCTACTACGTTGGGAGCGTCACGCAGGCCGGAGCCCATACGGGAGAGCTGGGCCTCGCCTCTCCCAGGAACGGAATCTATGGGACCGGAGCAGACGGCGCGTACACCGTCGCCGCGAACACCACCCTGGCCCAGTACTCGAACGTGATGCACTGGACGGGCATCACCTGGAACAACGCCTACTATCTCGAGAACAACGCCAACGACTACTACTTCGCCGTCTACTGCACCGGAACCATCGCCACGAACACCTTCGGGGCAGTCCTGACCTCCCTCCAGGGGTCCCCGCGCGGGACCGGCGGGACCGGCGGGGCGAGCGTGAACCAGTCCGGGCCCGGGGCCGACGGCGGAAGGTCGAGGAGTACGCTCCTCGTCTACGCCAACACCATCTCCGGGGTCGGGCAAATCCAGTCCATGGGCGAGATTCCGACCAAGCCCACCCAGGCTCTCACGGGCGCGGCGAACGCGAACGGGATCGCGGGGACCGCCGGGACGAGCGCCGCCTACTATTTCGGGATCTCGGTCACCGCGAGCGGCGGTGGCGGCGGGGGTGGCGGAAACTTCGTCCGCACGGGCGGCACGGCGGGCGCTGCCGCGAACACGGTCATCACCCCGATCCGCAGGTTCAAGGACATCATCCGCTTCATCAAGGTGAGCGGGGACACCGCCCAGATCACCTATCCGAACGAGGCGGGATTCTACGGCGGAACCGGGGGAGGCGGCGGTTCCGGCGGCTCGAACACGGGTGTCGGAAGCCCGTCCGCCGGAGGCGGCGGGGGCGGCGGCGGCGGGGCCTACGTCGGGACCGGCGGCGCCGGAGGCGTCGGCGGCCAGGGAACCGTCAACGCGGGCGGTCCCGGGGGCGGCGGAGGTGGCGGGGGCGGGTCCGGGAGCCTGCTCGTCTGCTTAGTCCAGAACGCCGCGGCGGCCACGATCGTCACGGCCTCCGGGGGAACCGGTGGTCAGGGCGGGGACAACAACCCCGTCAATAACCAGGGTGGCGGCGGAGGTGGCGGTGGGGGTGGCGGCGGAGGCGTCTGCGTCTTCGTCGGTCCATCCGGGTACGCGGCCGTGGTGTCCGCCGCCGGGGGCACGGGCGGGGCGGTGGGGGCCGGTCAGGGACCGCCTGGCGCCGGGTCCGCTGGCGGGACCGGAGTTCCGTTCGCTATGACGGCGTGAATTATGACGAACCACGAACACGAGTGGCTTCCCCTGAAGGGCCTCGAGGAAGTTCCGATCCGGTACTGCTCCTGCGGGGCCATGAAGGTCAGGGGCGTCCAGGTGGGCGAGAACACGATCACGCTGTCTCCGTCCGGCATCGGCGACGTGGTCCGGTGGTCTGCCACGGCCACGCCGACCGCCCTGGGCGACCTGGGTATGGACGTGACCACAGGCCGCCCCCTCGCGTACATCGCCGCCGCCTCCCGGTCGCTGGCCCACACGGGCGAACTGTCCAATACGAGGGTGGCCCCAGGGTACGGCGTCTACTCGAACGGGTCCGACGGGGCTTACGCCATCGCCGCGAACACCACCCTCGGCGCCGCCATCAACGTGGTGCGGTACACGACCCTGACCTTCAACGGGGCGTTCTACCTGGAGAACAACACGGCGGACCCCTGGTTCTCCGTGTTCACCTCGGGCATCCTGACCACGGTCGCCTCGAGCGAGCTTCGGGTGTATCTCGCAGGAACCAACGGGACCGGCGGGGCCTCAGCGGGCGGTTCCGGCGCGGGCGGGAACGGCGGCCTAAGCCGCGGCGGCCTCTTCGTCTACGCCAACAGCATCTTGGGCACCGGGATCATCCACGCCAACGGGGCCGTCGGGGTGACGGGCGGAACGGCCGTTCTCGGGTCTTCAGTGACCGGGAACGCCGGGACTTCCGGGTCGGCCGCCTGCCTCGTCTACAACGTCGCGAAGACCTCGGGGACTCCGGGCGCAGGTGGTGGAGGCACGAACGCGGGCGGCGCCGGGGCCGCGGGAACCGCGGCGGCCGGACTCACCGGGCCGAGGATGTTCTGGGACATCTGCCGGTACCTCAACATCAGCGGCGATGACACCACCTACAACCGGGCCATCTTCCGCGGGGGAACGGGCGCCGGGGGTGGCTCCGGCGGCGGATCGGGCGGGGCCAACAACGGCGGTGGCGGCGGTGGCGGAGCCGGAGGCACCTACTACCAGACCGCAGCGGCCGGTGGCGGTGGAGCTGGAGGAGCGGCCATCGGGGTCGGCGGTGGTGGTGGTGGAGGTGGCGGTGCCGGGGCCGGTTCCTGCTGCATGGTCGTCACCGAGAGCGCCAGCGCCTGCTACGTCTACGCCAACGGTGGGACCGGAGGAAACGGGGGCGGCTCCAATACCGCCAACGGTGGCCGGGGCGGCGGGGGCGGCGGGGGCGCGGGCGGCGTGTCCATCCTCATCGCCAACTCCGGAAACTCGGCCACGGTGGCGGCATCTGCCGGGACGGGCGGAAGCCCGTCGGGAACCGGGAACGGCGGGGTCGCCGGGTCTTCCGGCGGAACCGGGCTGGCCATGAAACTCAGCAAGTAGGGGTGAACCATGCCCATGTACGTGGCGTACTGCAAGGCCGAGGCCCCGGCGACGAAGCTCGTCGTCGGGTGGGGCGACGTCGAGGAGGCGGTCTCCGTCGTCCGGCACGCCGATCACCCCGACGCCGAGGACGGCCACTTCACGATGAGCGACCCCGAGTGGGCGTCCGTCCAGGACCCCGACCCGGCCGTGATCGTCACGAACATCGTCACCAACTTCGGGAGCCGATTCGTATGAACAAGTACGACGTCCTCTGCAAGGGTCCCTTCCCCGACGGCCGCGGCGGGGAGTGCTGGGTCCGGGTCGGCGAACTCGAACTCCCGGAGAACGCCGATCCCCGGAAGCAGCTCTCTCGCTATATGTGCTGCGTCTGTGGGGTCGCGGAGCAGATCCTCCGCCCCCTCTGTCGGCAGAACCGCATCCCCTGGTGGGATCCGGACTACCGGGCGAGCGTCATCGCCGCCCTCGAGCTTCCGACCCGGGTCTACCCGTTCCTCTGCCAGCAGGAGGACCAGGCGAAGAACGACGTCGTCCGGCACCAGATGGAGGACGCCGTGGCGACCGCCCTCTGGGGCCTCCTCTGGCAGAAGCTTCCCGACCGGGAGCGCGTCACCCGGTTCTTCCGAAACCGCGAGCGCCCGGTCATCGCCCCCATCGGGAGCAGGGTCCTCGTCCAGGTGTAGAGAACGATGCCCCCGAAAGCGGGTATGATCGGGGGGTGTCAGAGAAGAAACAGGGCGGGGCCTGGGCGGTGATCGGCATCATCCGGAAGGGAAACCAGGAGATCAAGAGGGTCAGGAAGTCCGTCCTGGCGGGCAGCGAGGCCGACCTCGAGAGGGCCGAGAAGGCCCTAAAGAGGAAGCTCGCCGACGAGGCCCTGAAAGACTACGGGATTCAGGATCTGAAGTCGGTCAGGATCGAAGTGGAACTCGAGATAGAAGGCTGAAGTCAGTCGGGCCTTATGGCCCACGGAGGTTTCGATGAAGCTCGACGTGAAGCGGCGCGACAACGGGATGGTGGAGATCCGCCTCGAGGAAGAAGGCGGCAAGCTCACCGTCTACCTGTGCGAGGACGGGCAGGCCGCCATCTTCAAGCTGGCCCAGCTCATCTTCTCCATGGGCGACGACCCCAAGGAGAACCGCAGGTCGATCCTCGTCGGCACCTTCGAGAAGGAGAGGCCCAAGCCGGACCTCAACGAGAAGGCCAAGGACATCCTGGAGGAGCTGAAGAAGGCCGGGTTCGTCCCGGCCCCCCTGCCCGTCTCGCCCCAGCCCTACGTGGTTCCCATTCCGTGGGCTCCCAACGTCGACCCGAACGTGGTCCCGATCTCCCCCACGTACCCCGGGACGGGCGGCCCGCCCTACACGATCACTTGGGGGAGCGCCGGGACTTCGGCCGGCACCACCACCGGCGGCTACACCACCTACAACAACAGCGGCGACGTCTGGTTCACGAACAGCGGGGGCACCTACAAGCTCGTCGAGACCCCGGTCTCGAACGACACGGCGGGCCTGGCGACGATGAGTTCGTCCGGCCTCTTGAACACCTTCTGCGTCTCCACGACCACGGTGACTCCGAGCGGGGGCCAATGATCGAGAAACACTGCTCCATCGCGGCCTTCGACGGCCTCCAGCAGAACGTCTTCGTCCTGCCGGTGGGGGACATCTTCGAGAAGACCGCCTCGATCGTGAAGACCGCCCAGGTCTCGGACGAGATCGCCCGGGAGGTTGAGAAGATCGAGCCCGAGGCGGGGCACCGGTACCTCCTCGTGAACGCCCTCGGGGCCTACGAGTTCTGGGGTCCGAACAAGAACACCGACGCCTTCCCCGAGACCGGCCTCAAGTTCGGCGGGGAGGACTACGGCTTCCGGACGTTCATGGCCGCGAACAACTTCGTCCACCACGACAACAAGGATCCCCTCAAGAAGGTCGGGAGCGTCAAGGCCGCCCACTACAACGACCGGATGCACCGGGTGGAGCTCCTGATCGACACCGACCTCAAGAAGCTCGCCGAGCGGGCCCCGTCGATCGCCGAGAAGGTCGAGCGGGGCGAGCCCGTGGATCTCTCCATGGGCTGCAAGTGCGATTACGACATCGCGACCTGCTGCGGGAACAAGGCCGCGAACCGGTCGGAGTACTGCGAATGCCTCCGGAAGCACGGCGGCCAGATCATGGAGGACGGCCGGCGCGTGGTGGCCTACACTCCGCATCCGAAGTTCTTCGACATCAGCTACGTCGAGAAGGGCGCCGACGTGACGGCGAAGTCCCTCCACTACATCGAGAAGGCCGCGGGCGACACATTGGGTCCGGGTGACACACCCCATCCCTTCCTCTCCTCTCGGGCGATGGCGTGCCCGGACCCGACCATGCACGAGCCGGTCTCCTGCGGGCCGGAGTACGATATCCCGGAGTTCCCCCGGGAACACCTGGCGTCCGTAAGGCGGCTCGAGGCGGCGGAGCCCGAGATCGAGCCGGGGTGCCTCCGGAAGATGGCCTCCTGCGGCCTGCCGAAGGCCCTTTCCACGGCCTCCCACTTCGGGATCGTCCTGAGGCCCGAGGAGTACCAGTACCTGACCCTGTGCGCTCTCGGGCAGGAGAAGCTGGCGGAGGATCTCCGCACGAAGAACGCCGTCATCGACCCCGGCGCCATGGGGACCTGGTTCGATCCGTCCCTGAAGACGATCCCTTCCCAGGTCGACCCCGACAACTTCGACGCGAAAGTCGCGGCGCTCATCGCCGACAGCGTCCCGGGCCGTTCCGTCTACGAACCCTTCTTCTCGGAGCGCCTCCGGAAGGTGTCCGGGGTCGCAGGGGCTTCCTACGACAAGCTGGCCGCCCAGGCCCCCATGGCAAAGGAGGCCTCCGGGTTCATGACGCCGGAGCTCGCGGCGGCCATCGCCCTCGGGTACCTCATCTACCGGAGGGGGATGCCCGCGGCGAACACCGACATCATCCAGAAGGCGATCCACGATCCGGGGATGGCCAAGAAGGTCCTCGCGGTCCTGATCCCGCTCGTGGCAGCCGGGAGCGTCGTCGACAAGATGATCTCCTACCAACCCGAGACGGCCACGAAGGCGGCCGGGCTCGGCACCGAGGTCATCCTTCCCGTAGCGGGATCCTACATCTACTCGGCCTACGCGCGTCAGAAGGCGCAGAAGGGACAGCCCCTGAGCGCGGTCGAGCACATGGCTCTCGACTATCCCCTCCCCATCGCCCTCGGGGGCGTGCTGGGCATAAAGGCCCTCAAGCACAGAATGGGGAGAACGATGGCGAAATCCTCTGGTAAGATTTCGGACGGAATGAAGAAAGAGGCAATCGACTCGGGAATGGTGCTCGCCCTCGGGTCGGGCATCTACCGGCCCCGCCTCTCGGGAGCGATCGGTTACCTCGTCGATCTGGCGATCGGAACCGTGGCGGCGAAAAGCATCGTCGCCGCGAAGCGCGCGTTGACAGGAGAAAGCGTTCAGTCTGCGTAAAGTGCAGGAGGAGAACCATGCCCACGATCCAGGAGCTCTACAGGATGGTCACCGAGCACGAGAAGCTCGAGAAGAGCGCCTCGGTGAAGCAGGCGATCGCCTCGCCGCAGCGCGGTTCCGGCGCCCCCGCCGCCGAGGTTGGCGCGGTGATCGAGGACGTGCTCGGCCAGAACATCGCCGAGACCAAGGTCCGCATCAAGAAGAAGCTCGAGGAGGTCGCCGGCCAGCAGAAGGCCGTCGAGGGGCTAGCCTCGGACGCGGACGACGAAACGCCCGCCACGAACCAGGGCCCGATCGTCGGCGACAAGATGCCGCCCTCGGGCGAGCCCTCCGGCTCCGGCGTGGCCCCCGCCAAGGCCGCCGAGAAGGCCTCCGAGGCGGAGAAGACCGCCGACGAGGAGAAGGTCGCCGCGGAGTACTACGCGGCCGGGCAGATCATGGCCCAGGGCTTCTGGGACGAGCTCTCGAAGCTCGCCTCCGCCGAGAAGAAGTAGCGCGGGAGATCTCCGTCCATGGGCGACAAGATCAGCGAGGTACTGGACTCCATGACGGCGGGGGAACTCGCCGCCCTGGAGGGTGAACTCGATAAGCGAGCCGGCGAGCTCGCCGTCGGGCACTATTACAACCTCGGGGTCGAGGCCGCCCGGAGGGAGTTCGCCTCCTTCAAGGGGTCCGGGGAACTCACCCCCCTCCTGCACCTGGTCAAGTCCGCCGTGGAGCCCCCGGACGGGAAGATCCGCGCGAAGTTCAAGGAGATGGCCCAGGGCAAGGCCACCACCCAGGAACTCAAGGACGTCGCCGTCTCTCAGTCCGGAAAAGAGGCCGCCGAGTCCGACAAGGACGAGGAAAAAGAGGAAGAGAAGAAAGAGGACGAGAAGTCCGAGAAGAAACTTCCTCCCTGGCTGAAGAGCAAGGGCAAGGACGAGGAGAAGTCCGAGAAGGACGACGACGAGGACAAAGAGGAGAAGCCCGAGAAGAAAGACAAGGACGAGGACAAGGACGAGGACGAGAAGGAGTCCTTGGACCTCAACGCGTTCATCGACAAGGCTTCGGCCAAGGAGCTCGAGGAATTCGAGAAGGCTCTCGACGGTGAGCTCCTCGTCCGGGAGTACGCCGCCTACTACGCCGACTGCGGCCGGAAGATCGCCCACGAGATCATGAAAAAGGAAGCGGTTCCCCTGGTCAGCAGGGCGATGTCCGGCATCGGCAGTATGTTTTCTAAATCCACGCGCGGTGGTCAGGCCATGAGACAGACTTTCGCCACGCTGGCAAAGCACCCCACGGCCGTCGCGGCAACGGGGGCCGGCGTCGGCGGTTATCTTCTGGGTCGGCAATAAAACGGGAGGTTTGGCCATGGGTCTGCCCGAGATCTACGAGAAGTACTTCGGCGCCAAGGAAGCCGCCGACAAGAAGGCCGAAGGCGAAGAGGCCGCTCAGGCGGCCGACGCCAAGGCCCCCGAGGCCGCGGAAGCCGCGGAAGCCGCCGAGGCCCAGGCCGAGGTGTCCGACGAGGACCTCGAGAAGGCGCTCGGAGAGATGAGCGAGGACGACCTGAAGGCCCTCGCCGTCGAGGTCGCGGGCGACGTCAAGGCCTCCCAGGCCAAGGAGCAGGTCGAGGCGGAGAAGGTCGCGGAGGAGTACTACGCCGCGGGCCGCATCTTCGCCCAGGGCTTCATGGCCGAGGTGAAGGGCGGCGAGAAGACCGCCGAGCCCAAGAAGGAAGAGGCCCCCGCGCAGACCGCGACCCAGAAGTTCGCGGGCCTGCTCAAGGCCGAGATCGAGAAGGGCGGCGAGAAGGCCCCCGAGAAGAAGGCCGAAGAGAAAGGCACCGAGAAGAAGTAGTCCCCGGAACGGAGGCAGCTTTGTCCAACGCATCCTTCGTCCGTAGGGCGCCAGAGATCGCCGAGGAGATCCTGGCGAAGACGGCGAACCTCCCCAAGGATCTCAAGTCCTTCGCCCGGAACCTCTTCGAGAAAGAGGCCTCCACCCAGACGGACTCCCTCAAGATGCCCGCCCGGATGACGATCTCCGATCTCCGGAAGATCGCCGCCGGGAACAAGGTCAACCTCCCCAAGATCGCCTCGGTGAAGGCCGAGGAGTACGGCGGCGTGGCCGACGGGCTCCGTAAGATGGCCGAGCGCCACGCCAAGGAGACCCGCGACGACGTACTCGCCCTGGCCTTGACGATCCTCGAGAAGGGAGCGGCCGGGGCCGGAGGCACGGTGGTTCCGAGGGTGCCGGGCCTCATGAGCCGGACGTGGTCGAAGGCCATGGAATTCGTTCATCACACGCCCGAACGCCTGTCGCGCATCAAGAGGATCGAGGTGGCCAAGGGCGAGATTACCGCAGAGCGGGCAAGGCGCCCCCTGACCAAAGAGTACGAGCAGAAGCGCATCAAGGAGCGGATTTCGGAAGAGGTCGCAGAGAAAACGCAAGCCAGCGAACGGCTGCACGCGACCGTCCGCGGCATGGCGACCCCGGCCGCCCTCGGAGCCAGCGCCATCGGCGGAGGCATCGCGCTCCAGCCTGAAAAGAAGACCGAAGTGAAAGCGTTCAGGGCCATCGCATGAGTGACCTCCTCGATATGCAGGTCCGGTACTACCCGGAGATCCTGCGCCGAATGGCGGCGGGCGAGAAGCTCTCGACCGCCTCCGGCGAGGAAGAGAAGTTGGCCGCGGCGATACTCGTGGCCGAGGCGCTCGAGAACGAGAAAAGGGCCGAGGCGGATCCCTCCGACGGCCAAGAGAAGAAGGCGATCGAGCTCGCCCTCGGAACGCTCGGCCTCCTCGGGCTCGCCGTCCCGACAGCCCTCCGGGCGGGCAAGAAGATCATCCAGAAGGCTCGCGGGGAAGCCACGATCCCGGAAGAGGCGGGCGAGCTCCTCAAGTCCTTCAAGAAGCTGGTCGAGGAGCGCGAAAAGACCCAGGCCGCGAAGCGCATGGCGATCGCGGCCGGCCTCGGCGGCGCCGCGGTCGGCGCGCTCGCGACGAAGGCCCTCGAGAAGAAAGACGAGCCTTCCGCGACGAAGAAATCTTCGGAGTCCAACCGCATCGAGGAAGCGAAACTGGCCGAGGGAGAGGGGACGAAGGAGCCCGAGGCGACGGAGCAGAGCTCAGCCGCCCCGGGCTCCCCGAACGCCAGGGCGCTCCTCGATAAGGTCCTGAAGAACTTGCAGTGAGGCGAAGGTGATCAGTGCCCAAGATCACAGTGACGCCGGAAGAGGTGGCCGCGGCCACTTCGGAAGCTGCCAGAAAGAAGGGAACGGGCAGTTTTTTCCTTGATATACTCGGGGCGCCGCTGATGAAGCGGCCCGCTCTTTCGAAAACGGTCGCGAAGTACAGGACGGCGCTGACGAAGGCCGACATCTCCGCGGGAGAAGCCGCGGCGAAGGTCCCCGGGCTCGGGAAGATCCTCACGGAGGAAATCCGGACCCCGGTGAAGACGGTGGGCGGCCTCGAAGTGGCGAAGCTCGAGCGCGTGAAACGCCTGAGCGCGCCGCTGGTGAAAGCGCAGAAGTTTCTGGTCCCGATCTTCGCGTACGAGGGCCTCCGAAAGATCATGGGAGGCTCAGGTGAAGCCGCCGATAAGGCGGGCGGAGAAACGACGATGACGCGAGACGAGCAGGCGATGCTCCTGAAGGCGGCGAGCGCGATCGAGCAGCTCGCCAAGGAGCGCGAGTTCCTGATCGACAAGCTTGCCGAGGCGCTCCACGAGAAGCAGGCCTCGAGGATCGCTCACGACATGGGCGAGCGCGGCCTGATCGCTCCCGAGGACGTCGAGAAGAAGGCGGGCGAGCTCACGAAGGAGGCGGACCTCAGCGTCGTCCGCAAGGCGCTCGACCTCGCGGAGCGGGGCTTCGACCTCGGAAAACTCGAGAAGCGCGCCTCGGTCGACGGAGTCGCCGAAGGCGAAGAGATGGATCCGTTGACGGAGTACCTGGCCAACCACGTGAACGGCCGATAAGGAGGATTCGCGATGCCCATCCAGAACACAGACACGACCCTGGCGCGGGAGTTCGGCGTTTCCGGCACCCTCTCCGCCAGGAAGGGGCTGTTCCCGGTCACGCCCCTCACCATGGTGTGGCGGCGGATGCTCGAGCCCGCCGACGCCCTCCTGAGCGCCGTCGGCGTGCAGGGCGGCATCGCGCTCGCCGAGCGCACGATCAACATCCTCGAGGGCCAGTGGGTGACCCTGGACTCCTCGGGCAAGGCCATCCTGGCCCCCAACGCCGCCGTCGGCGCCATCGGGCCGGTGTGGTCCGGCGGAGACCGCCTGGACCCGAAGGGCGGGATCACGACCATCCAGGGCGCCTGGGTGGCCGACACGTCGTTCTTCGCGACGGAAGGCGCCCCCTACCTGGTGGGGACGCTCCTCCAGATCGGCACCGGGACGGTGCAGGGCGCGGCGGCCACCCCGGGCTGCCTGACGTCCATCGTGCCGGCCGCCGTGGCGGACATCTTCAAGGTGGTCGCCATCGTGGAGCGCGGGCCCTACGGGACGGCCGCGGACACCCCCTCCGGCGTGATGCGGATCCGCCGGATCCTCCACTAGAAGTAGGAGATCCAGAAGAACAAGGTCGTCTAGTGCTTGACTGAGGTCGGTTTGGAGCCATAAAGCGAGGAGAGCTTCAATGGAAAAGATCAGCGCGGAGGCCCTGAACGCCGCATTCTTGGAGCGGCTCGGCACCCCCGAAGGCCGCACGGAACTCCAGGAGAAGGGCGTCCTCTACATCAAGAAGATCCTCCGCGAGGAGAGCTTCCTCCGGAAGATCATGCCGCCGCAGGTGGTCACCAAGATGGACCTCCAGCGCTCGGCGACGACCGACACCTTCGAGAAGATCGTCGACATCGAGCCGGACAGCTTCGCGCTCGACGTCAACTTCCTGGGCGAGCCGCCCAGCGAGTACGTCGAGGGCAAGCGGTACCGGATCACCTTCCAGCAGATCTCCAGCCCCATGTTCGAGAAGAACGAGATGGAGCTGGCCGCCTACGAGATGCCCGTGATCAAGGTCATCGAGCAGAACACGATCAAGGACATCCACGAGCGCGAGGACCGGGGCTGGCTCCGGAACTGCCGCCAGGTGATCCAGCTCACCGCGAAGTCGATCGACGACTCGACCCAGACGTTCCTCTCCCGCGACCTCCTCTCCGAGGTCATGAAGCTCATCTCCAACGACCGCCGCCGCGCGACCAAGATCCTGATGTCCAGCCCGACCTGGGACGACATCACCAAGTGGGTGGCGACGGACGTGGGCGACACCCTCGCCAGCAAGATCACGGTCGACGGCTACGACCTGAACCAGCTCATCGGGCGCGGCCTGATCGTGACCACGAAGACCTCGATCCTGCCGTATGGCGAGGTGTGGGCCTACACCGACCAGGCCTACCTGGGCAACTACTTCCTGTTCGGCAGCACGCAGTTCTTCATCGATAAACTCGCCGAACTCATCCGCTGGAAGGCCTGGGAGGTGATCGGCGTGGGCATCGGGAACGTGTTCAGCCTGGCCCGGCTGACCTACGGGTCCCGCGCCGCCTATGTGATCGCAAATCCCACAAGTCTGGATTAGGCCAACAGAGCCTCTAAAGCGGCCCTGGGGACGAAAACTCCCCGGGGCCGTTTTTATTTGTCTTCGTGGGAACCCTTCAGGCCGAAGCCGTCGTTCTCGCCGCGCCAGGACCGTGCGATCCCGGCCTGTGCGCCGCCGCGCAGGTACGCACGCTCAAAGTCGTTCTCCCCGGCTCCGGGGAACCGCCCCAGCAAGGCACGTCGCCTGGAAGGGCTTCCTATGAAAGCAGTCTCCGTATGATGCGGTTTACTGGTACTCACGCTCAAAGTTTTTCTTGCCTTTCGCGCTATCTTGGCGTACTATAAGGTCATGCCGCTGAGCGCCAGGGCCCGCGAGAACAAGGACCTCCTCGCCGCCGGAAAGCGCCGCTGTTCCCGGTGCGGCATCGTGAAGGTCCTCGACCAGTACCACCGGTGGTCCGCCTCCCAGGACGGATACCGGCCAGAGTGCGCCTCCTGCCGGAACGTCCACTCGGTCGCCACGGTCTCGGAAAGAGAAAGGGTGGCCGAGGTCTCTGCGGAGAACAGGACTTTGGCGGTCGAATCCAAGAAGAGGTGCAGCGTCTGCCTGGAGGCCAAGCCTTTCCAGGCCTTCAACCGCCATCCTCAGTCCGGATACCAGGCGAGGTGTCGCGCCTGCGCCTCGAAACTTGCCGGCAGAAAGCTTGTGGACGAGGAGCGTCTCATTTTCGTTCGCCAGCTCTTCGACCGCGGCCTTCGGCTATGCCGGATCTGCAAGAAGGCGAAGCCGTTCAGCGCTTTTCCGGCAAAGGCCCAACTCGAAGGAACCTGCCTGAAATGCAAGCCGCTCGTCAACAGCAAGGGGGAGGGAGACCGCCGCATGAGGAGGCGGCTGGAGATCATCAATCGGTACGGGGGATCCTGCTGGTGCTGCGGGGAGACCCGGTGGGAATTCCTGGCCCTGGATCACAAGAATGGGGGCGGGAACAAAGAGCGCGTAAGCGGCGCCTATTCCCCGGGGAACGGGATGTACTGGTGGCTCAAGAAGCGCGGATGGCCGACAGGCTTCCGGATCGCCTGCCACAACTGCAACTCCGCCGTTGCTTTCCACGGGGCGTGCCCCCACAGGCCGACGGATAGCGCGACGATATGGACTCCGTGCCCGCCGTGCGTCGGGAAACGAGGAAAGGACCTGTGTCCGGACTGCCTGGCGCGCCGAAAGAAGGCGTGGGTCAAGCAGTCATGCGCCAAGCTCCGCCTGGAAACGTTCGAGACTTACGGCGGCAAGTGCGCGTGTTGCTCCGAGTCCAGGACGCCGTTTCTGACCCTCGATCACATCGAGGGTGGAGGCAACAAGGATCGCCTCGAGAAGCTCGGCCGGAAGAGCGCCGCCGGCCTTCCGTTCTACCGGATGCTGAGGAAGAATGGATTTCCGAAAGGTTTCAGGATCCTCTGCTGGAACTGCCAGCTCTCGATCGGATACTACGGCTACTGCGCCCACAAACCCAATGGCTAAGATTCCAGAAACCTGGCTGACGCCGAAATGGGTCATTGACGCCCTCGGCGAGTTCGACCTGGATCCCTGCGCCGCCGAGACGCAGCCCTGGCCGACAGCCAAGAAGCACTACACGAAGTACGACGATGGCCTTGCTCTTCCCTGGTCCGGCCGCGTGTGGATGAACCCTCCGTACAACACCAAGGTCAATATGTGGACGCGGAGGCTGGCCGACCATGGCAACGGGGTCGCCCTGGTCTTCGTCCGGTCGCACCGCAAGTGGTTCATCGAGGACGTCCTGTCCCGGGCAGACGCCATCCTCTTCGTCGAGGGGCGCATCGTATTTTACAAGCCCTCCGGGAAGCCGGCGGGGCTGAGCGGGAAACACCCCTCCGCGCTCGTGGCCTACGGCTCGAAGAACGCGAAAGCGCTCGAGGGGTCTGGGATCGCGGGGTCTTTCCTAGACCTCGTCGCGGCCCGCGAGTCGGGCACCCTCTCCAGGTTGTCGGGGAGGTCGTTCGGCTTCAAGTAGGTACGGATCGGCCATCTCCTGCTATAATCCCTCCCAAGGAGGAGTCCATGGCCGAAGAAAAAAAGGTCAAGCTCACCAACAAAACGCAAGGCGTCGTCGTGGCGGGGCAGATCCGCCTGAACCCTGGGCAGACCGTGGAGATCGCCGAGAGCAAGATCTCCGAGGGTCTCAAGCGCCTGATCGGGAAGGGCGTGGAGAAGGTCGGGTAGGTCGGTGCCCCTTTTCTCCAGCCGGGAAGACGCGATCTCGAAGACGCGCGCGTTCATCCGGGACAACCCCAACACGAACGCGCTGCTCGACGGCTACGAGACCGACGATACCCTGATCGGCTTCTGCGTCGATCTGGCGATGGACGACTTCAACTCCACGCCGCCGCTCATCGGGAACTACGAGCTCGTGACCCATCCGTCCCAGAGCCTGATCTTGATCTGCACGGTGTTGTGGATCCTGAAGTCCGCGGGGCTCATGCAGTCCCGGAACCAGCTCGACTACGCCTCGGGTGGGATCACCATCGCGACGTCGAACAAGACGCCGCTCTATCAGAGCTGGATCAACCTCCTCATGCAGGAGTACGAGGCGAAGAAGGCGAACCTGAAGAAGGCGATCAACGCCGAGCAGGCCTACGGCGGGATCGGCAGCGAATACACCCAGGTGAACTTCGGCGGGAACCTGATGTTCATGGGTCTGGACTCGGTGAACCTGGTCCGGAACGGAATTTTTGTCTAGGAGGCACCATGCACCCGCTCGCGCAGAACCTTCTCGGCGGCTTCCAGGCCGAACTCCTGAAGCAGGCCGCCGCGAGTCCCCGCTTCATGCCGAGTCTGAACGTCAAGGGCGTCCCGGCCGCGGTCGAGGCGAAGCAGTGGGCGAAGTACCGCCAGGCGACGGCCGACAGGCCCGCCGCCCTGGAAAGCGCCCGCCATCGTATCCAGGTCGCGAAAGAAAAGGGCGTGCCCATGTCCTTCAACGTGAAGGGCGCCGCCGCTCCCGCCCAGATGGCGGCCCAGGCCGCCGCGCCGGCCGCGAAGACGCTCGCCTCGAAGCTCGTCGCCGTGCTCCAGAAGCGGCCCCTCCTGACGGCCGCCACGGCCGCCGCCGCGGGCGCGGGCGCCGCCACGGGGGTCGCCCAGGCGAAGGCCCGGAAGGAAGACGAGGACCGTCGCCGGGAGCAGGTCCGGCAGCTCCTCATGTCGCGCCTCTCGGAGGGCGGGTACGTCACCGGGTAGATGCTTGTCGTCGACAAGGTCTCCGTTCGTCCTCTCGGCGTCACCGCTGCGGAGGTGACCTGGGAGATCGTCCCGACCGAGGAATCCCTGATCGAGACCCGGTTCCACGTCCTCCGCAGTGAATCCCCGGAAGGGCCCTACGTCGACATCTCTGGCCCCCTTGTCAACGGCTTCTCCTTCATCGACCACGTCAACCTGAAGCAGAAGCTGAACACCGTCTCCTGGAGGATCCGGGCCGACCACCTGCCGACGGGGGTCTCCGTCACCTATCCGAACGGGAGCCCCCAGGAGTCGTTCGTCTTCCACCCGAACCTGGACCGGGCGGCGATCGAGGGCGACTTCGGCCAGGACTTCTTCGCGCTCGAGATCGTCCGCCGCAACAACCTGCTGCTCAGGAGGTTCACGGGCCGGCTCCTCGCGTACTTCCCGGTGAAGGCCCAGGGACCCCGGTGCCCCCAGTGCTGGGACAACCTCAAGAAGCGGGTCAAGATGTCGGCGTGCCCGAACTGCTACGGGACCGGCTTCATGGGCGGCTACCACAACCAGATCAACGTCTTCATCGACGTGAACCCCTCGCCGAACCTGGTCCAGCTCTCCAACTGGGGAAAGAGCGAGATCAACAACACCGTGATGTTCATGTCGAACTTCCCGATCGCCAAGCCCAGCGACCTCATCGTGGAACCCACGAACCGCCGCTGGCGGGTGGTTCAGGTGAACAGCGTCACCCAGAAGCGGTATACTGTGCAGCAGTACCTCCAGGTGGAGGAGATCGAGAAGTCCGACCCGGAGTTCCTGTTGCCGGTGGACCTGAACCTGGAGCACCCGCCGGAGGACTTCGTCGGGTTCTACCCGAAGAAGTACTCTCCCCGGTCGGTGCCAGCAGAAGGGAACGCGCTGCTATGACGGCCCTCGAGAAATTCGCCGCGATCCTTGCCGGCCAGGGGCACAGCGAGGAGTTCACCAAAAAGGCCCTCGGTTTTCTTCCTTGGGTTGCCCGCGTTGGAGCGGGCGTGGGTCGCGGTGCCCGTGCCGCCGGAAAGGGTATAGCGGTCGGCGCCGGAGCCGCGGCGAAGGGTATTGCGGCCCCATTTGTAGGGGCGGCAAAAACGGTGGCCGCCGGTGCCCGCGGGGTTGCGGCTGGCCTGAAGGGAGCTCCGGTTCTTGGGCGTGGGGGTGCGGTCGTGGCCCAAGAAGTCGCCGCAGGAAGGTCACCCTTTGCTCGCGCCGGGCGCCGAGTAGTTCGGTCGGCCCCGGCGGCAGCGGCCCCCGCTGTCGTACCTGCCGCGGCGGCGCCTGTCGGTCCTGCGGCTCAGCCCAAAGCGCATCAGTTCGCCGCGTGGCAAGCGAAGGCAGCTCCGGCGGCAGCTCCGGCGGCAGCTCCGGCGGCAGCTCCGGCGGCAGCTCCGGCGGCTCCTTTGGCTCCGGTTCCGGGAGCGGCGGGCGCCGCGGGAACCCCCACACCTCCGCCTCCGGCCCCGGCCGGGAAGAGGCCGTCCCCGTGGCCCATGTTCGCCGCAGGCGCAGGCGCAGGCGCCCTGGGCCTGTCCATGCTCCGTCCGTCCAGAAAGGAGAGTTCCATGCTCGCGAAGGACATCCTCGCCAAGGTCGCCGAAGCCCTGCCCGACGCCACTCCCGAAGAGAAGAGGGCGGCGCTGGCCGAGCTCTCCATGGAAGCCGGCTTCAACGACTTCATCGACAAGCTTGCCGCCGGGGCGGGTTGCCCCGGAAGCAAGATCAGGTCCAAGGGGAAGGGCCGCGGTCTTGGCCGGGGCGGTGGGAAGGGCCCCATCGGCACTCCCATAGGCGAAAAGCTCTCCCAGGAGAAGACCGCGTCGGTCGTCAAGGAGATCGACGGCCGGAAGGTCCGCTTCGACAAGCTCACCGCCGAGGATATCGTGGCCCACCTGGCGGAGCAGTGGGGCCGCCCGGAAGACCTGGAGAAGCAGGCCGCCGCCAGGCCGGTGACGGCCAAGTTCGCGGCGTTCCTGGCGGAGGAACTCGCGCGCCCTACGTAAAGTCCGCCCAGGCAGGGGTCGTCAAAGACCTCATCGCCCAGGGCGGGCTGGCGCGGAAGTTCAAGAACGTGCTGGACACGAAACCGAATCTCCTCCCTGGGACGGTCGGGAGGCTGGGTCCGGCCGGGGCCCGGGATCCCGCGCCGACCTTCAAGTCCGTCGCCAAGATCAAGAGGATCGAAAGAGGTATCTGATAGTGACCGGTCCCTTCAGGTTTTCGATGCACCCGAAGGACGACCTTTCGACCCGGACGGACTTCACGTACGACCTCATGCAGGAAGTCGCGAAGGAGGCCAAGGCGGCCATCGACGGATGCGAGGCCCTGGCCGGAATCCGCGAGAAGGCCGAGGTCCGGGTCAACGTTACGGGCACCCTCCGGAACGCCCTCGTCGACGTGAAATTCACTCCGCACGAGGGGGCGACGATCGAGGAAGGCGAGATGAAAGAGGCCCACAAGGCCGCCAGCGCGGCCCTGGACGGGGCCATGAAGGAAAAGATGGGAGAGATCTTCCAGAGCGCGATCAACTCCGCGAGGGGGCGGATGTGACCGAACCCATCGTCTTCATCGACCCGGACGACCAGGCTCCGGTGGACAACCTCCTCACGGACGAGTCCAAGAACCGCCTCCTGGAGTTCCTTCGGTTCATCTTCGAGCGGAGCGAGCAGTACACCTTCAACGACGACGAGGTGGAGTCCAAGATCTCGATCTCGGACATCTACCCCAAGAAGGAGGACACCGAGAAGAAACCGGCCATCGTGGTCCGCCGGGAGAACATGATGCTCACGAACCGCGGGGTCGGCCACTTCCTGGGGTGGACGTACTCGAAGAACTTCGGTAGCCGGTTCATGGACCTCCTCCAGACCCAGGTCGTGATCGAGTGCTATTCCCGGGAGGGCCTGGAGGCCGAGAAGATCGCCAACATGGTCTTCGCCTCGATCCTGTTCTACCGGAGGCAGCTCCGGAAGGTCGGCCGGGTCCACGACATCCTGACGGCCGGGATCGGCCCGGAGGTCCCCCAGAGGAGTTCGAGCGAGATCACGCTCGCCATGGTCCCCGTCCACGTCTCCTTCACCCATTCCGAGGTCTGGACGACGGAGGAGGTCGGGCAGTACCCGTTCAACGGGATCATCCTGGAAACCCTGATCAAGGACCCATAAGCAGAGAACAGTCTTGTTTTGGGGTGATATACTGGCGTCGTTCATAGAGCCATCTGAGGGATCAAATGGCTGACGGATTCGCGACACTGCCTCGCGCCGGGACGGTCGAAGTCATCCAGGAGTTCGGGACCGCCCCCGCCGTACCCGCTCGTCCGATCCTCTCGCCGGTGATCATCGGGGAGAGCCATCAGATCGAGACCCAGAAGTTCGCCGGGTTCTACCAGGGACGTTTCCAGGTCCTGGACGAGAATGTCGGCACGGGAACGGGCGTCCAGACGGTCTTCCAGCTCGATTTCGAGCCGGTGATCCTGTCGTCGGTCGAGCTCCACGTGGGCTCGATCTCGGGGACCCTCCTGGCCCCGACGACGGACTACACCGTCTCGACGGTCGGCCAGATCGTCCTGACCCCCGCCGGGGTCGCCGCCCTGAGCCTCAGCGACCTCCACGCGGCGTACCTCTACGCCCTGTCGCAGACGTACGTCTACCCGGAGATCAAGCAGGGCGCGGAGATCCTATACCCCGGGACGGACGTCTCGGTCTACCTCCGGACGGTCGAGGACATCTTCGACATCACCGACGGCTTCAGCGTCATCGTCAACGCGACCTCCGTGACGGTCCCCGGGGACATCCAGCCCTTCCGGTACGTCACGACCGCCAACGGGCAGGTCGAGGTCCTCTCCGCCACGGGCACGATCGAGGACACGAGCCTCGACTTCTACGACCTCGGCATCCGGGCGGGAGACGTCGTCCGGTTCATCACCGACGCCGCGGACCTCCAGTACCCGGACTCCATCGTCTCCACCGACACGGCCGAGCACGTGGTCCTCTCCATCCCCGCGGTGAACTCGGTCACGATGTCCCCGGACATCGCCGCGCAGGGCGGGAAGGTCGAGTACGAGATCATCCGCAAGGGGAGCCAGAACGGGGACATCCTGATCTCCTACAGGGCCCGCCGGCAGGACAAGGTCGGCATCCTCATGGAGTTCGAGGACGTGACCCAGGTCGAGGAGGACCTCGGCCCCATCTCGGTCGACAACCCCTTGGCCTACGGCCTCGCGAAGGCCCTCGGGGCCACGGATCGGACGGTCTTCGGCGTCATGGTCAAGGACCAGGACTCCCTGACGGAGCACCAGAAGGCGCTCGACTTCCTCGAGGGTGAGGAGGTCTACGCCCTGGTCCCCCTGACCACGGACCGGGCGATCCACCAGATCTACAATCAGCACTGCATCAACCTCTCCGATGCGGCCTCCATGCACGAGCGGCGCGTGTACGCGACGGTCGTGGCGTCCACCCGGCACTCGTTCCAGGATCTCTCGGTCACGGGGACGGTGTCCGTCGGGTCGACCACCTTCACGGACACGAACGCCAAGTTCTTCTCGAACGGGGTCCCCGTGGGGTCGGTGATCCGGCTCCAGTCCCCCGCCTCGGTCGAACTGGCGGACGTCGCCCGCACGGAACTCATCATCGCCTCCGTGACCTCCGAGACCACGGTCAGCCTGGTCTCCCCCGTCACCCAGGGGACCCTCGTGACGGGAGAGGCGGTCGGGTCCGGGACCGGGGCCCAGACGAACTTCCAGCTCAACGCCACGACGAACGTCATCCCCTCGAGCGTGGTCATGTACCTCGATGGGGTCCGGGTGGATTCGACGGACTACACCGCCAGCGTGAACGGCGTGGTGGTCTTCCTGAATCCGCCGGGGCTCGGGGTGGCCGTCACCTCGGACTACGAGGTCTCGACCATCACGGGGATCCAGTACACGGTCGAGAGCCAGGACCTCACGAACTTCGAGATCGCCAAGGACGTCGCGGCGGCGGCGGAGGGCTACGCCAGCCGCCGGATCACCGTCACCTTCGCCGACAAGGCGGTCGTCGAGGGCAACACGGAGGCCGAGCCCTACTACTTCAACTGCGCCCTGGCGGGCCTGGTATCGGCCCTCCCGCCGAACCAACCCATCGCCAACATCCCCATCCCGGGATTCACGGCGGTCAAGCACCTCCGGAAGTTCACGGAGACCCACTTCGACATCATGGCCGCGGGCGGGGTCTCCGTCATCATCCAGGACCGCGACACGTCGCCGATCGTCCTCCGGAACTGGATGACGACCGACATGATGAACGTGAACACCCGCGAGTGCTCGATCGTCCAGATGGCGGACTACTACTCCAAGTACCTCCGCCGGAACGTCTCTTCCATCGCGGGCCGGTTCAACATCACTGAGGACTACATCGACAATATGCTCCGGCCGGCGATCAACGGCGTCAACCGGGAGATGATCACCGCGGGGTTCGCGGGAACGGGCACCCAGATCATCTCGATCGAGCAGTCGACGGTCCAGAAGGACCAGATCTTCGTGGTGGAGGAGCTGGAGCTCTTCGCGCCAGCTAATAAAATAATAATTACCGTCCGCATAATTTAGGCGCGGGAGCCCGAAGATACCCTGCCGCCTTGATCAGCAGCCCCGGGTTGTCCCTGAATTTCCCGAGGCCGTGGTTGCAGTTGACGCACAGGACCCCGCGCACGATCCCCGTGGTGTGATCGTGGTCTACGGCAAGGCGTCTCCGGGGGACTGCCCCGCAAATCCAGCATTTCCCGCCATTTTGGGAACAAAGGGCTTCGTATTCTCCTGTGGTTAGGCCATACCTCTTCAGGTGCCAACTCCTGGTTCTGGCCCGGTATGCCTGGTCCGTTCTGGTCATTTCTCTCCGCCTCTCGTTCGCCTTGTCTTTTGCGAAACACCACCAGCGTTGATGGCCCTCCTGGAGCCTACGCCTGTAGGTCGGGTCATCCCTCCACTTTATCCTCCTCTTGGAGTTGTAGTCTTCGCGGGCCCCAGACAGCCACCTCCTGTGGCGCGCCAGGATAACCAGCCGAGCCTCAGGGTCTTGGTACCTCTCTTTGGCTTTGGCATTGATCGTTTCTCGGTTGCGGTCTACGTACTCGGCCCTCTTCTTGAGGATCTTGGCCCTATACCGGAAGTCTTCCGCGTAACGCCTTTTTCTTCCCGCGTTGTAGCAGGCCTTGCAGATTCCGCTCCTCGGGCAGTCCCGTGATCCTCCACAGTTCCGGCACGCCTTTTGGGGAGAACGATCCTTTTCCACCGGGGTATGATACCACACAAGAAGACAGGAAGACTGGCCTATGCCGCAGAATGAAGGGATTCAGGGTCTCGCGCGTTGGAATTTCCGCACGCAACACGTGCAAAGGGAGCTCGAGCCCCAGGACTTCATCAACGCCGCGACGGTCCTCATCGCCGCGGGCCCTCCCCGGATCGTGTCCCCCGGCGAGCTCGTGGGGATCTCGGGGGCCGACCAGAGGCTCCAGGCGACGTACCTCTTCCCGATCGGGGTCGTGGAGAACTTCACGCTGGTGTCGAACCGCCAACTCCAGATCCTCTTCGAGATCGGCTCAAAGCGGCAGTTCTACATCCCCGGCCGTGTGGTGCCCCAGATCTCTCTCGCGCGGACGCTCTTCAACGGGCCGAACATCCTCCGGGCGCTCTACGCCTACTACCCCCAGAAGTTCCTGCCGGCGCCGAACAGGCAGGTGCAGCTCACCCAGTTCTCCCCGAGCTCGATGTCGACGGTCGGGCAGTGCCCGGTCGCCGAGGTCCCCGGCTACGTGGACTTCTGGATGAACCTGAACAGCGACCTCTTCGACCGCCCGTTCGGCCTGCTCATGATCCTCAAGAACGACTGCAACCGGCCCTACGGGTCGATCTACCTGGAGAACGCCTTCATCAACAACCACCAGGTGACGGTGAACGCGAGCTCGACCCTCGTGGCCGAGGGCACGACCGTCCAGTTCGAGCGGGTCGTCCCGGTCGACGTGGGGGCCGCTGCCGTGGTGATCCGCGAGGGAGCCGGAACGTCCATTTTGACCCAGTGAACCCAGTTCAGAGGAGGCCATAGCCATGCCCAATCCGTTCCTGAAGCAGATGGGCCGTACCCATCACACCGCGCCGATGATGGATCTGCGCGGCACCGACGAGCGCCTGATCGCCCACTACGGGGGCATCGGCGTCCGGACGGGTTTCCAGGTCACGCCGACGGCCGTCCCGAGCCGGACGGTGATGGTGAGCCGGGGCGTGATCGTGGACCCCAACGGCAAGGAGTTCACGGTCGGCACCGACCCGTACCGGTCGGCACAGGACGCCATGAAGTCGCTCACCGCGGACTTCTACACGGTGAATGTCGACGAGCTCCTGACGGACGCCATCTACGACGGGATCGACCCGGCGGCGCACGCGATCCTGCTCACCATGGACGCGACCACCGAGACGTTCAAGGCCCACAAGATCACGGTCGCGGAGGTGGCGCTGGTCGCCGCGGGAGCGGTGGACCTGACGAGCGTGACGGCGGGCCTGGCCTACTTCGAGGCGGCCACCGTGGACCACGCCGCCCGGGGCCGGGTCAGCCGGACGAACCCGGACGCGCTGATCTCGGCGACGACCAAGGTCGCGACGGAGTTCATCCTCGCGGTCCTGGCGAAGAACGTCCTGGGCGTCCCCGGCGTGATCAACGCGGTCACGCTGAAGCGCGAGAAGGACGTCTGGGTCGACTTCAGCGCCCTGCCGTAAGGGCCGAGAGCGCCTCCTCTGGGCTTGAGTAGCGGAGCCCTCGGAAGAGCACCTCGTAGCACCCGGCTTCGGGGTGGAAGGTGCATTCCGAGGGCTCCCCGAGTTTGGAGAACCGGGTGGCCAGGTAGTCCTGGAAGTCCTTCTGGGTCTCCGGGTATGGATAGAACTGGAAGCGCATCCCCTCGGGGACGGGGAGGACGAAGACCTCGAAGAGGCCGGCAAGTTCGACGTGGGCGATGAACCCCTTGAGCGGCCTCACGAATACAGTAGAAAAAAGTCAGTCGAGAAAGTCAAGAAAGGAGCCCGCCATGGCAGACCAGCCCGCCCCGCCCGAGAAACCGAAGCCCGAACCCGAGAAGCTGGAGAACCGGTACATCCTCAAGTTCGAACCCGTCGGGGTCTTCTCCGAAACGGAACTCTTCGTGAAGGGGTTCCTTCGCGGGAAGATCTGGGTCAGCGACCAGACGACCGTCACCTTCCGCTCCCTGACGGGGGAGGAGACCGACAAGATCGACGAGGTCGTGAAGATCAAGCCGGGGATGAGCCAGCGGGAATACAACACCCAGACGACCTACTACAACCTGGCCTATGGCGTCGAGGCCATCGGCGAGGAGAAGCTGTCCGGGACGGCCGAGGAAAAGGTGAAGAGGCTCAAGTCCATGGCCTCCGCGGTTGTCGCCCGGATCAGCCTGGCGTGGCTCGAGTTCAACGGACACGTCGACGAGCTGTTCGTCGGGAAAGGAGGCCTCGAGCTCGCAAAAAAATCCTGAGATCCCCCGAGGCCGCACTCAAGACTCACCTTTCGCTCCGGGGGATCAGGTACGAGAAGGTCAGCGGGCTCGAGAGATTGGTCATGTACCAGGCGTATACCCAGGAACGGATGGCCAGGATGCACGAGGTCGCGGCCATCGTATATGCCCATTCCGACCCCCAGAAGGCCTCCGGGTTCCTGAGCCAGTGCATGGACGAGCTCTTCCCCGAGGCCGCACTCCAGAAAGACCTCTCGGTCGAGGCCAAGCAGAAGGAGCTCGAGGCCTTCTCGAGGAAGACGATCGCTCTCGTCCCGATCCCCGGAACCGAAGAAGGGTTCAGGCTGGAGATCTCGGAGAAGAAGGAGTGAGGTAGCCCGTGCCAGAGGATTCGCTGCGATACCGGATTGAGCTTGACACACAAGGCTTGGCGGGGCAACTCGCCAGCGTCCGGGACGTGATCGGCCGTGGCCTCGGCGGCGCCGCGGCGGGCGCGGTGGGCGGGGTCCAGATGGTCGGCGGGGCGGCGACCCAGCTCTCGGCCGACCTCATGGCCGGACAGCAGATGATCGCGGCGTCCATCCCCGCCCAGGTCTCCATGCTCGCCCCGGGCGGGATCGCCTCCACGACCCTCGCCAACGTGCAGGGGATGCCCCAGGGCTTCATGAGCGAGCTCGCCGCGTATACCGGGGCCACCAGGGCCCCTCTGGGCGTTTTCTCGGACCAATACGCCGCGGTCGCCCGCCAGAGACTCGCTGAGCGCATCCAGACGGGCGCCGGGGCCTTCACCACGGCCATGACGACGGCCGGCGCGGGAGCCATCATCGGCGGAATCATCGGCGGAATCGCGGTCCCAGGAGCCGGCGCTGGCCCCGGAGCCGCGATAGGCTCTTTCGTTGGGCCCATGCTCCTCGATCCGGTGATGAGGCCCTTCACCGAGGCCATGGAGATGCGGATGGCCGACCGGGCCCGGGTCCAGTCGATCTTCGGCTGGAACCAGTTCCGGGACGACGAACGGAACGCCATGGCCGGGTTCATGAGTGAGAGGTTCCGGAAGTCCCTCTTCGACCAGGAAGGGTTCAACCAGATCCTCCCCGCCGCCGCCAAGGCGGGCTTCTTCGCGGGGGTCCGGCGCGGAGACGTCGGTGGATTCCAGCGCCAGTTCGGGCGCGCCGAAGAGTTCTTCGAGCAGTCCCAGTTCACCCTCGGCGTGAGCGGTCCCGAGGGGATCATGGCGGCGGCCGAGCTCGCCAGGGGATTCCGTCGCGTGGGCGTCCGGGATCCCGGTCGGGCGGCGGGCATCTTCCGCCAGTCGAACATACTGGCGGCCGACATGAGGGCCATGGGCGAGTACGTGGATCCTGTCGAGATGGCCCAGCAGCACCTCCAGGTCGGGCAGGCCGCCCTCCAGTTCGGCGTCTCTCCGCAGAGGGCCATGGAACTCTTTGGCTCCCAGGCAGCTATGACGAACCGCCTGATCCAGAGCGGGCAGATGACCGAGGACGACATCGCCCTTCTCGGGGGGACCCCCGGAGAGGCCGCCCAGAGGCTCACCTCGTCGGTCATGGCGACTCAGCGTCACCCGGTGTTCCGGGCCATGGCCCTCGCCTTCGGGTCGGCCGATCCGACGACGGGGACCGCCCGGATCAACCAGCAGGCCATGGAGTCGATCGGCGCCGGCCGGATGAGCTTCTCGGCCATGGCCGAGCGGATGAGCCAGCAGCTCGGCGTGGGCACCGGCGGGACGACGAAGATGATGACCCTGCTGGCCAACCAGCAGAAGCTCCAGAGCGACACCGTCGCCAACCAGGGCCAGATGCTCCGCGGCCTGACCGACGATATGCTCCGGCAGTCAGGGCTGGAGGTGACCGACGGGACCCGGATGTTCATCATGCAGAGGATGTTCGGGGTTGGGGAGGCGGAGTCGAGAGCCATGGTGGCCGGACTCCCCGGGCTCGAGGCGGACAAGAAGCGGCTCGCCGAGGAGAGCGTCAAGCTGGACTCGGACGTCAAGGGAGCGATCCAGACCCAGCATACGGGCGTGGTCCGAGAGGTCACCGAGGGCTGGCGCGGGCTCAAGGACGCCATCGGCGGGAAGCTGGACGCCCTCACGAAGTGGGTGTCCGACAAAATGGTCCCGCCGCTCGAGGTCTCCCGGGACCGGCTGGACTCCATGTACGAGATCATGAAGTCCACGGGGTACCGCGGCGGGAGCCCTATCCAGGCTGGCCCGATCACCTTCGCCCCAGGGTACGACGAGTGGATGCACCCCCGGGATCCGGCGAGCTACCAGGGGTTCCGGTCGGTCTCCGAGTCCAGGGTCTACCCGAGGCCGCTCGTGTCGTCCAAGGTCAACGAGATGCCGGTCCCGATCATGACGAGGCTCAAGAGTCCTGTGGAGACGATGGCGGGGTAAGAGATGCCGACGCTTCGAGTCTACTGGAATTCCGTGGACGTCCTGGACTCCGGGAACCTCAAGCAGCTCACGGGAAACCAGAAGGCCAAATCCGTGAACTGCAACTACGGTTGCCGGGGCGTCGTCTTCCGGACCATCCTCCGCCAGGAGATGGACTTCAGCGGATACCTCAATTCGTTCTCCCTGGAGACGGACCGGAAGTCCCGTGACGCCGGGGACACGAAGCTCCTCTTTTGCCCCAAGCCGGAGACCGAGAAGTCGATCGGGGTGCTCAGAATCGTGAAGCCCAAGAGGTTCACGTCCAGGTCCGCCGCCGCAAGCTACCTGGAGGGTTCCGGGCAGGTCGCGAAGATCAGCCTTGATCCCACGAGCCGGGCAGACACCGTCCGGGAGTTCGAGATCCTGCTCGAGTCGACCGACTTCATCCTCGAGGACGTCCAAGAGCAGATGGCGGAGCGGTTCCAGCTCCAGGAGACGTTCGGAGACTTCAACGTCTTCTTCTTCGGCCGCCGGGCAGAGATCTTCACCTACTCCGGGACGCTCGTGAACGCGGGGGAGGACCTTGCCTGGAGGAACAACTTCCTCTACAACTACGAGAACTACCTCCGGGGGACGAAGTGCGCCGAGCTCAAGGCGCGCGCCTACCTGCTCTACGACGACGTGGTCCGGGAGGGGTTCATCCTCTCCGCGGCGGTCAGCCAGAACTCGACGGTCGAGGCGGCCGTGAAGTTCACGTTCACGCTCCTCGTCACCGGGAAGAGGATCTTGACGGCCGCGCCCGAGAACGTGGCGAAGTCCGACTTCGTGGAGGTGACGGACGTCAAGAGCATCACGCCCGAGGACTTCGAGTTCGTCCGCTCCAACCGGACAGACGGAGGCCTTTCGTGGGTCAGTCCCCCGGTTACCGGGGGTGCCGAGGAGATCTCCGTCAGTAACTGCTTCATGATGGAAAACACGGCGATTGAAGGCGCCGTCCCGGCGAGCGACCTTCAGCAGGCCATCATCAACCGCTCCTTGGAGGCGATCAAGGCGGCGAAGAGCGAGGAGCTTACGTCTGAGAGCGACCAAGTTCTGGACTACGAAGTTCTGATAGACTTCGTCACGGCGAAGCAGCTCGCCGGTCTCGCAACAACATCCCAGCAGATCGCCGGCCTGAAGAGCAGCGACGTCGAGAACCTGAGCGGAGAGGTGATCGTGGCGCAGCTCCTGTCCGGGGCCACGACGGTCGACAATCTCCGGCTCCGGGACGCCATGAAGGCCGCGGATTCCATGGCCAAGCAGTACGACAGCACCCTGGGGGGCGAGGCCGGAAAGCTCAAGGACCTTGCTCAGTACTTCGCCCCGAACGGACAGCTTAGGATCCCGAGCAAGCTCGGGCCAGACGTGAATTTCCAACAGTCCGTTGCTGCCCCTCAAGGCCTGTCGGACAAGAGGTATGTCCTCTCGGCCGACCTCGACTCCCAGCTTATCACGACAATCCTGTCGAAGACCGCCAGCGTCGAGTCCTTTAACCAGGGAGTCACCGACAAGCAGGCTGTCGACCTGTCGAAGGTTCTGATGTTGGACGCGCTCGGTACCAAAGGGTACAGCAAGGAGATCCAGTCCTACGCCGCCGCCTTCTGCCTGATAGAAAGCGCGAAGAACCCGGGCCAACTGATCGGGAACATTTCGACAAAGTTCCCTGGGGCCCGCGGCTACGGAGGAAAGGGCAACGCCCTCACCTTCGTCAAGGACCAGACGCTGGAGAGCCTCCAGGGGTTGATGGCGACGCTCCCGGCGGCCGTTGCCTCGGAAGTGATGGACGCCATCTCCGCGCTAGAGGCTTCTCCGTTGTATGCGCTGGCGAAGTCCAAGGCCAAGGGGACCCCGATTCCGATCGGAGACGGGATCCTCTATCAGGCGTCCCTCAATCCGGGGGGTGTCTCAAAACACGTCGTCCGGTTTCTTTCGCAAATCGGCGTTTACGTGACCGGCATTGTGCAGGAAACGTACAGGAACAGCCCCTCGACGACGGACCTGTTGGGCGGAACCCTGAAGGGCGGATCGCTGAATCTTGGAGAGAAGTACTTCACGGACGCCTATGCGGCCACGGTAAGCCCGACAACCGACCCTCGGTTTGGGACGGGAGTTGTACAGTTTGTTCTTCCCGATTCGTCCAAGGCGTTCAGCGACTTCCCCACGTCGGAGGATGACGACGGCGGACTGTACGTCTTCGCGCCTCACGGCAGAAGCGCCAGAAGGTTTGTGGTTTCGGGCCTTGGGAGGCCCATTGTCGTCGATCTGTCCAGTATGGACGGAGATGACAGGACGCTGTTCTTGGCCGGCATGATCCACATCAAGAAAAGCGTGCGAGACGAGTCGAAGCTCTTTCAGCCAACGCGCCACTACATGGAGGTCGAAAGAAGAGTCGACGTCCCGAGCGTTCCGGGGTGCATCGAGGTTGTCCAGGGAAGCTACGAGATCACCGGTGGGACGGTGGGGAGCGCCATCGGCCTGAGGCAGTTCATGCCTAAAAGGGTCTACGGGGGAGGTTCCCCGAAGGCCTATATATATCCTATTGCCTCAACATTAACTTCGGTTGTCGGAACCATGGCGACGTCCATCGGGGAATGGACAAATTCCGCAATATCCTTCGCCAGAAGCAAGATTGCGGAGATCGTCGCGAATCCGGAGGCCCTCGACAAACCTCCGTATTTCGACAACAAGGAGGTGATCCTGTCGGGCCTGGCGGTCTCCAACTATTCGTCGGTGCCCACGATCTCCAATGTCGACCTAGACCTTAGGTACATGGGGGTCGTGGCTGACAACTACCTAAACCTCGCCTATATGGCGAACGTCCAGAAGGAGGCCGTGAAAAAGCTTTCCAGCCTGAAGTCAAAGCTGGACACGGCCGTCACCAGGCTCCGCGCCGGGGAGACCGAGAGCGCCGCCACAGTCCGCGGCGCCGACGGCCAGGAGCAGGAGGTTTCCTGCGGATGATCGGCCGGGTCATCAAGCCGAGGGTCTTCCTGGAGGGATTCGAGATCCCCTCCTACGGCGCCATGGTCCAGGCGTCCATCGGCGCCCCGGCCCTGGCGACGGTCGACATCCCGCCCCTCGAGGAGTTCTTCGACCGCTTCGAGGCCGACCCCGACAATCCCGGGAAGTTCATCCAGACTCCCGGTGTCCTCCCCAGGACGTTCCTGCACATCTTCTACGACGACTCCGAGGATCCCGACGGGGTTTCCCGCCTGCTCTTCGAGGGTGAGGTCACCCAGTACCGGTACTCCAAGACCAAGGACCGCCGGTCCATCCAGGTGGTTGCCCGGGACACCTCGAACCTCCTGACGTCAATCTACGTCCGGTACTACTCGGATTTCTTCACCCCCTACGGGAAGAAGGTCGCCTCCTTCGCCGGCCAGGGAACGAAAGACGCCCAGACCCAGAGGCTGAATCTTTCCCTGACCAGCCTCGCCGGGTTCAACCCGGAGATCATCGCCGCCATGAAGGCGGACGACGGGCGCGGATTCGGGGTCCCGGCCGCCTTCCGGGAGATCGTCTTTAAGGCCCTGACGACGAACGACTTCTTCTCGAACTTCGCGTCCCGCACGAAGATCCAGAGCAAGATCGCCTCGTTCGTGGACACGGAATCCGGACAGCTTCTCACCATGAAGTTCTTCGAGGCGCTGGTCCAGCAGAATATGTCCAACCTCAAGGAGTCGGCGACGATCTGGGACCTCTACGCGATGCTGATGTCCCTCGTCTTCTACTTCCCGGTCCCGATCCTCGCCGCTCCCTACATCAAGTCCGCGGTGACCGACACGGGGTCCAAGGGCACGTCCTTCCAGGTCCTCCCGGCGAAGTCCATCCCAGAGCTCCTGCTCAAGCCCTACACGTGGTGGACCGCCCCGCCCAACTTCAACGTGGTCTTTCCTTCGCAGTGCAAGAGCTTCAACCTGAGGCGGGATTTCATGCTGGAGCCGACGCGGCTCCTCATGCACTCGTTCGGGGTGATCGAATCCCTGGATCCCCAGGCGATCAAGGACCTGGCTCCCTCGAACTGCATCTTCATCGCCCCCTCGGTCCTCGAAAAGAAGTTCCAGAGGGAGGCCTACGACTCCATGGTCCAGGCGGCTTCGGGCCCCACCATCAAGGGAATCGAGACTCAGATCGCCGATCTCGAGAAACAGGGGAGGGCGCTCTCGGCACAGCTCGCGTCGCCCAAGCTCGACGCCCAGTCCAAAAGGGACATCAACACCCAGATCGCCGATATCGACGCCAAGATCGTCCAGCTCGAGAAGCAACGGGACCAGGCCATCCTCGACGCCGAACGCGAAGTGGAAATCCGCGCCGTCGGAGGAGCCCCGCCCAAGGAGGCCAAGGCCTCTGCCCAGCAGTGGAACCGGAGCATCATGACGTCGGCGGACGGGGTATCCCTGGCGTCCCGCGAGGACATCAAGGGGATCGTCTTCGCCTTCGACTACCAGAACCAGTCCCAGGTGGAGGTCACGAAGGCCAAGGGCGTGGACCTGGTGACCACGCAGAACTACCTGGCCAACGTCGCAAACTACAAGCTGGCGCTCATGCAGTACCAGAACCGGTCGGCGGAGGTGACGCTCCATTTCTGCCCCAACATCGTCTGCGGATTCCCGATGCTGGTCGTGGATCCCTACCAGAACTTCTACGGAGAGGTGGACTCGATCACCCACATCTTCAGCGCTGAGGGCCAGGCGGACACCCAGGTCCAACTCTCGTTCGTCCGGGGAGAGGAGATCGAGTTCGCGGAGGCCTCCCGCAACGTCCCCGGCCAGATCGGGTTCCCGGTGTGGATCAACACCAAGTACCGCCCCGACCAGATCGGAGACCAGATCTACGCCCGCCTCTTCCCCGAGAACAAGATCAAGACGCTCTCCCGGCCCGCCATCGCCATCAGTCCCGTCTACGGGAACACCCAGATCGAGGCGGGCCGGAAGATCCGGAGCCTCTACTTCGCCTCGAGGGACAAGGACCGGTTCGCCCTCGGGTTCACCCGGAGGAACGTCGCCTCGATAGACCAGGTCCTGGTGGAAGTCCTCGGAGCCGTGAAGGTCGGGAGGAGCTACGTCCTTCCGTCCATTGGGGACGACCGGTTCAAGGCGGCTGAGAAGTACGCCAAGGCCGTCGGGCAGGCATCGAAATTCGTCCGTTCTGACGCTATATCCGAGACGGTGGTATGACGGAAACAGAGAAAGAAGCGGCCGTTGCCAAGGAGCGGAAGGCACACGAGGTCTCCCTCTGGAAGGAGTGGAAGAAGACCGAGAGCCCGAAGGTCCTCGGCCAGCTCATAGACTCCTTCGCCCCGATCATCCAGTCGACCGTGAAGAAGTTCGACACGGTGCCGCTGCCGCCGTCGGCCATCGCCGCGGAGGCAAAAAAACAGGCCATCAAGGCCTTCGAAACC
>Ga0315291_10000745_pt1 | contig 43116 bp, 38 predicted proteins | sample YL17G12_20_MG_FD_203070 | JGI IMG/M metagenome (GOLD analysis project Ga0315291, IMG submission 203070) | Sediment microbial communities from Yellowstone Lake, YNP, Wyoming, USA - YL17G12_20 | ecosystem: Environmental > Aquatic > Freshwater > Lake > Sediment | place: USA: Wyoming | collected...
CCTCGGCCTACTGCGGCTATTTAACAAATTTAAGCTTATTTCTGCAACAATGGTAACCGCTGCATTTTTAAAACTAATTCTCGCGGTGTTCGCGTATATATTCTCCGGCAATTTGCTGGTATTCGTAATTATCTGGGTGATTGCCGGTATCGCGGAATCTGCATTTCTGTTGTTTGCGGGATGGCGACAGGCTTATAGGGAAACAGGCGATAATTTCCTGAAAGCAAAATTAAGCACCGTTGCGAAAGATAAAAATATCTGGAAATTCGTACTGAGCACTAACCTGAACCAGTCGGTCAGATTGGCTTCAAGAGAATTTGATGTCTTGATTACAGGAGCGATTTTGGGCGCAGCGGCGACCGGTCTTTATAAGATAGCAAGACAATTTGCCTGGGTTCTGGTACATCTAATCGAGCCGATATCGCAGGCGGTTTATCCTGAACTGGCACAGTTGGCGGCAGAAAAAAAGTTTGCGGATTTAAAACGCCTTGCCGCAAGAACAGCTGTTATCGCCGGCAGCGCATCGGTGCTTATATGGCTTTTCTTTACACTTTTCGGCAAATGGATTTTGAGTGTTGCGGCGGGCAAGGAATATATACAAGCGTGGGGTGTGATGATTATTTTTATGTTTGCCCTTGTTATATGGGGCTTTAGTTTCTGTCTGCCTGCCGGACTGCTTGCAATAGGCAGAGCCGGGAAAATCCTGCTGGTTCAGATAATTGCATTTGCAGTCTTTCTGCCGGCCCTATATCTGCTGCTTACTACTATCGGACTTGTCGGAGCGGCAGCCGCACAAGTTATATACTTCGCCGTTTATTCACTGTTTATGCTGTTATTTTTTGTCAAATACATTTCAAAGGCAAAATTATGCTGAATAATCATAACGATAATATCATAAGCAGCTTTTTTAAGGCAATAGCGACTTTTTGGGGCGATACGGCAAAATATCAGATTTTTATAATACTGGCAGCGATGGCCTTACTTGCGATTATGCCTTTGTTTATAACCAAACTGAGTGATGCCACCAATGTGGTTCTTAATATTACTATATTCTGCGCAGCAGCGGTCGCAGGGTTTCTTCTCTTCAGGTTAAAAGGCTCGCAAATGGCAGCTTTTACCTTCGCAGCCGCCCTGCTTTTGAGATTATGTCTTGTTTTCGTTATGGAAACCGCATCACCGGATGTATATATGTGCAATGATGACCGGATCAGGACTTATCGCTGGATAAGGCATTATGATTCAGTTCTGCTTCAGGCGGACGAATTTTTCTATGCATATCATGCACAGGCTTATAAAGACACAAAAATCTCCGAATTTATAAATTCGCCGGAACTTATGGAAAATGCATACAGGGCGAGTTTTTTGATGTCAAGATTATTCAAACTTTTCGGGGATGAATTTATTTGGTTGAGACTCGTTGGGGTATTTTTAGGTGCGTCAGCTGCTGCAATTGTGTGTCTGACCGCCCAAGAGTTTTTCAATAAAAATACATCCACTATTGTTTCCCTGCTTTCTGTCTTAGCTCCGCAGACAGCATTTTATTCGGTAAGATTCCTTAAAGATATATGGATAATTTTTGCAGTAAGCCTGATGGTTTTGGGCTTTGCAGCAATAATTCGAAACAAAAAGTTGTTTTCGGCTGTATTGCCTATTGTGGTGTCCGCCGTAATACTGTTCTGGATTCGGCTCGAGTACGGACTGATGTTTATTGCTGCCATTCCAATCGCTGTCTGCTTCAGGCATAAAAGTAATCCTGTGGTGAAAAGCATTGTTGTTTTGACAGTAATTCTGCTCGGTGTTGCAATTATTGTCTGGCAGTTTGACCGACTGGTAAACAAGGCTGAAGGGTTGCTTGATAGATTCACCATCACGGAACGGGCGCAGAGTGGCAGGCTTGAGACAATGGACAGAATATACAAATCGCGAGGGCCACTGAGGCTCCTTAATATACCGTTTGCCCTGCTCAATCCGCCGCCCAAGAACCTTCATCACATTTTTGCGCCGGAAAACGGTCTTTACGATATTGTCCTTCAGGCCGATATTTGGCAGTGGTGGCTTGGCCTGCCGTTTCTAATAATCGGATCTATTATAATAATCAGCAGACGCACAGAGTTTTTGGCCTTCCTGCTGCCATACATTATTGCGATAAGCACTTCAGCCTTGTTAATGGGAGGGCTGCCGCCACCGCTTTGCAGATATAGAGATTCACTTGCGCCTATAGCTTTTATCACCATCGGCATAGGTGTTGAAAGTTTTATAACAACAAAAAAACTGTGGAAAAACAGCGTAATACTATTTACATATGCTGTATTTATAATGCTTGCTGTTTATTTTTACCTGGTATAAGAAGAAATTAATGAGGGAAATTGTTTTTATAAGCCGAAAAATTTCCGACATAGGGGGAATACCCGGACAGATGTTCCGCCTCGCAGAAAATCTCTACGAGCGAAGGGTCTTTCGGCCTGTACTGGTCTGCCCCGACCGCAACTGCGGCTTTGCCGGGCTTTTTATAGAAGCAGGCTTTGAAGTTTTTGACGTTCCGATGGAAAAAACGGAAATAAGTTCGACAGCTAAAAAAATTATACATATACTCGAAAATAGAGATGTCGCAGTTATTCAGAGCCATCTTTTTCGCGAAAGTCTCATCGCCAGAGCTGTCCGCAAAAGAAGACCTGATATTCGTCATGTCTTTCGCGCCCAGACGTATATCGACGGCTCCTCAATTCCGCGATGGCAAAAAAATCTGCATCATATTCTCGACAAAATAACCAGCCGCTGGGTTGACTGTTACGTCGTAAACGGCCAATACCTCGCCGACGAGATTGTTAATCGCTCCAAAGTCAATCCGAACAAGGTTATCGCACTTTTAAACGGCAGAAATCAAATAGGTCCGCCGGATAAACCCTGCGATAAACCGAATGAGCCTCTGCCGGCAAGAATTGCCATGGTCGCCAATTTCAGACCGGTAAAAGGGCACGACTGCCTTATAAAGGCACTTGCCTTATTAAAGAAAAGAAACCTGCCAATCACTGCAAGACTCATCGGCGGCGAATCCGCAGGTAACGTCTCCGACAAGAGAAACCAAAATACCAAGTCGGCGATAAGAAAACTATCCGAAGAACTTGGCGTTTCCGAGCAGGTCGAATTTTACGGCAGCACCAAAGATGTTTTCGGCGCTATTGAAGAAATACCGGTCGTTGTTCTGCCAGCAAATAGCGAAGAAGGAGTGCCGAACTGCCTTCTCGAAGCTATGAGCGTAAGGAAGCTGGTTATTGCCTCCAAAATGAACGGTGTAGGAGAGATTATCAAACACGGTAAAACCGGTCTACTGCACAAGCCGAAAGATTTCATTGCTCTGGCAGAGATTCTTGAAAAGATTTTTACGACGCCGGCGGAAAAATGGGAACAGATGCGAAACCAGGCGCTACAGATATGGCAGGAAAAATTCACGCTCGATAAAATGACAGACAAACTTGTCAATATCTACAGAGAACTGGGGCTGATTAATCATGACTAAAAAAATAACTCTGGTAATACCAAACTACAGGGAAGTATGCGAATGCCTGCTTCTAAGCAAAAGGCCTCTGCTGGGGGTTGGATACATTGCTGCCGTGCTGATGCAAAAAGGATGGAGCGTCAACGTGATTGACGCATTTGCCGAAAACCTTACGCCAGAGCAGGTAATAAAACGCATCCAGAACTCCGGCTCTGAAATAACAGGTATCTCGCTAAACGTGCTTGCTTACGAATTCGCAAAAGAACTCGCAGGGCTTTGCCGAAGGTACGGAATAAAAGTCATTGTCGGCGGGCCGGAGGTAACCATCAGTCCGGGAACAGCCGTTAAAGAAATTAGGCCAGACGTGGCCGTCATCGGAGAAGGAGAACAAACTATTCCTGAACTGCTTGGCATCCTCGAATCTGAAGGGCGCTGGAGTCCAAAATTTCTGGCCAGCGTTAAAGGAATAGCTTTCTTCGACATCGACGGTCAGATAATCCGAACAGATACGCGGCAAAGAATCACAGATTTGGACAACCTGCCGTTCATGCCATACGAGATTTTCCCGCTGAACAGCTATAACCTCAGCTACAGCACACTGCCGAAGACGCCTGTGTTTGGCGTTTACACTTCACGGGGCTGTCCATACAACTGTTCTTTCTGCTCAAATCGTGAGGTCTGGCAGCGAAAATGTTTCTACATGTCCGCGGAAAGGGTTCTTGACGAGATTGAGCATATCATTGCCAATTATCCGGTAAAGGGAATTAACTTTCACGATGATAGTTTCTCCTTAAATGAAAAAAGGGTTATCGGTATCTGCGAAGGCATTCTCAGTCGCGGCATAAAAATACCATGGGCGTGCCAGGGCAGAGCAGAGGGACTCGACGAAGAAACACTGAGACTGATGAAGCGTGCAGGATGCAAAAGCATGAGCTTTGGTATCGAATCCGGCAGCAAACGAATACTTTCTTTTATCAACAAAGAAATTGAACCTGAACAGGCACTCGCCACCATCCGGCTGGCCAAGAAGGCAGGCATTGCCGTCATTGCCTCAATCATGGTCGGCCTTCCGACCCAAACAAGGGCCGAAGAGAACCAGACCATACAATTCCTGAAAAAGGCAAAGTGCACTATAGTTTATATGGCTCCGTATCTCGGCTATCCCGGCTCCGACATCTACAAGCAGTTTCTCAGCAATGACAGCAAATATGTCTATAAAAGGATAGGAACACTGGTTCTGCCAAACAGCGAGGAGCTATCCTGGCCGCAGAAAGTAGCCTTCATGAAGCGGTATAATAGAAAATTCAACCTGACATTCAGACATTTGCTTTATCTGATTGCCAATTTCGGAATGATAGCAACTGCAAAGATATGCCTGAATAAGATTTTACGCAGGAAACAATAATGAATAATCTGCCTGATATATTATTCATTTCATCAAATGACTTTGGAACGTTGTGGTATCAAAGACAGGCACTTGCTGTTCATTTTGCAAAGGCAGGACACAGGGTCTTTTACTTCAATAAAACACCACAGCGATGGCCAGAACCGGTTCGGGTAATCAAATGGCTGATTAAAAGAACAAAAAATGCGAACCAGACACACCTGCCGGAAAACCTGAAGATAGTTAAACCTTTCTGGCTTGTGCCGACAGAAACACTAAGACCTATAAACCGAAAACTTGTCAGGCAGACGCTTAAAAAACTTGATATAAAAAACGCCATAGTCATAGCTGACGTGCCTTCATACAACAGTCTGGAGGCAATCGAGCAGATTCAACCGGAAAAAATTGTTTATGTCAATGTACATAATTACGACGACAGCGATAGAATAGTCGCCAGCATAATCGATTCGGAAAAAGCACTTATCCAACAGGCGGATTTTCTATTCGCCACTTCAGAATATAATACAGAAAGAACCACAAGGATAAGCGGAGGCAGGAAGGTCCTGCGGTCGCTGCCCGGAACAAACTATGAGCTTTTTACAAAAACATTCAGGGGCGACGAAACACAGAAAGCAGCAACAATCTGCTTCTTCGGGATGGTTCATGATATGGTGGATATTGAGCTATATAATCGGCTCAGCGAAAGATTTAAAATCATATTCATCGGCGATATTGTAGGAAATATAAGAAAACTCATATCCGACAATATAGAATTAAGGCCCGCAGCAGGTCAGAATAAACTGGCTGAACAACTAAAGGGGGTCGATATAATCGGCCTATTCTACAAACAAAATGCCTATACAAAAGGTGTTATACCCGCAAAAATCTTCGAATGTCTCGCAACAGGGAAACCCATCCTTGTAAGCGGTATTAAAGAAGACCCCGTTTACAGCGAGCACGTTCACCATTTCGACGGCACGGAAGAAGCTGCCGTTGAGATTATAAGAAATCTGGGGCAAACTGAAACACAGGAGAAAATAAAAAATCGTCAGGCCGCCGCAGCGCAGGCAGACTGGCAGAAAAGATTTGAAAGCTTTCGCAGTATAATATTTTCAGAAAATAAAGACCTGCCGAAATTTTCCGTCCTTATGAGCGTTTACGAGAAGGACGAGCCTGAATTTTTCAGAGATGCAATGGAAAGCGTTCTTGCTCAGACTGCAAAGCCGAATGAGATTGTGCTGGTAAAAGATGGACCGCTAAATGCAGAACTTGAAAAGGTAATCAATGAGTACAAACAAAAGACAGACGGTCTTTTGAAAATCGTAAGCTTTAAAGAAAACAAAGGGCTCGGAGCTGCCCTTGCCGAAGGAATCAAAAACTGCACATTCGATATAGTCGGGCGGATGGACGCTGATGATATTAGTGTGCCGCAAAGATTCGAAAAACAATTAACGTTTCTAAAAAATAATCCTGATATCGACGTGGCAAGCTGTTATCTCGCCGCTTTTGAACGGGGTCCTGAAAAGGTTCTGTTTGTAAGACGCGGCCCATTGCTGCATGAACAGATAGCTAAAAAATTCAGATTCAGATTCTGTATGAATCATGCCCCGAGTATGTTTCGCAAAAAAGCCGTTCTGGAAGCAGGAAATTATATGCCTTTTGCCGGTCTTGAGGATTACCTCCTTTGGGCAAAAATGCTTCTAAACGGCGCTAAAATGGCGACCATCGGGCAGGTACTTTATTATCACAGGTGGGAAAAAGAGCTTCTCAAGAGACGAAGCGGATTTAAAAGAGCCGTTCAGCAGATAAAACTCCAAAAAGAACTTTTGAAAATCGGCTTTATAAATAGACTGCAATTTATGCGGAATGTGCTGATTCGCACAATAGCGGCAATTCTGCCGCAAGGTCTGACGAAACGATTAAGAATTATTTTTGGAATTTAAACCTGTAGTGAGCCTGCCGAACTAACCCCTGCGGCTCGCACAGACAGAACTGGTTTTCGACGAAGTTCCGCCAGCCTGTCGATGGGCGAACCGATTTATAAGGAGGGCCGAAAAGGCTCTCCTTTTTTTATCGGCAAACTGATTGTCTGCCTTGAGCCCCGTTAGAGACAGGCCTCTTAGGGGCCGTCAAGTCTCAGGCTTTGTCTCTAACGGGGTGAGCGCATAAAAAAAAAGGCCGCTTGTTACAGCGGCCTTTTTATATATCATAAATACCTTTTAAGGTAGAGACATCCACAAATCAGCAAAGATGACATAGTCGTCAAAATTCACATCCGGCTCATCCGGTGAGTTTGTTCCGCCGGTTTCGTCAAGGTCAGCACAGTGACAATATGCATTGCTTAAATCGCACTCCTCGCCTTGAGCCCCCCTAAGCCACCAGGCAGCAAAGATTTGCAGGTCGTGCCAGTTCGTTGAGGCAGTATTTACATCGCCGGTGGTGGAAGGGGTTACACTGAAGCCGGGATTGCCGTTATTGTTGGCGACAATTTCCTGAAGGTAATAACACCTTGAAACTAAACTCAACGGGTTACCAAAGAGATTGAGTCTGGTCAATTGATTGTAATTTGTCAGGGCATTAATGTCTTCTATTTGATTTAAACCAAGCCACAAGTACTTAATTTGATTAACATCGGCAAGTGGAGAAATGTCGGTTAAATTGACATCGGTAAGTGTCAGTTCCACCAGACTGTTCATATCCTTCAGGGCATTAATATCTCTAATATCGACGTTGTATGACAGGTAAAGATACTGAAGTTTTGTCAAAGCCTTAAGTGCGTTTATATCAGTAATATTATTGTAATGTAGCTTCAGCTTTACTATGTTTGTCAAGCCTGAAAGCGCGTTTATATCCGAAATATAATTGTCAGATAAGTCCAGTTCTAACAGGCCGTTGATGTCCGCTACTGCATAAATATTCGAGATATCATTATTGGAAACGGACAAATATTTGAGGGTATTAATATCGTTTACCGGAGATATGTTGGATATAAGGTTGTTGCCCAAACTTAAGCCTTCCAGTTTTGTAAAATTTGACACTACCCCAATATCAGTGATATTGCAGTCAAACACTTGTAGATACCTGAGGTTTGTCATAGCTGCGAGAGAAGATAAATCAGCAAGGTTGAAATTCTGCCATAAGTAAAGGTATTTCATTTTTGTCAGGCCGGAAAGCAGACTGATGTTGGTGAGATTGTTGTTGCAAAGATAAAGTTTTGTCAGGTTTGTCGCATAATTGAGTCCGGTCAGGTTGGAAATCCCCAGAGAATTAGCATCAAGGAATGTGAACGACGGCCTGTTCATATCGATCGCGGTAGGACGGGTAAGATCACCAAGGCCTATGCCGGGATAGTTAGTGTCGAGGTTGAGCTGATTGATAACAGCAGTCCTGAGATTAGCATCACTAACTACGGATGCCTGTGAAATACCGGCGACTGCTAAAACCAGTAAAAAAACAAATATGCGTTTCATAATTATTACCTCCTATGCTAAACTACATCTGGTTCGGTTCTCAAGCCGAACTCTATTCCGAACTCTGTGGTATCACCCACCAAATAAGAGCATTATATTCCCTTTCTTCTCTACTTTCCCTAAATTATACACAACCTATAAAATACCAAAATCAGGCAACTTTGTCAAGCAAATAATCAACTCTAAATACTTAAAAATTCCCTACATAGCCCTAATTGACTAAAACCACCATAAATATAAACCCAATCTATGAAATACTCCTCATGCAAAAAACTTTTTACTGTATATGCCTTTCATTTACAAAGACTTACAAACAAAATAAAATCTGACATAACCTCCTGAAGATTTCACATCATCAAAAAATCAAGTCCTATAAACAATTAAAGAAATACACCATCCATATTGTATTGATTTGATGCTCCTCTTTACCCCCACACCTTTATCGGTATGGCTCTACCTATTCCTCGCCTGTGTGCGGGAATAATCACATTCATCCACAGTTTTACGGCCGTGGTTTTCTGTAAAAGTGTGGGGGGTTACTGCTTTATAGCAAAAGAAAAAATCCCCTCAGAGGTTCTATTCTTTCCGAGTTAATAGCTCAGCAAGTAATCCTTCAGCCCTGTCGAAACCTGGTTTGATTCTAAGGCATATACGGGCCTGCTCGGCGGCCTTTTGGGGCCGACCATTTTGAGCCAGAAACTCGGCAAAATCCACCCTCCAGTAAACGTTGGCATAATTCAAATCCAGCGCACGTTCATAAAAGTCTATTGCATCAGAAACCTCACCGAGCCGCTGGCTCAGCCAGGCCAATTCCAGGTAGTACTCAGGCCTTTGTCTGCCTTTCGGATTGCCCGCTATTAAAACGTTTTTTGTCTTTCTGCAGACCTGCTGGAGCAAATCATTATATTGCATTTCCCCAAGAACCTGCGCCACGTAAGAAAGCCTGTCTTTATGACACACGGACAAATGAAAAAAATCTTCGACTTACTGCAAATCTTTTTTTACGGCAGATTGCTCTTCGGCAGATTGAAAGTACCTGCATTTGTCGAAAAACTTATGCTTAAAGTCCTGATTTTTTGCCGAAGGCCGGCTCTGGGCATACTTGAACCGGCACCAAGAAACCCTCTTGTTCGACAGTTAAGAAAAATGCTGCGAAAGACTGCTATGAAACATCTGCGTTGATATCGCACCTCCAGGCCCGCAAATACAAACACCCCATCCTCCTTAAGCAACTCTTTATAAGACCTTAAAAATACTGTCCTTACCGTATAAAAACCCTCCGGTGCCGATTTTTCTTGATTTTCTGCACCCGCGGGATTATAATATAAACAATCAAGACAGTGGTATTGTTTGCCATTATAGGATAATATGAATTGTAAATGTGCACATTTCTGGGGTGCCATTAGCCTGCTTTCTGTTTTTCTAACCACACAAGTCATATCTGCACCTTATTGCCCAAATAACGGAAGATTTGAACTCTTCGATTATAATAACACCATTGATATTAATACTCCTACAGGCTGGCAGCATGAAAACTACACTGCTGTCGTCGGTTACTTTGTACCTAAACCGGAAAATGGCACTACAACAAACTGGCGGATTAACCTGCAGACCGGATTGCTTCCTTTCGAGGGAGAACATTTTCTAGTACTTAGCACAGGAAATGTCCCACGCCTGCCGATAGAATATGCAAAGGTTTGGCAAAGCATTACCGTCCAAGCTGGAGAAAAACTTACCGGGGTGTACTTCTTTGGCACCTGTGATTATATACAGAGTTACCCATCATTTAATGATTGGGGGGAGATAACACTCGTACACGAAACAGATCCAAATCAGGATGTGAACCTTGTTCATGTGGCAGTGGAAGATGTAGGCAGCTTCGGGGGCGGCGATAACGGTTCGATGAGCGGCTGGAAGAGATTTGAATATGTCTTCGATGCCAATCACACAGGAACTTATAACCTGATTATACTCGTTAGTGATTATGGGGATGTCGCTTACGAAACATATTTTGCCGTTGACGGACTTGTTCTGTGCCAGGGCCAGGACCCGCCGGAATCCGGCGATCTTAGCTGTGACTGCACGGTAAATTTCCAGGATTTTGCACTTCTGGCCGCAGACTGGTTCTGCGATTGCAATGACCCCAACGTCCACAACGACCCCCAGAGCAAACCCGACCTCTATAATGACCCCAATTCTAACTGCCTGCTCGGCACCGACCTGACCGGCGACGGCCCTGTTGACACCAACGATTTGCAGGTTATGTCAGAACACTGGCTCGAAGGAACCAAAGAGTAACAGCCATCACGTCCCGATACCACAAGTCTTCTTTGACGCAGGTTTATTTGATACTGGAATAACAGCAATTTTTCTGGTATAAGTATCATTTCTGACTTTGAACCCCGTTAGAGAACGAAAGAAACCGAAAAAGAAAAAGTTCTCTAACGGGGTGAACAAATAGTGGTTTAGTTCAGCGGGAATACTGCATGTTTGCAATAATAAGCGATATACATTCGAACCTCGAAGCACTGACAACCGTGCTGGCGGACATCGAAAAAAGGGGCATAAAAACAATTTACTGCCTCGGCGACATAATCGGTTATGGCCCCGACCCGAAGGACTGTCTCGACCTGGTCATAGATAAAACACAAGCCTGCGTCATGGGCAATCACGATTATGCGATACTGTACGAGCCGACAAATTTCAACCTCGGCGCCGAACGGGCAAGCTTCTGGACAAGAAGTCAGCTCGAAATCGAACAGGACCCCAAAAAACGGCACAACCGCTGGAATTATCTGGGAAGTCAACAGATGAGATGGACACTTTCTACAGAGCTTAACGGCGCAAAAGCCATTCTGGATTTCGTGCACGCCTCACCAAGAAGACCTATCAACGAATATATCTTCCCCGACGACGTATATACCACACCGGCAAAAATAACCGCGCAATTCGACCGCGTTAAGCACATCTGCTTTATAGGCCACACTCACCTGCCGGGCGTTTTTCTCGATGACCCTGACTTTTACACTCCGGATGAGCTTGACTATATCTATCCCATAATACCTGAAGAAAGAGCTATTATAAATGTCGGCTCCATAGGCCAGCCGAGAGATAAGGACAACAGGGCAAGCTATGTCTATATCGAGCAAAACAACATTCACTTTGTCAGGCTCGAATATGATTATAAAACCACGCAAAAGAAAATCTACAGTATCGAGGAGCTCGACAACTTTGAGGCCGACAGGCTAAGCGAAGGACGATAAAAATCATGAGTATAAAAAAGCCGGCCATCGTGTTTGTTTCTGCGTATCTGACTGTATGCGCTATCCTGATATTCAATTCAGGTATATTTCCCGCCTCCGCGTCTCTCGACGCAAGTCGAGGCGGCAGGTCAGAGCGGCAAAATATTGAAAATCGAATTTTAACTCTCGCCGCCGAAGTTCACCCCGTTAGAGAACTTCCATTTGTAATGGGGCAATTAAAATCGGCGGCTCTCTCTAACGGGGTTAATCTGCCCGCTCCCGGCCTGCCTGAAATAGCCCCCCTGCCGGATACACCTGTTCCCACGTCCCAGATTACCGCTGCCAACGCCGAAGAAAAAACATTTACGCTCGGCTCGGTTCTGCCGGCCGAAAATAACAACCCTTACAAACTCGAGCTTACGCTTACTACAAAAGGCGCTGCCGTATTATCGGCAAGGCTTCGAGACTATGACAACCGCGACCGCAAAAATCCCCAGCCGCTCGAACTGCTGTCTTCAGTCGAGAAGGCAAACACCCTGGCAGATAAAAAACTGCTGCTGCCGGATTGGGCAAAGGCTTTTCCTCTCGACAGGCTCAACTGGCAAAGCAGCGGCATAACGCAAAACAGCAATGGCGCACAAACAATAAATTTTTACGCAACAATCCTGAAAGACAACAGTGAACTCGTCAAGCTGACAAAAACCTATACGCTCAAGCCCGAAGATTATCTGCTGAATTGTGATATCACCCTGGCCAACTTGAGCAATTCTGAAATTAAAACCTCGCTCGATATGCTTGGGCCGGTCGGAATATCAAGAGAAAACGAAAGGGTCGATACAAGAACGATAACAACCGGCTTTTTAAGCCCTCAGGGTTCTGTTGAAGTAACAAAGATAAATATCAAAAAGCTTGCCAAGGATTTCGGCGGGAAGGCGCCGCTATTCCATAAAAACGCCGACTACAAATTCCTCTGGACATCAATCTCAAATAAATACTTCACCGCTATTATAAGACCGCTTCCGCACGACCAGAACAATTTATCCGCCGAATGGATAGCAGAAAAATCCGCAATATACTATAACCCCGACGGAATAATAAACAGCAACGATGAAAACACAGGCGTCGCGCTGCAGACAGAAACTGTCGCCCTCGCCCCGAAAGCAGAACACACCTGCAGCTTTCAGGTTTATATCGGTCCAAAGGACAGAAATCTTTTTAATTCGGTGCCGCTTTACAAAAGTCTGGGTTTCATAAAGGTAATCGATTTCCAGGCCTGCTGTGGAGACACTTTCAGCAGCTTAAGTTTTCTAATCCTCGCTGCTATGAACCGGCTGTATCAATACATTCCGAATTACGGCATTGTTATTATAATCTTCGTCTTCGTTGTGCGCCTTCTGCTGCATCCGGTAACCAAAAAAAGTCAGGTCTCAATGATGAAGATGTCAAAGCTGGCTCCCAAGGCGGAAGAAATTAAAAAGAAGTACGGCGACAACAAAGCCGAATTAAACAAGCAAATGATGGGGCTTTACAAGGAACATGGCGCTTCGCCGGTGCTGGGCTGCCTGCCTATGCTGCTTCAGATGCCCATCTGGATTGCGCTTTACAGTGCCATTTACGCGGGCATCGAATTCAGAGGAGCCACATTTCTGCCCTTCTGGATTACCGACCTTTCGGCGCCGGATGCACTGTTCGGTCTTCCGGCAGCCACGGAAAAAATCCCGTTTATCGGCGCACTTATCGGAACAAGTTTTAATCTTCTGCCCATTCTGCTCGGCGCCGCAATGTTCGTGCAGCAAAAATTTATGCCCTCCTCGGCGTCTGCAACAAATCCGCAGGCGGCTCAACAGCAGAAAATGATGATGTGGATGATGCCCATAATGATGCTTCTGTTTCTTTACAGAGCGCCTTCGGGGCTGAATCTTTACATAATGTCGAGCACGGTCGCAGGACTTGTTGAGCAATATGTCATAAGAAAACACATCCAGGAAAAAGAAGCTGCCCAGCAGGCCGGTCTTGTGCCGACAACAAGTAAAATGGGCGGAAAATTAAAGAAGAAAAAGCCAAAACCGCCAATCAAGTTCTCCTGACAGTCATATACTCTAACAAAAACTGCAAATGCGGCCATGTACAATATCAATGACACAATAGTTGCAGTATCCAGCGGAGCAACGTACTCAGCAAAAAGAATCATACGAATCAGTGGCGATAAAACCTTTGAGATTCTTAAAATGCTTACTGAAGACAAACATCTGCGCAAACAAAGAAAAATTATGCCTGCCCCGCTGAAAATCGCTGAGGATTTTGCTCCCGAAGCAAAACTTTACCTCTTCCCTTCTCCGCATTCCTACACAGGCGATGACCTCGTTGAAATTCATTTTTTCGCCTGTGATGAAACTATTGAAAAACTTTTTTCAAAACTTCTCTCTCTCGGCTGTCGGCTCGCTGAACCCGGCGAATTTACCTACAGGGCCTATGCAGCCGGGAAAATGGATTTGTCCCAGGCCGAAGCGGTAGCACAGATAATATCAAGCTCTAATCAGTATCAGTTGTCCGCTGCTCAGAGACTTTTCGGCGGCTCAGTCGAGAAAAAGGTCCGGCAAATTCGCGAAGAAACTCTCGAGCTTCTCAGTTTAATCGAGGCAGGCCTTGATTTCAGCACGGAAGACATAGAAATAATCTCTTCAAAAAAGGCAGTCGAGACGGCAGAAAAAATCCACAGCGACCTCGACGAACTTTTGACAGGCTCAATAACATTCGAGCAGATTATCGACGCCCCTTCGGTGATAATTACAGGCTCCCCTAATGGGGGAAAAAGCAGCCTCGTCAACGCACTTGTCGGCGTAAAAAGAAGCATCGTATCGGAACAGAACGGCACAACCCGTGACGTACTTGGCCATTGGCTGAAACTGAGTAACTGCGACTGTGTCCTGTTTGATTGTGCCGGCCTTGTTATTGAGCCTGCTGACATCATTCAAACTCTTGCCAATACTGCAACATTAAAAGCCATTGATGACAGCACTGTAATAATCTTCTGCGCAGATATTACAAAAGAGGATTATTTGGCCGATTTGGAAGTTTTCAGGCGTCTCTCGAAGAAACCCGTAATTTACACAGCGGCAAAGTGTGATTTATTATCTGCTGATGATGCTACAAAAAAACTTAAGAAGCTAAAACAGATTTTCGGCCGGGATTTTCTGACAACCAGCTCTAAAAATATGACCGGCCTTGAAAAGCTCAAGGAGCTTATACAGCAGAGTATCATCAGGCAGACTTCGGATGCAACAGAAGCCGCTGAAAAAACGGCTCTTACCGAAAGACACAGACAAGCCGTAATTGAGGCAATTAAAAACGTTCAACTTGCTTTGGCCGAACTGGGGCAGAACAACGAGGAGGTGGCCGCGATGTTTTTGCGCTCGGCGCTGCAGAACCTGTCAAGTTTTGAAGCCGAACACATCGACGAGACGATACTTGAAATGATTTTTTCGAGATTCTGCATCGGCAAATAAAAACGGCCCCTGTTGTGTCAGAGGCCGTTTGTGAAAACGCATCTGGAAGTCGATAGGACGTTATTTGTCCTTCGCCTCAAATTCTGCATCAATCACATCATCGCCACCCTTGCGGTGAACTTCGCCTTCGCCGCCCTTCTGCTCAGAAGGTCTGGGGCCTGACGAGGCCTGGCCGCCGGCCGCCTGCTTCTTGGCTGCTTCCTCATATAAAATCTTGCCGAGCTCCTGGGCTGTATCGCTTAGATTCTCCATGGCCTTCTTTATTGCACTGCCGTCCTCGCCCTTGATGGCTTCCTTGAGGTTATTTACCGCAGATTCGATTTTGCCTCTTGTATCGGCTGAGGCCTTATCGCCGTGCTCCTTGAGCGTCTTTTCGGTAGAGTAAATCAGCTGGTCGGCCTGATTCTTAAGGTCCACCACCTCGCGACGCTTCTTGTCCTCGGCAGAGTGAGATTCGGCATCTCTTTGCATTTTTTTGACTTCCTCATCACTCAGGCCGGAACTGGACTTAATCTGAATCGACTGCTGCTTGCCAGTGCCGAGGTCTTTGGCCGAAACATTCAATATACCGTTTGCATCGATATCGAAGGCAACCTCAATCTGAGGAATACCGCGAGGAGAAGGGGGAATATCGGAAAGCTGAAATCTGCCCAGCGTCCTGTTATCCCGTGCAAACTCGCGCTCGCCCTGCAGGACATGGATATCAACACTTGTCTGGTTGTCGGCAGCAGTTGAGAAGATTTCCTTTTTACTTGTCGGGATTGTCGTATTGCGTTCAATCAGCCTGGTCATAACGCCGCCGAGAGTCTCAACACCTAAGGACAGCGGCGTAACATCCAGCAGCAGAATGTCCTTCACTCCCGCATCGCCGGCAAGAACCGCACCCTGAATCGCTGCGCCAATCGCTACAACTTCATCAGGATTTAAGCTCTTGTTTGGCTCCTTCTTGAATAGGTCCTTGACTATCTGCTGAACCTTAGGAATCCTTGTCGAACCGCCGACAAGCAGAGCCTCGGCTATATCAGATGGATTCAATTTTGCATCGCTCATCGCCTGTATGCAGGGCTTTTTGAGTCTTTCAAAGATGGGCTCCGCTAAGGCTTCAAATTTGCTTCGTGTAAGGGTTAACTGCAGGTGTTTCGGCCCTGAAGCATCGGCAGTAATAAACGGCAGATTTACCGTTGCCTCGACCTGAGTGGACAATTCGCACTTGGCCTTTTCAGCAGCTTCCTTGAGACGCTGATGGGCCATTGGGTCTTTCCGCAGGTCGATACCCTCGATCTTCTTAAACTCATCAGCAAGGTAATTTATCAGTATTTCGTCAAGGTCGTCGCCGCCCAGATGGGTATCGCCATTAGTACTTAATACCTCGACGACACCGCTTTTATCCTCGAAACCGCCTATATCGAGTATGGAAATATCAAACGTCCCGCCGCCGAAGTCAAAGACGGCCACCTTTTCATTTTTCTTCTTATCAACGCCGTAGGCAAGAGCCGCTGCGGTCGGCTCATTTATAATCCTTTCGACCTTCATGCCCGCTATTGTGCCGGCATCCTTGGTAGCCTGTCTCTGTGAGTCATTAAAGTAGGCAGGAACCGTAATTACAGCACGCTCGACCTTTTCGCCCAGATAGTCCTCGGCGGTCTTTTTCAAATCCTGAAGAATCATTGCCGATACCTCAGGCGGAGTATATTCCTTGCTTCTTACGCTCACCTTCACAAGTTCATTCGGGCCGCCGACAACCTTGTACGGAACCATTTTTTCTTCGGTAGCCACCTCATTATGCCTGCGACCCATGAATCTCTTGATGGAAAAAACGGTATTTTCAGGATTTGTAACCTGCTGATGGCGGGCAATCTGGCCGACAAGACGCTCGCTCTTATCGGTAAAACCCACCACTGAAGGCGTTAGCCTGCCGCCGGACGAATTTATCAGAACCTTCGGCTGCGAGCCTTCCATCACCGCCACAACCGAGTTCGTCGTTCCCAAATCTATTCCAATAATTTTTGCCATTTTTATTGCTCCTTTTTCGACAAAAACCCTTTCTTTATTATCAGAAGTGCAAAGGCCGTGCCAGCAGAATAAAAAAACTTAACTCTTTATAAAAAAAGAACTTAAATTCAGACAATATCGCCATCGTGTGCCATTTTGGCAGGGTTGCGACTATTTAATTTTACCACGAACGAACACGAATTGACACGATTAAAAAACAGTTTAGCCGTCGCCGGCACGGCGACATGGTTAGCCCTGCCAAAGTGTTGGCAGGGTTTCGTTTCTGACGTACACCGACGCAAATTTTTTATTTTTTTTGCTTTTTTATTTTCCTATATAATATAATCGCAAAATTGACTCATACATTATTTTTTGAAAGGAACCAAAAGAAATGCCAAACATCTCTGCTGACTGCCTCGTAGCTAATAAAATTTTTCTTACAAAAGGCGTCGGAAGACACAGATACCAGCTCAAATCCTTCGAAGAAGCCCTGCGAGACGCAGGCGTTGCAAACCAGAACCTTGTGCAGGTCTCCTCAATCCTGCCGCCCAAATGTAAAATCATCAGCAAGGAAAACGGCTTAAAAGAGCTTGTGCCGGGCTCCATTACTTTCTGTGTGATAGCAAGAAGCGACACAAACGAGCACGGCAGACTTGTTGCTTCCTCCATCGGCATGGCTGTACCAAAAGACAGAAACAACTGGGGTTATTTGAGCGAGGTGCACGGCCATGGAATGAATGAGCAGCAGGCTGCTGACATGGCTGAAGACCTTGCCGCTGAAATGCTCGGCACCACACTCGGCCTTGAAGTTGACCCCAACAACGCCTGGAGCGAAAAGGAGCAGGTCTACAAATCCACCGGCCTTATCATCAGAACTTCAAACGTCACGCAGGCCGCAAGAGGCCAAAAGGGCCTATGGACCACAACTGTCGCAATCGCAATGTTCCTGTTCGATTGATTCACCGAGGGACAAATGAAGAAGGACATTAACCTTGTCCGCCGAAGCCTTGGCGAAGGCGGATTCGGCGACCTGCCGCAAAGATACTGTGCCTATGAGACGGCGAAAATTGTCATTCTCCCCGCCCCGTTTGACGCCACAAGCACGTGGATAAAAGGTGCCGACAAAGGACCTGCGGCAATTATCGAAGCCTCGGCAAATATGGAAACATACGATATCGAAACGGACTGCGAGGTTTACAAACATGGTATTTTTACAGACGAACCGATAAAAGAGACGGTTTCACCTGAAAAAATGGTCGCTGAACTGAAAACAAGAGTTCTTAAACATATTAAAAATAAAAAATATGTTGTTACCCTCGGCGGCGAACATTCCATCAGCACAGCGACAATAGAAGCACACGCTGAAATATTCGATAAAATCTCCGTCCTTCAGCTCGATGCTCATGCAGATTTGCGAGATGAATATAACGGCTCAAAGTACAACCATGCCTGCGTAATGGCTCGCGCTAAAGAAATTGCTCCCATCGTTCAGGTGGGAATAAGAAGCGCAGCAATCGAGGAAAGGGAGCTGATACAAAATGCCGATAACGTTTTTCCGGCACAGGATATTTATAACAATAATAACTGGTTTGAAAGATGCCTGAACAAACTAACCAAAAACGTGTATTTGACTATCGACCTTGACGTGTTCGACCCTGCGATTATGCCCTCCACAGGCACGCCTGAGCCGGGCGGACTTTCGTGGTATCAGATGCTCGATTTCTTAAAACAACTAATGAAGCAGAAAAATGTCGTCGGCTTTGATGTTGTCGAATTGTGCCCAAATCCCCAAAACAAGGCGCCGGACTTCCTCGCCGCAAAACTGATTTACAAACTCTTAAGCTACAAATTCGAGGCATAATCCCTCGTCCATTAAACCGGCAAAACAAAATCTCTTGATTTTCCAAATCCCGGGGTTTATACTGGCCGATATATTACATGGTTTCCATACCACTTTTTAATGAAAGGAAATAGTTATGTGTTCGACATGTGGATGCAGTAGTGGCAAGAAAAAGGCGAAAAAAGCAAAAAGCAAAGGCAAAAAGAAATAACGCCCTTTGTAAAGACTAAAGCGGCCTTTGGAAATCTTCCAAAGGCCGCTGTTCTTTAATACTTCTTGCTTACTTAATCAACTCGACAACTGCATTGCCCACAATCGTCATCGGCATCGTCATACCTTCCGGCATCTGCTGATTCACTTCCATTCTCATCACGCCCGAAAAGTTCATCGCGATATTGCTCTTGCGCGTAAGACCGGTCTTTTCATCGACTTCGCTCGTCGTGTTCATCGTGCCGGAGATTTGCATAGAGAGCTTATTGTTCGGGTCAATTTCGATAGCCTTTGAACTGTCGCCCATATCCATCTTGGCAACCGCATCAATATAAGCTATGCCGTCTTTTCGCTGCTTGAGCATATAAGTCGTATCAACATCAATCGGCATAATGAAATTCATACTTATAGTGTCATACCAAGTATCGCCGATCGCCACAGGCTCAGCGGGAAATGCGCCCAGCATATCGCCGGTCATTTCCTTGACCTGCTTTTCATCAAACATCTTATCGAAAAATTTGTCCAACCCCTGCATTTCAGGACTGCTGCCCATGCCCTCTTTTATCTTTTCCCTCATTTTTGCAACCATTTCATTGATACCGCGAATTTCTAATGTTTTGCCGGTAGGAGTCATTTTCATTTGAAATTTACTGCCTGCTATTGCTGAAAACATAGCAGCGAGCATCTTTTCATCAGGCCTGTTAGGGTCCACCGGCTTGGGATTTGCCGAATCAAATTCCATATGCCCCATAGGGCCATCCATAGCTATCTTCATAGCCTTGTAAGTCGTTTCGACATCCATATTGCCGTTGGCATCGACGCTTAAACAATCGAAGCCCATAATCATCTCCTGCGTTTGTTTAATCTTCTGCTCCTGGCCGTTCATTGTCTGAGCGATGTTCTGGTTCTGCGTCATCTTCATTTCGTGGCTTTCACCCGCCTTAAGGCGTAATTTCAGGTCGACTTTGCCGGCCGTGGCCTGACCTTCCTGAGCAGCAAAACATATAACCGCCTGCATAACAAGAACATAAACAATAACCGAAACTACCTTTTTGATCTTCATGCCAAATCTCCTAAAAATTATTTTTCCGGCACTATTATACCAATTGCATTTAATAATGGCGCTGCAGTGTCATTGCGAGGCCATTGAAAATGGCCGTGGCAATCTCAAATTCAGCAAATGGAGATTCCTTCGCTTCGCTCGCAATGACGTGTGCAGTAATATCAAAGGCGCAATTTTTAATTACAATTCGTATTATAACACGATTAAAGATAACTTGTTACAAAAAAAATCAGAAATTTTTCAGCTTTCTGTTTTTGTCCCAAAAACCAAAAAAGGCCGATTTTGCGATAGGAAAAAGTAGAGTTTTTGTGTTTCTACAAAAAAGCCAAGCTGACCAGATTGGTCAGCCCGGCTTTCATCTGTGTAAAAGAGTGCCAGAGGTACTCCTCACCAAGGCGTATCAGCTGTCATATCAGCTCATTTATTTTCGCATTGCGCCTTCCGGCTGTTTATTGTTCGCGTCATTCGGCTCATTTGCATTTGCTTTGACGCGATGCAATTTATCGGCTACTTTGGCTTTTCCGAAGAGCTCGAGCTTCTCATCAACGCCATACCTGAGCATAAATTCCTGAAGCTCTTTTGTTGACGCTGTCAAAACAATACTATCGCCCTCAAGCCTTTCATGTTTTATAATGTTCGGGTCGGATTTAAGCAGTTTATCAAGATTCTCAGGATTCATAACGCGGAGCTCCAGCGAATCTTTTGTCAAATACACTCTTATAAAAGAATGGGCGGCCAGAAAATGCATTTTGTAAAAACCATTTTCCGTCAGATTCAGCTCTTTGGGATATATATCGAGAAACATATTATTCTGCAATTTTCCCAGGCCAGCATCAAATCTGCCTATTTTGCTGTTGTTGTCAACATAGGTACATTCGTAACCTTTACCACCTGGTTTGAACTCCCAGGTTTCATTGGAATCTGTCGGGGACCAGACGCCGACGAGATTAGCATCGAAAATCAGCTCGTTTTCGGTAAAGAGCGGATGCAACGAAGGCACACAGCCGCCTAAAACAATAGCCAGAAAATAGAACGCAGCGATTTTTACTTTTGTTTTCATGTAAATCTCCTTAAAATTATTTTTCCGGCACTATTATAACACGATTAAAGACAACTTGTTACAAAAAAAATCAGAAATTTTTCAGCTTTCTGTCTTTGTCCCAAAAACCAAAAAAAAGGCCGATTTTTTCAAATCGGCCTTTAATACAAACAGACATCAAAGATTATGTTTTTTTAAATTCCGCGGAACCCGCCAATAATTTCCCACCGGCCCGGCTGGCCATGCACCTGCCTGACATAAGAATGCTCCGGCTGCCATTGGCTGATTTTTCCATTCTCTTCAATTTCAACCGTACACGGTACATAAAGACCACTGGTTAAAGAATGTGGAACAGGTTCGCCAATAGAAATAATTCGGATAAACCTGATTTGACCGTATGCCTTCTGCATTCTCTCCGCCGGTGTACCACTGAACATTCTGCCCGCTTTAGCATAGTCTTTTTCAATTAACGCCTCCAGAAACTGACGAATTACTTCGACAGCAATTTCTTTATCACTAAGGTTGCCTTGAGCCAGACCGACTTCCTGTGTCGTCTGGTCCATTCGCATTGCATCATCCGGAATGTCATCAAAGGTGAACATCTTGGCGTCAATAGGCTGATTGTAATCGAAATACTCAATGGTCATTGCCTTTTTATATTCGCCGGCTTCTAACTTATAAAGCTCTACTGAATTAACAAGCCTCGTAGCTTGATCAACGAACAGAACCATACGTTGAAAAGGCGCGTCGTTCTCTTTTATGGAGGTCGCGGTCACAACAATCGGCTCCGCCTTATCTGTAGGCTCTTTGATCGTTAATTCTATTTTGCCTTCTTCCTGTTTTTTTTGCATACGTTCAATAGCAAGTTTGGGGTCCATCTGCTCCACACCCTTGAGTACCTCATCTGCGAATTGTTTGTCTCTGAGGGTAACCAGAAAGTTTTTCTTTTTACTCCAGAGTTGGGCCTTATTTTCTTTCCATACTATTACTGTTTCCCCGTCATCAGGTTCCATCCACGCAGGTTTATTGAACCGCATGTTTTTGAGTTGACCACCTGGCTCAAACTCGAGCCAAAATTCCATCGGCTCCTCCTGAGATGCAACGAAGTTTTTAGTATGCAGGTATTGAACGCTATGGCTGGCCTGAATTGTCTGCTCAAGGGCGTAAGCTGCAGGGGTTGATTTAGATAAAAGGTTTATCGACAATACTGCTGCTATAACTATTACCGCAGCAGCGGCAAATTTTGTTATTGAACTTTTCATAATTATTCTCCAGACTTGAAGCGGACGATTAGTCACGTCAGCTTGTTTTAATTTTAGGTTTTGTTCACGAATAATCCGATTAAACACGACATTTTCAAAATCAGCCGATTGTTTGCTTTTGGCGTCAGAAGTTATTCTTTGGCCAAGAGCAATTAACCTGTCCAATTCCGCTTGACACTGCCGGCAATCTTTTAAATGCGCTTCGAGCTGTCGTTTCTGCTCATCGAGCAGAAGGCCTTCGATATATTCAACAAGTTTTTTTCTAATTTCCGTGCAATTCATTTTTGCACCTCTTTATCTTTCACTTTTCTGTTTTTCAAGCAATCGGCGTAATTCCGAATAGGCTCTTGAGAGTGTCTTTGTAACTGTGCCGAGAGGCATATTGAGATTGCCCGCAATCTGCTGACAGGATTGGCTGGCATAGAACCTTAGAAGAATTACTTCCCTGTAAGAATCGGGCAATTGTGCAAAAGCCCGCTGCAGCTCAAAATCATCTGAACTTTTTTGCTGGCGGCTCTGCTGTTCTGCAAGCAAGTCAACATCGGCAGAAAAATGCTTATTTCTCAATTGTTCTTTCGCCACGCGGTTTGCGATACCCAGCAGCCAGGAAGAAAAAGAATCGCGTTTTTTCAGGTCGGCCAAGCTGAAATATGCCCGGACAAAAGTTTCCTGGGCCGCTTCCTCGGCATTAGTTTTGTTGCCTAATTTACTTGTCAAATACGCAGTTACGGCCGTTTGGTACCGCCTTATGAGATGGCGGAACTCATCCGGCCTGCCGTCTAAGCACTGTTCAACGTAGTATTGGTCGTTTTCAGTCATTTACATCTCAAAAAGCCATTATAAGAATTCGAATTCTCAATATATAGTGCAGAAAAACCCCCTTTTGCGACAAAAAAATAAAAAAAACGCTGCCAAGTTTATACTCAGCAGCGTTTTAACACGTTGATAATATTTTAAACTGTCAATCAATCTCGACCGGATAACCAAAATGGCCGGCTATAACACAGGACGACTTTCCATCTATATTTCTAAATCTAATTATGATTTTCACCTCCCTTTTCCGGCCATCCTCAAACATCAATATACATGGCAGAACTTTACCGAGTCCGCAATTATGCTCCACATAGAGCCTGCCGGACTCTACATATTCGCTTGGGAAATAATCACCAAAGTATTTCTGGTATTTCTTTTCGACCTCTTCATCCGAATTGGTTCGGGGATATACCTTTTTTGCTTTCTCTAAATCTTTGTCTATGATTGCCCGCCAATATTGTCCGGCAATTTGCTCAGCAGCCTGTTGCTCCGTTAAACCTTCCGTCGAGATGCCGTTATTAGGATCAGACAATCGTTTTTCCTCATCGTCTATGTTAGAAACTGTCGCACCTTCAGGAATCTGGAATTCAAAAATTCCCGCTGGCAACTCTTCATCAAACCTTATCTCATCGAAGTCCCTGATAAAATCTCCTGGACGATTCCTGCTTTTAAGGCAATGTAATCCGACCGGAAGTTTAGTTTCAGGGTCGATAAAAACCTTCCAGGATTCATCTCCCTCACCACAAATAGCAACTATCAGGCTTTTACTCCCGCTGGAAGCTGCTTCTCTATAAACTTTTACATTACTCTCACTTTTTTGGACTTCCTTTTGCAGGTCTTCGAACATCCTGTCAAATTGAACATCAAAATGATACAGCTTACCTTTGTTAACTGATACTTGATTCATTTTTTTGTTATATTGGTAAGAGACCATCGGAGTGGATATGTTGGTAACTTCATAATCCGGCCAATATGAATAACAATATTCGGGGGAACCTTGGGAATCGAGGGTCATCCACATTTCGAATTTTTTGCCATCCCAGTCCCTGCAAAACATATGAACAGTTCTGGTGTTCTTCAATGCCTCGATTGTTTGCTCAATAGCATAAGCAGGCGTGGCTGATTTACTTAAAAAGGTTATCGAAATTACAGCAGCGATAACCAATACCGCTGCAACAGCTAATTTTGTAATTGAACTGTTCATAATTATTCTCCATACACTCGGCTGTAAATCAGCCGGTTCTTTTGTTTTTGATTTTTCAAACGCTGCCAAAGTATCATTCAGGATTCTGTTATTGAATTCTGAGCCAACTTTGACCTTCGATTCAGTGAACAACTCTTTTATTTTTTCTGTCGGCCTCATTTTTGCACCTCACTATCTAATATTGACCGCAGCTTGTCTATTCCATACCGATATCGGCCTTTAATGGTATTGACCGAGATATTCAGCGATTTGGCGATAACACCAAAACGCATTTGTCCGTAAATACGCAGCACAATTACTTCCCTTTGCTCAGCAGGTAATTTGGTTAATACCGAACTTAACTGCTGTAATTCCTCGTTGCATATTATTGTTCGGCTCGGCTCATCTGCATTTGACGTTAATGGGCAATCTTCTTCCAATGAGACTGCCCTGTTTTGCTGATTTCTCATCAGGTCGCGAACACGATTTGCAACGCATATCGCCAGATAAGCCTTCAGGCTGCCGGTTAGTTTAAAACCCGCCAGTCTCTCGGCAAAACCGACAAAGGTATCATGCACCGCATCTTCTGCCGTCTCTGCGCTATGACAAAGAGCAACTGCCAAAACAAGCAGATAATCCCGATACTTTTCGTAGATTCGGCGCAAAGCATCTGTGCTTCCTTTTTTGCATTGAAACACAAGTATCTTGTCTTCCATCAGGCCGACCCTTTTGCAACAAACATCTGTCGCATATATAACGATTATGATATTCGTTTGGGTATGAAGAAATTTGAATTTTTTCCTAATTTTGGTGTTTTTACCGCAAAAACCAATAAAAAAGCTGCCGAGTAATCTGCCCGGCAGCTATTCCTTAACGTTAAGTTTGATGCTAAACCTTTAATTTGAATTTACTTCTCCATAACGTCCATTCTTATCCTCATAAACCACTTTGGCCCCGTCCGGGATTTTAAACTCGAATATTCCTTCCGGTATAGTCGCATTATATTCTATGCCATCTACGCTTTTGGATCCTTGGCCGGGTCCACACTTGAGCGTTTCGATACTAATTGGCAATTTTGTCTCTGAATCAACGCGAACAATAAACTCTTGTTCTTTCATATCACCTTGAGTCGGAATGAAGGCACGGACTATAATTATTTCTTTTTGAAGGCCTTGGTCAAATTCAGGATAGAAGCTAAGTTCGCCATGATGTTGTTGAACCCATTTGACTAAATCTTCAAAAAACCGAGAAAAACGTATTTCGGATGCTGGAACATATTCGTTTCTAATTCTCACAAGATTTTCATCTTTGTAGTAGTAATAGGTTGCCTGAGGAGTTCCTACAATTAAAAAATTGTTCTGATCCGCATAATAGTATTCTTCCTGGCCGGTCTGAGGATTTGTCTGAACCCAGGCTTCTCCCTTGCTATTATCCCAATCGGTAGTAAATGCGTGAATTGAGTAGATAGACCGCATTGCTTCGATTGTCTGCTCTATTGCATAAGCAGGCGTAGCGGATTTATCTAAAAGGGTTATAGTTAATACGGCAGCGATGATTAATACCGCCGCAACAGCTAATTTTGTAATTGAACTGTTCATAATTATTCTCCATACACTCGGCTGTAAATCAGCCGATTCTGTTGTTTTTGATTTCTCAAACACTGCCAGTGCATCAGCAAGGACTTTTTTATCCATCTGAGACGAGATGGCAGCGGATGATTTTTTTGTTTTAAAAAACGCTTTGACTAACTTTTCTATATTTTCTGCAGTTTTCATTTTTATACCTCACCATCCAAAATTGACCGCAGTTTGTCTATTCCATACCGGTATCGGCTCTGAATCGTATTAAGCGAAACACTCTGCGACTTGGCTATTTCTTTAAACGTTAACCTGCTCTGAAAGTGCAGAATTATTACCTCTCGCTGCTGATAAGGCAGTTGTGCCAGGGCAGAATTAATTTGCCGCAAACGCTCATTCGACATTGCCCGGCGGTCAGGGCGAACAGAATCCGGCCCGGCAATATCAAGTTCGTCCACATCTGCCGCCGGCCTGATTTTGTCCCGGCCTAAATTACGCACACGATTGGCAACAGATGTTGACAGATAACTTTTTAAGCTGTCTCTCAACTGAAGTTTTTCTGCCGATTGAGCAAATGAAATGAAACAATCGTGAACAATATCTTCTGCGCTTGTTTTATCATTTGAAAGAGCAATAGCCAGCGCCAACAGGTCATTTTTATACTTTTCATAGATTCGGCAAAGAGCGGCACTGCTGCCCTGCCTGAGTCTCCAGAGAAGCCATTTATCTTCAAACATTGATAATTTACCTGTTAGTTTCGAAACTTGCGGTCGCCGCTATTATGACACATAAACCACCCTTTTAGTCTAAAGAAAATCGCATTTTTCACCGCCGATGCTTTCTGCCGCAAAAATCAATAAAAAACTGGCCTGCAGGTCAGCCTTCTACAAGACCTTATGAACAAGCGTAAAGAATTAAAATAAATAAAAAAGAAGACAGGTCGTAAAACCTGTCTTCCTTCTCTCGTCTGCTATTAAGTTCGACGGAAATAAAACCCCGTTTAAAGCTATTCAATCGGAACTTACGCCGAGTTTTCCCGCGATGCTGTCGAATTCATCGAGCGAATAAAACTCAATTATTATTCTGCCGCGCTGGCCGTTCTTGCGGGCCTGAATGTTTACCTTCGTGCCGAGCCTGCTTCTGATTTTCTCTTCGAGGTCTCTTATGTGCGCAGGCTTTTCGAGAATTTGTTTTTGCTTCTTTTCATCTTTTTCACTCAAGGCAAGTCTGACAAGTCTTTCAACTTCACGAACACTCAGCCGCCCTGCCAGTGCGCGATTGGCAAGCCTTTTTCTCAAATCGTCTGTCGGCAGCGCGAGTATCGCCCTTGCGTGTCCCATATCCAGAGAACCGTCAACAAGCATCTGCTTGACCTCAGCAGGCAAATTGAGCAATCGAATGTAATTGGCCACAACCGAGCGGTCCTGACCGAGTTTTTGTGCCGCCTGCTCCTGTGTCAGACTAAAAGTCTCCATAAAATTCTGATATGCCTTCGCCCTTTCAATCGGGTTCAAGTCCGCTCGATGAATATTTTCCACCAGGGCAAGGGCCAGCATCTCAGAATCATCCGTTACCCTGACCATCGCGGCTATCCTGTTCATTCCCGCCATTTCAGCAGCCCGCAATCTCCTCTCACCCGCGACAATCTCAAATCTGCTGCCCTTCCGCCTGACTATTATCGGCTGAATTACGCCGTTCTCTCTGATAGAGTCCGCAAGCTCGCGCAACTGCTCCTCATCCCAGCTTTGCCTCGGCTGATATGGATTAGGGTCTATATCATCAAGGTTTAATTCTAAAAGATTTTGCCGTAAGTCCTTGTCAATAGGGAAGTTAACTGCCCTGTCAGCAAAAGCTGTAGTGGAGTTTTCTTGTCCAATATCTATTATCGGACCTATCAGTGACTCTAATCCCCTGCCGAGATGTTTTGGCTTTTCTTTTTTGGATGCTGTCATTGTGCGTCTCCTTAATTTATAGATTTGTTCATCCTTGCAAAACTAATTGTCACAGTTTTAGCAGATTCGTTTTCTCTTTTCCAGCAAAAAAACACCAATTGTTCCACGTGAAACACTTTATTAGTTGATGGCCGTTAGTTGTTAGTGAACAGTTTCGCCTATGGCGGAACTGACAACAAGTCACAGGTTACAGGTGCCAAGCGACTATTAAGATGTTCCACGTGAAACATTCATTCGCTTACAGGAAACATTTATTCGTGTTGGATTCTTTCTGAATTCGCGCAGTGTCCTTCATAGTCTCAATTTAATTAGGACGAAGGAGGATTGATTTGTCATCTTGCATTCGCGTCAGCATCGCGGCGCAGTCCTGATAAAATCGGGACGAAAGCAGACTAATCTTTGATATTTGATTTTGTTTTTTAAACAACAAACATATTGCTTTAGCGATAGTAGGGGGTTGAGCAAAAATTATTAGACCGCCGGCATTTGTTTTGATAAACTTCTCACAGAAAAAATCCCGTCTAATCTAAAGGAGCAAGAATATGATTACCGCACTTGAGCAGTATGACCCGCAGATGTACGAACTGCTGCGGCAGGAGGCCGCCAGGCAGAGTGCCTGCATTCGTCTTATCCCATCTGAAAACTATGTCTCTAAAGCAGTTATGGCTGCAACTGGAAGCTGCCTGACCAACAAATACTCCGAAGGTTATCCTGGCAAACGCTACTACGAAGGTCAGCAGGTAACCGACCTTGTGGAGGCAATCGCCATCGAAAGAGCAAAGAAGCTCTTCAAAGCCGACCATGTAAATGTGCAGTCTCATTCCGGCGCCGTTGCCAATCTCGCAGCATACAGTGCGCTTGCTGCAGTGGGTGATACGATTATGGGTCTTGCGCTCCCGTACGGCGGTCATTTAAGTCACGGCTGGAAGGTAAGTTTTACCAGCAAAATTTTTAACTCGGTCAGTTATGAGGTTGACCCTGAAACAGGACAGTTTGACTTTAATAAAATTGAAGAGCTTGCAAAAAAGCACCGGCCTAAAATCATCATCTCCGGCGCAAGCGCTTATCCGCGAAAAATAGATTTCAAAACATTCGGCGAAGTTGCAAAACGCGTCGGCGCCTATCATTTAAGCGATATCGCGCACATCAGTGGTCTTGTCATAGCAGGGCTTCATCAAAGTCCCGTGCCGTATGCTGACGTCGTTTCCACAACAACGCACAAGACCCTGCGCGGTCCGCGAGGCGGAATGCTGCTGTGTACGGCCTCGCTTGCCGAGGCAATCGACAGGGCGGTATTCCCCGGACTGCAGGGCGGTCCGCACATGCACACGATAAGTGCCATCGCTGTTGCGCTTAAAGAAGCCGACACGCCGGAGTTTGTCGCCTACTCAAAACAGATTGTCAAAAACGCAAAGGTTCTCGCTGAATCGCTTCTCGAAAAGGGATTTAAACTCTTCAGCGGCGGCACGGACAATCATCTTATTCTTATCGACCTTAGAAACAAAAATATTCCGGGCAAGAAACTTTCAAAAGCTCTTGACAGGGCACGAATTGAAACAAATTACAATACCATTCCGGGCGACCCCGCAAAACCGTTTAATCCGAACGGCCTTCGCATCGGCACGCCTGCCGTTACAACAAGAGGTATGAAAGAAGAACAGATGAAAATCGTTGCTTCACTTATAAGCAGAGTCGCGGAAAATATCGACAACGAAGAAATTATCGCACAGGTCGGAAGGGAATCATTGCTGTTGTGTTCACAGTTTCCTGTGCCGGAACATTTTATAATACCCGCAAAAAACTCGCACTAAACTCAACCACCTCGCAGGCAGACGCTGACAGAAATGAGTATCGGCAAACTCAAAACCGCTTGTCTCGGACTGGGCAGAAGGGCGGATGAACTTCTTTCTCTCGCCTGCTCGACAGGTTTCTATGAAATCGTTTCAATTTCCGACAGCAACCTGGCAGTCGCCCAGCAGACCGCACAGAAATATAACTGCACGGCCTTTGACGATTACAGACAATTCATCCTGCAAAACGATATTGACATCCTTATAGTTGCAGAGCCGCTTTATAAATGCGCTGAATTTGTCAGAGTCGCGATAAACAAAAAATGCCACATCCTCAAGCTCATCCCGACAGCGGCAAACTTTGACCAGGCTGCCGAACTCATAAATCTTGCCGAAAAAAACAATGTAAAATATCTCACCGCCTCCCCGGCAAGATTTGCGCCCGGCTTCGAGTGCCTGTGCGATTATCTCAAGACAATCGACCGAAAGCACTATTACTTTATCAACGTCTGTGCATCGTCCGGCAGCGATTTGTTTCAGCCCATCGTCTCTGATGCGCAGGCCGACCCGAAGCTTTCCGGCGGGGGGGTCCTGCTCGGCGACTGTTTCGAGCTGCTCAGTCTTATCATTGCCAATTTTTCTCTGCCTCAGCAGATTTACGCCCTTCTGACAAACAGAATCGCGGACAAAAAGGCAAAACAATATCTCGGCGAAGATACCGTAACCGCATCGCTAACCTTCAGCGACGGCCTTATCGGTACCTTTCTTGCCGCGCAGCACACCGGCTCTGCCGCCGCAGCACCGGTGAGAATCTACGGAGCAGAAAATAATATCACAGTAACTCCAAACAGACTCACCGTCGTGGATAGAAGCGGTGCAACAATTGCTGAGCACAAATATCCTTTAAAACCTGAAAAATGTATTACCGAGATGTTTATCGACGCAGGCCGTGCACTGCTCGAACCGGATAAGTACAAGCTGCGAACCAGCTCCAGACTCGACCTTGCAACGATGGCTCTTATTGAAGCCGCTTATTTAAGCGCAAAAACCGGTATGCCTGAATCACCTCGAAAGTTTTTCGAAATATCCGAAAAAGAAAAGTTCCCCTTCGCCTAAACCGATATTTTGAGGTTGAATCCTGCGCAGGGGTGTGATATTTTGAAGGTGTTTGAATTTTAACATCAATAGTTTAAAATATTTTTGGAAGGAGAATAATCTGAAGTGGATATTTTCAAAGTTGCTTTTTTCGCGGGAATGCCGTATCTTTTAACGTGTTTAAGGGCTGTAAAATATGACTAAAATCATACAGGAAAATCATGACCATCTTGTCCGGTTATGTGCTAAACACAAAGTCAAAAGCCTCGAAATATTTGGCTCTGCCTTGGATGAAAGCCGCTTCAAAACTTCCGGCAGCGATATAGATTTCCTCGTTGAGTTCCTGCCCCTTGAGCCAGTCGCTCATGCAAAAAGTTATTTCGGATTATTAAGGGAATTGCAGGAGCTATTCAAACGAGGCATTGACCTCGTAGAAGCAGGAGCAATCAAAAATCCTTATTTTCTCCAGGCTGTAAACAGAGAGCGAAAACCGGTATATGAAGCTTGAAGCCAAAAAATTTCTGTATGACATCCAGACCGCCTGCAAAGCAATCGAGCAGTTTGTCGCCGGCAAAAACCTTGAACATTACGAAAATGATTTGCTGCTTCAGTCTGCGGTTGAACGGCAGTTTATGATTATCGGCGAAGCGCTGTCCCAATTGATAAGAGAATGGCCGGAATTTGAAGTTAAAATTTCAAATGCCAGAGAAATTGTTGATCTTCGCAACGTAATAGTTCACGGCTATTCAACGGTAGAAAACCAGACAGTCTGGGGAATTATACAGGGAGATTTACTCGTTCTCAGCAAGGAAATAGATAACTTAATCCGATGATTTTCCAAAAGCTATCCTCGCTTCAAGCTGCTGCTGCACATGCCGAACAACACTGCGAATATCCTCCATATCAGGCAGGAAGGTTGTCATCTGCTCAAGAAGTCCCCGTTTTTTTATCTCTTTAAGTGTAGGCACAAAATTCACATCTGTTACCCACCCCAACTGTCCAATTACCATATCGTTGAGCGTCTCGAAGTCCCTGTAATCTATCGTCCTGTTATCGAGAACGGCCTGGATAATGTGTTTTGAATATTTATTTTCCGCAGAATAACCCATAGTTCCGAGATACTTTCGAGGATTTTTTCGCAAATCGCCAAGCCAGTTGACCATCACACAATAGATGTCGAGCTTGTCGGCATCGCGGACCAGTTTTGCAATAAGCTCTGTTTCCTCGTCAAGATTACAGGGGAGTTCCTTTTCGCCGTGAAGCCTGATCGCCTCTTCTATAATTTCTCTTTCCCGCTGCGCCAGACAATCGAGAACTTTGTTTTCGACAAGAACCTTCAGACCGAGCAGACTGTGACTTTCAGTTCCGACATCATTATAAGAGCGATATTTCATAAACTGCTCGAATCTGCCGACGTCGTGAAACAGCGCTGCCGTTTCGGCGAGAAATTTCCGCTCATCATCCAGACCGAGCTGGTCAGCTATCAGCAGAATATCGGCGCACGTCCTGCGGGAGTGGTCCTCCTTGAGCCTGATGTTGTCGTTTGTCAGTTCATCCTTGCCGTAAAAGCCTGCCGCGTAATCGTAGAACCATTTTTTAAATTGTTCGAGTTGTTCTCGCGTCATGATTTTTCTTGTTTTAACAAGGCCGTTAATTTACCGCAAGAGGGCCTCTTGCTCCACAGATTAACTTAAAAAACCTTGCACTTATGGGCCGATTTGCCTAAACTGTGTTGAATTGAACTTGGAAAAATAAAAAATAAGGAGTTTTAAGTGCTTACTGTTAAAGACATTATAGTCAGAAGGCCTACCGAAGAGGAAATTAAGGAATGCAAGAGCTGGCCTATCTGGTCGTGCGAAAAAAGCACATTCGACTGGGATTACACGCAGACTGAGACATGTCTTATCCTGCAGGGCAAGGTTACCGTAAAGGACCGGCCCGGCAGCGGCACCGTCTCATTCGGCCCAGGCGACCTTGTTATTTTCCCTAACGGCCTTAAGTGCACCTGGCAGGTGGCCCAGGCCGTGAAAAAACACTACAATTTCGACTGATTGCTTTCTGAAATCATTTGTGTTAAGCCGAATAACAAAAATGGTCTTACAATTTTAGAAAATAAATTCCGTATCTAAACAAAATATTTTAAGGGAGATTCAGTTATGGCAGTGATTTCTACACTTATTGGGCTTGCGGGAGTGGTTTTAACTGTCGTTATCGGCTGGCGTATAATGAAAGCCTTTGAATCAATCGCAACATCAGCATCAAAAATAGCTGAGAAGCAAAAATAACCAGCTAACCCTTCCACCGAAGTTTAGCCTGCCGATTTATCCACCCGAGGCGGATTTATTCAGTCCGCCAAAGGCGAGACCTCGCTAAAAGGCGGACAGGTCCCCATCTCTAATAAAAAAGTCGCTTCCGGCCGGTTGGACGCGGTCACAGCGCCGCCGCCCACTATGGGCATTCCTGCCGGAGGCGACTGCAAAAAGTATCCACATTGAACTGTTACCATACATAGAAAATCTATCCACAATTATCCGCACCCAGTGCCAACTGTATGTCAGTATAAAACAAAAAGGCCGGAGGTTAGCCGGCCTTTGGGGGTTTCAGAACGGCAGGGCAGTCTTACTTTAACTCATCGTCAATCCAGCCCACAATCTCTTTAAGGTCTTTCAGCGTAATATCGCCCATATGTGCGATTCTGAAAGTCTGGTCTTTGAGTTTGCCATAGCCGTTGCCGAACGCGGTGTTATGTTTTGCCTGAACAGCCTTTATAACATCGCCGACGATGATGCCGCGGGTGTTCTTAATTGTGGTCAGTGTGTTTGACGCATATTTTCCCTCGCAGAACAGCTCGAACTTCTGTTTTGCCCAGCTTCTGACAAAATCGCCCATCTGTTTATGTCTCTTCCAGACATTTTCCATACCTTCCTTAACTAATCTGTGGCACTGATAATTCAATGCCATAATGTGCGGAATGGCAGGGGTGGTCGGCGTCTGGTCTTTTTCGTTGCTCTTTGCAAACTCCTGAAAATCAAAGTAGTATCCGCGGCCGGTAACTTTTTTGCTTTTCTCCATCGCGCGTTTGCTCACAGCAAAGACTGCAAGTCCCGGCGGGATTGCAAAGGCTTTCTGCACCGATGCAAACGCAACATCCCAGCCTAACTGGTCAAAATGCATAGGCAGGCCTACCATCGCGCTTACTGCATCGACAAGAACCAGCACATCAGGGTATTTGGTCTTCATCATCTCTGCGACTTCATAAACAGGATTCATCAGCCCCGTGCTGGTCTCATTGTACATCAGCGTTATCGCAGCGTATCTTCCTTCGGCAAGTTTCTTGTCAATCATCTCCGGCGTCGTTGCCTTGCCCCAGTCGACCTTAAGTTCTTCGACCTTTCTGCCGCAGCTTCTGGCAACATCGGCCCATTTGTCGCTGAACGCACCGCACATCGTGGCAAGCAGCGTCTCGTTGTGGTCAACGCAGTTGCGGATACTTCCCTCCCAGATGCCTGATGCGCTCGATGTGCTGATAAAGACGTGCTGTTCAGTAAAGAGAATCTTCTTGAGCATGTCCGTGGTCTCTTTGTGCAGTTGTGAATACTCCTTGCCTCTGTGGCCGAGAGTATATCTGCTTAACTGCTGCAGTACCTCAGGCAGAACATGAACAGGCCCGGGAATAAACAATCTCGGCGGATTTTTCCAGTCAACCATTTTTACTTCTCCAAAAATTAATCACTGATTACACAAATTTCACCGTTTCATTAACTTCGTAATTCATTATTCAACATTTGATATTCAACCTTCTATTACAGTTTATTTATCGTCAGTCCCGAAAAAACCTTCGGGAAAAAGAACGTCGATTTCTGCGGCATCTTTTCATTTGCCGCCGCCGCCTGCTTTACCTGCTCGGCACGTGTCAGATTCATAAAGAAGACAACCTGCTTTTGACCCCTTTCAACCGCTGCTATTGCCTCGTCAACGGCACTGCCGATATCCTTTATATACTCAATGTTTATTTCACCCGCAAGCTGCCGTTCACCAATACCCAGAACTCTCTCCAGAATCAGCTTGTGCAGCACTGTAACATCAAGTCTTCGCGAAGTGATGCTGAGCTGCGGTGCAATCTTATCCATCACTGCATAATCTTTCAGCTCAATCGCGTAAAAAGCCCCGTTGGCGGCATAAAGCCCGAAACAGCTTCGACCGGCATCAAATCCCGAACGCACCTTCTCGAACATTTTCTCCTTCGCACCGGCCTTGTTGAGCCTGGCTGAAAATGCAAACTTAGTACACTCAAAATCCTTCACCAGTTCGGCGAGAAGTTTTTTAAAATCAAAATCCGCAACACCGCCGACGAGCCTGTGTGTCGGCAGAATTACAAGACCCTTGTTTTGCATATTGATAAAGGTCATCATTTGCCATTGCGCCGCCGGATTGTCCGTCTGGCGCCGATAGTTAAGCGCCGTCTCATATCGATGATGCCCGTCTGCAATCAGTGTTTCCTTATCATTCACCGTCTGCGTTATCGCTGAAATATCCCTTACATCATCTATTATGAACATTCGATGTCTTACCTTATCTTCGTCGATAAAATCAATCACAGGCTTCTTTCCAGCAGCTGTTTTTTCAATAACTTTATCCGCTGCTTTCCGCACATCATCATAGAGCATGAAAATCTGGCCGAACTGCGCCGCCGTTGCCTGCATTAGTTTCAGCCGGTCCGTCTTGGGGCCGTCGAGCGTCTCTTCGTGAGGCCGAACGCCTGAGCCATACTCGACCAGCTTCCCAAGAGCGATAAATCCGCTGCGGCTGTGCCTTTTTCCTGCAATCTCAAAATCCTGAACATAGGCGTAAATCGCCTCTTTGCCGTCCCGTTTCAAAACACCTTTTTTTATCCATTCACTCAGATAATCAGCCGCCCGTGTGTATTGATTTTTCGTTTCGTCATCGCCTGCCTCTGTTCTTCCCCTGATAATTCTGACAATGTTATACGGACTCTGCTGATAGAGTCTGGCCTGTTGCTCACTGCTTATAATGTCATAAGGCGGCGCGATGCACCTGCCGGCATCGCCGACAACATCAGGATTATAACGATACGCCTTGAAAGCCTTTATTTCCACTTATTCTCTTGCCCCTAAAAGTCAATTCACAAGTGATACACAAAACCGGGACGAAGAGCTTACCAGAACCGGCAGGATTTTTCAAAACAAATTTAAAAGACTCTCCCGGCCGGCCCTTGTGGAACGAAAATAACCATAAAGGCAAATTTGTTTTGGCATTTTTGGTTAATTAATATATTATTGGCACAACAATTAAGATTTATGTGAAAGAAGAACAGTATGTACTGTCCGAAATGCGGAAGTCAAAATTCTGAAGGGGCAAAAGTGTGTCGGTCCTGCAGTAAGCCTTTGCCTGTCCTGTCGGACATATCACAAGCCGGTGTTAAAACGAGTGCTTTGGCGATATGGTCATTTGTGCTTGCGCTGATAGGTTTATTTACCCTGATGATTACGGCTCTGCCTGCCCTGATTTGCGGCATTATCGGCCTGGTCAAAATCGGCAAAAGTAAAGGGCAATTAAAAGGCACAGGTCTTGCCGTAGCAGGAATAACTGTTCCAGTTGTTTTTATCTTTTTCATTTTACCGATGCTTCTGGCGATATTAATGCCGGCTTTGGGCAAAACAAGACAGTTGGCTCAAAGGATAATGTGTTCGACCAATTTATCCGGTCTTGGCAAAGCAATAGTTGTTTATACCAACGACTATAACGATGCCTATCCATCGACAGATGGTTGGTGTGATGTGCTTATTGAAGATTGTGATGTAACTCCGGAACAATTCTGTTGCCCTTCCAGCGACGCTAAAGTAGGCAAATCCAGCTACGCGATTAACATCAATGTCGCCGGTAAAAAGGTCTCAGAAGTTTCGCCTGATACCGTGCTGCTCTTCGAGACAAATCCCGCGGTCAATCCTGCCGGCGGGCCCGAAATCCTAAGCACAGACAATCATCAGCGCGACGGATGCAATGTCTTGTTTGCTGACGGCCATGTAAAATTTGTCAAAACGCCGGAACTTTCCGCTCTCCGCTGGACCTCAGAATGACTTAATCTGTCTGCCGCGGGAAATTTCTGGATTGACAAATCCGGCCCAAAGTGGAAAATATGGAAAACATTGAACCAAGCGAACAAATAGGAAACTTTTTAAGGAGAACACAAGATGTTGCGAAAAATTCTGACAATCGCGTTTGTTGCCGTTTTACTCTTCTCATTCGGCTGCAAAAAGGCGGAAAAAGCTGCGCCAAGAGCCCCCGTGGCGCCGGTAAACGCACCTGAATAGGTACAACCTGGCGCGAGCGCTCAATAACTCCCAATAGCGAAAGAAAGGGCAGGCGGCAAACCTGCCCTTTCATCCGGCCCTTGGCCGGAGTTTTACTTGCTGCCGATGACTGTTTCCCTGCCGGATTATTCGATAATTATTCCTGCCTTTAACGAGGCAGCGTATTTAGGCAGTGCTCTTGCATCTGTGAAAAATGCACAAAGTTCTTTTGCGCACCAGACAGGCGAGATTATAGTAGTTGACAACAATTCAACCGACCAGACTCCACAGATAGCCAAATCTTTCGGTGTAACTGTGGTCTTTGAGCCGGTAAACCAGATTTCACGCGCCAGAAACCGCGGCGCACAGGCCGCAAAAGGTAAATACCTGATTTTCCTCGATGCCGACACGGCCCTTTCAGAGCAGCTTCTAAGAAAAACCCTTGAGCTTCTCGACTCCGGCAAAATCGCAGGCGGAGGAACATTGCTCGACCATTCTTCGGCTGAACCTTTGAAGGTCAAACGCCTGATTCAACTGTGGAATCTCATCTCACGATTTCGAAATCTTGCCGCAGGACTGTATCTGTTCTGTTTAAAACAGGCTTGGCTGGATATCGGCGGATTTGATGAAACTGTTTATATTGCCGAAGAACTGATTTTCTCCAAACAGCTCAAAAAATGGGCAAAAAAACATAATATGAGATTTTGTATTCTCGATATTCCCATACAAACCTCTTGGCGAAAATTCCAGTGGTTCACCTATAAGACAATCGTATTAAGTCTCGCCATGGGATGGTTTTTTAAAAAGAACAAGGATAAATGCCGCTTGTGGTACGAACGAAACGCCGCTCAAAAGCCAAACCAACCTGTCCGTCGTAGCTTTAGTGAAGATGGATAATTATTTAAACGCCTGAACATTTCTGTTATAATCCCACCTTGTTTTAATATCAGAAATAGTTTCTTGGTTTGAAATAAAAATGTCTCTGCCTGTTGTTGCAATAATCGGTCGCCCAAACGTGGGCAAAAGTTCGCTTTTTAACGCCCTTGCAGGCCGGATGATAAGCATTGTCGAGCCGACCGCAGGCGTAACCAGAGACCGTGTAAGTGCGATAGTCGAATACAACGACCGTTATTTTGAGCTCATCGACACCGGCGGTTACGGCATTGTCGATTCCGACCAGCTCAAAGAGCACATTGAAAACCAGATTCATCAGGCCATCAGCTCTGCAGACCTCGTAATTTTCATAGTTGACATACGTGATGGCCTGATGCCGCTTGACAAGCAGATTGCCCAGCTTTTGCGCAAGAACAATATGATTGTTATTCTCGTTGCAAACAAGGCTGACGAGGCCAAAATGTTTCCCGCAGCAGCGGAATTCAGTAAACTGGGCTTTGGAAATGCCCTCTGCGTTTCTGTGACAAACAATCTCAACAAACAAATCCTTGTTGAGAAAATAACCGAGCTGCTCAAGGACCATGCGAGCGAAAAACCGCAGGATGTCGAAATGAAACTTGCAATCGTCGGCAAACGCAACGCCGGCAAAAGCACTTTCACCAACTCCATCGTCGGCGCCGACCGCGTCATCGTAAGCGAAATCCCCGGCACAACCCGCGACTCGATTGATGTCCGGTTTGAAAAAGACGGCAAAACCTTTATCGTTATCGACACCGCGGGGGTACGCAAAAAAAGCAGCGCCATCAAAGATAGCATAGAATTTTACAGCTTCACAAGGGTAACAAGCTCCGTCCGCAGAGCGGATGTCATTCTCCTTTTAATCGATGCGACCGAGCCCGTCTCGCAGGTCGACAAAAAACTCACTGCCTTTATCGCTGATGAATACAAGGCCTGTATTCTTGTCATAAACAAATGGGACCTCGCAAAGGGTAAGGCCTCAAGCGACGATTACGCTGACTATCTCACTAAGACTCTGCCGCAGTTAAGTTACGCCCCGATTGCCTTTACAACCGCCACCGAGAGTAAAAACATTCAGTCCGTGCTCGACCTTGCCCGCGAGCTTTACAAGCAGGCGACAACAAAAATTTCCACGTCAAAATTGAATAAGGCAATCGAGCAGATAAGTTCGCAGCGTCCCGGCGGAAAAAGCAAAACTTCCGGCTTCCCTAAGATATATTACGCAACACAGGTTGCGACAAAGCCGGTTACCATACTTTTATTTGTCAACAAGACGGAGTTTTTCGGTGAAAATTACAAAAGATTTCTCATCGGCAGACTTCGCGATCATCTCGGCTTTGCCGAGGTGCCGATAAGACTGTTGATTCGCCCCAGAAGAAAAAACTAAAAAACCGGCAAGGATAAAAAACAAAAAACCTGTCCTGCCTGCCATGTTTACCCTGAGTTTGCCTGCCCCCCGAAGTCCGCAGGACGAAGGAGGGAAGACGGACGGCAGCCCATCAAGGCCGTCCGGAGATTGTTCTCGAATCCCCCGCCCAAATCAGAATTGGACAATAGGTGCGGGGCTTTACTCTTTTGCCTATTACCTCACTTCCGTCATATAATTATCTCGTTTTCCTTGCAATTCAGCAAGATTCCAATAGTATATAGTATAGTAAACTGTAAAATGTGATAATATGCTTTAAAAAGTGATTTTATGGCAAAATCTGTAGAGGAAAAGTTCAAAACTGTTATTGAAAAGAATACCTTCTACTTTTTTAACCGCAGGTTTGAAGAAAGGTATGAAGGTTATCTCAACTCAATTAGGGAAACCCTGCTTGTTCTGAAAAATGATGTTGAAACCAAAGGATTAAAAAAGGAAATTTTTGAGCGACTTCTTGCGGAAAATGAAAACGGCTTGACCGCCATACTCGCCCTGACCGGCTTTTCAAACGAATCCTTGAGACGCCTCGTAACGCTTATCCGGGTAGTCGAGGATTCTTCATTATCGAAATTATCTCTCAAGGGAAAATGGCACAACCCTGAAGACACAGAAAATATCAAAGAATGGTCAGATACTAAAATCGCTAAAATACGTCGCGAAAATGGATATTTCCGTACAGGTATCGTTAATATATTTTTTGAAGGCGCTACCGTTCCGCTTCTGGCAAACACTATGCCTCTCTTTGAGTTGAAGAAATTAAGCATTTCAAAGTTGCAGTTTGACATCCCCTCTATGATAGATACTTTGGTAAGATATAAAGAGAAAGGTTCTTATTCAGGAAAAGGAGAAAAGAATTCTGAAACTGTTATTGTCTCTTTGCTGGATGAATTGGGACTGACTTATGAAGGAGGCGACTTGGATAAATTCCCGCGTAATACAAAACGGAGGATGGATTTTATTATCCCTGATAAAAAGTCTCCATCTATTATTATCGAGAGTGCTTTTCTGACGACGACATCTTCGGGGCAAGGCGACAAAGCCAAGACGGAGATTTCCATTCAAAAACTTATCAAAAAGCACTACCCGAAAGCCAAATTCATAGGTTTCGTTGACGGCATCGGCTGGTATGTGCGAAAAGGGGACCTGAAACGGATGGTTGCTGCTTATGATGATGTATTCACTTTTCATAAAGATGAATTAGCTCGATTTGAGAAAATGTTAAGGGCGGAGTTTGGGAAATGATGAAAAAGTATCTGAACCGGATTATACAGGGCGATTGCCTGACTCTTTTTCGGGATATTCCTGATAACAGTGTCGATATAACTTTTGCAGATCCGCCTTTTAATCTGAAGAAAAAATACAACAGCACAAAAGACAGCCTCGCATTACAAGAGTATCTTGATTGGTGCGAGCAATGGATTGGTGAAATGGTGAGGGTTACAAAGCCGTCCGGTTCAATTTTCGTGCATAATATTCCAAAATGGCTGACTTATTATGCGGCTTTCCTGAATAAAATCGCTTATTTCAGGCATTGGATTTCATGGGATGCTCCAACATCGCCGATGGGAAAGACGCTGCAGCCGGGTCATTACGGTATTTTGTTTTATACCAAAAGTCCCGAACAACCCAAATTTTACGAAATCAGATACCCACACAAACGCTGCCGAAAATGCGACTATCTTTATAAAGATTACGGCGGCAAAAAAGCGGGACTTCATCCATTTGGGCCGCTCGTCTCCGATGTCTGGACAGATATTCATCGTATAAAACATGACAAATATCGTGACGAGCATCCCTGCCAATTGCCTATTCACCTGCTTGAGAGAATCATCCTGATGTCAACGGATGAAGGAGATATTGTGCTTGACCCATTTTCGGGAACAGGTACGACAGCAATAGCAGCCAAACGGTTAGGACGTAAATATATGGGTTTTGAGCTTGATGGAGAATATGTTCAAATATCCGAAAGCAAATTAAATCAGGAAGAACCAAATTCTAAAATCGGCGATGTTTGGGTCAGCTTCTTTTTGAATAAGATAGTCACTCTTCGAGATATTGATTGGGCAGAAATATCACAACATTACTTTATCCCCGAACCGATTGAAGACATTGATTTTGTACCTATTGTCCCCAAAAATGGCAACTCAAACGGCTACGCACCAAAGAAAAATGGCAGATTGAAAAATTTGCTGCTGTTTAACGAAACAAACTAAATTAGGGACGTTGGGGCTGCTTGCCCCGTGAGATGCCTCTTAGGCTATCTCATCGGGGTTGAAAAAACATTCGTGTCGGGGTTAGCCCTGCCATTACGGAGTTTACCCTCGTGCAAACGGGGGGCAGGGTTCGTCAAAAAATCATTATGTAAAAAATCCGTGTTATCCGCGCAATCCGTGGTTAAAAATTCGTGTCGATTCTTTTCGGAGCCTGCCCCTGCGAAGGCAGGGGTGGTTAATTAAAAATCATTTAAATCAGCGTAATCAGTGTTTAAAAATTTATACGCAACCGTCTAACGTAAAACGTAACGAGCATCGCAACCGTAACCGTTTGACGTTCTTATTCGACGTTGAATGTTCGGAGTTCGATGTTGGATGTTCAATTGAATTATTTTTTTCTCTGTGCCTCTGTGGTGAAAGTAATTCATGCCTATTCGTGCCGGAGCCTGCCCCCGCGCAAGCGGGGGTGGTTAATTTACTCCACGCTCGGCGCTGCAGGCTGATTGCTGTCCACAGGCACAAGCCTGAATTTTGCTTCAACAGGGTCGCCCTTTAGGCGAATCTTATCCTCGCGAACATATTTCACAGGAAAATTATAAATTATCTGTCGGCTCACCTCCGGCTTGCCCACGTCGTCGTCTTGAATTTCGAGCAGCACTTCGAAGCCCTTTTCCTCGTATGCAGCTTTGGCTTCTTCGGTAGCAATGATGGGAATGCTTCCGATTTCAGGCCGTTTGATAAATTCCACCTTATATCCGCCGGCAAGATTCGCACTGAAGATAAAGCCGAGCGTGCCGTTGATTGTGTATTGTTTCATATCTTCCTGAGTTGCAGGCAGTTCAACCTTTACGGTCGTATCAGCGTATCTTGTTTCACCGCTGGCAAGTTTAATATATGGTTTCTTGTCGATAGCTCCGCCTCGCGCCTGTTTCTTTTCGGCCAAGTCCGCCATCTTTACCCTTGCCTCCGTCAACTGCTCGGGCACGAGCATAGTAACAATATCAGGGGTAGTACGGGCGCCGGCTATTTCGGTATCTGTCTCATCCACACATTTTATAGGCAGCGTCTTTTCCTTTAGCTCCACCACCTTTATACGCTGCAGTTTATCCGGCCTGGCGGCTTTTACAGCCAGTCCGTATTCGCGAATCTTTTTGCCTTCTGAGAGAAACTTTCGCAAATCCTGCACAACGTATTCACCCGCAGTGCCCATGTTCTGCTGTTCCGCATCGAAAACAGCTTCGAGTTTTTCCTTGCCGCTTTCTATCTTCTTTGAAAGTTCACGCACCTTTGCTACCGGCCCTCTTAAATCGGCTTTTACCTGTATTTCCGGCTTGCCTTCCAGT
>Ga0315291_10000746_pt1 | contig 43025 bp, 44 predicted proteins | sample YL17G12_20_MG_FD_203070 | JGI IMG/M metagenome (GOLD analysis project Ga0315291, IMG submission 203070) | Sediment microbial communities from Yellowstone Lake, YNP, Wyoming, USA - YL17G12_20 | ecosystem: Environmental > Aquatic > Freshwater > Lake > Sediment | place: USA: Wyoming | collected...
TCATCAACTACACGCCCATGCAGGCCGCGGCGTACGTGCTGGACGAGGTTATCATTCGCATCACGTACAGCTCCGACTGGGAGGTGGCCGAGAAGGTACTGATGGATGCGGCAAGCGACGTAACGGGGGATATCATCCAGAAGACCGGCCAGGCACCATACATCCGCGCCGACATGTACGATTACGGGGTCTACATGCGCCTGCGCTACATGACTCTGGCGATGGATAGGCCGCGCATAGTCTACGAGATAACGAGGCGCATCTACCAGGAGTTCCAGAAGCGCACGGACGTGGACTTTGCGATCCCTTACGTTTTCTCCCACCGCGCGGGACTGGAAGCCGCCGCACGTCACCTGGAACCCAAGCAGTCGGCGCCATCCCCGCACGTCGAGATCGAGGTGGCGCAAATCCATGACCCGTCCGGCGTGGCAGCCCGGACTGAGAATGCATCCCAGGTGCAGGGGCTGGCGGAGAAGATCGCCCAGCTCGGCCTCCTACAGCCCATCGTCGTTGAGAGGCGCGAAGACGGCCAGTTCAATGTGATTGCAGGTCATCTGCGTCTCGCGGCGTGCAAGATGCTCGGCTGGAAAACCATATCGGCCATTGCGAAGATGTCGACGTAACCGGCTGGTCGCCTGGATCAGGACAGCCGGCCCCGTGGTCCAGTTCCTTCCTCAGCCGGCGCACCGCCAGTCGGCACTCATTTCAACCGGAAGAAGCTGCCAGCGATGAACCGCGTGCCGCCGAATCTGTTGCCGTCTTCCTGTGTGATGTAATATGCTGTGAAGATCCGCCCGTCCTCCAGTTCCACGGCGACAGGATACCCCAGGTCAGGGCAGGAGCCGTCGGATCGTATCACACACTCCGGCCCCCACGTCCGTCCGCTGTCTTCACTCATCAGGCATCCGATGCCGAACGGCGGCTTGCGCCGACCGAAAAGGACGACGATGCGGCCGTCGCGCAGCAGCACCGGCCACGGTGAGCGGTAGTACTTCTGGGGCACGTGGCTGTCGACCTTCGCGCCGCTGGCGCGCCCCCAAGGCGAGCGGCCCCATCTTACGATCGGCATGCCCTCGCCCCAACTGAAGCCGCCGTCGCGCGAGTGGGCCATGCACATTGCGTTGCTGGTGCCTTCAACGTTGAGCCAGTAGCACTGGAGTTGGCCGTCAGGCAGCAGGATGAGGTTCGGGTAGGACACGCCCCCCTGCCCGGTCGCGTCGCGTGCGACTTCGGCGAGGAACTCCCAGCTCAACCCATCGTCGTCTGAGCCATAGACGGCTGCCGCGGATCGCTCCTTCTACGTGCCGGCGGACGATTTGCTCTCCGCGAGCGCGCGAAGGACCTTCCTTGAGAGGATAAGCGCGCGGGGAATGTGGAACATGTCCTTGTCGGCCAGGCTCTTTGCAGCTAAGGGGATGCGGCGCCCCTGGCGATCCAGGTTCTGATGCCAGTCGCCATGCTCACGGTTGGGGAACGTGCTGAAACTGTAGTCGTGCACGCGGCGGTACCAGTCCAGGCACCACGCTTCGCCCGTGACCTGGTATGCGCGGAGCAGCCCGTAGAGCGCCTCCGCGTGCGGCCACCACATTTTGGCGTCGGGTTCCTGCCAGCGCGGCGCCCCGCCTTCGGTGTGGCAGGCGAGGAAGATCCCCCCGTATTCATCGTCCCAGCCTTTCTCCATGTTCCACCGGATGACTTCCATGGCCTCTGCGACGCGGTCCTGCCGGCCGTGACGGCTGTAGATCTGCTCCATGATCCACATGCTCTCAATACCATGGCCGGGCAGGAACGTCTTGCCTGCGTCGCTGTCATCGAGCCCGCCGCCGGGGAGAACGAACTCGAAAAGCAGCTGACGGTCCGGCCTCACGTGCTCGTTCATGACCTTTTCGGCCAGCTCCAGGGCACGGGCGGCGATGCTGCTATCCCCCGTGAGCAGAGCCAGATCGTGGTACACGTTGGCGAAGACCATGGACGGACCGTGAGCCTGAAGGCCATTGGGTATGGGGAGCGGCTGCGTCGGCAGCGTCGAGTGGTCGTCGAGCAGCGGGCTGGTCCGGTGAAAGCCCTGCACGGCAAGCTGGATCGCCCGATTGTCCCCGGTGGCGCGGGCGTACTCCGTGAGTCCGCTCATTACGTACGCGTCGGCATAGACGCTCTGGGGCGAGATGGCAATGGTGCCGTCGCGATGGAGACAGAAGGGCCAGGCGCCACCTTCACCCGGAGCGTGGTGCATGATGAATGAGGCGATGTTGTCTGCGATTTGCAGCCAGTTTCGGTCCGTCGGGAACTCGTTGTGAAGGGCGGAAAAGACCCATAGCGCGCGCCCCTGCGGCCACATGTACTTGTCGGTAGACTGGACCACGCCTTCGTCCGTAACACAGGTGTTGATCCCGCCGTATGCCCAGTCAATGCAGTTCCCCGTCCAGAACGGCAGCACTTCGCTGAGAAGGTGGTGTTCGTAAAAGGAAAGAAGCTGCCCGAAATCCGCCCCGTCCCAGGATGAGTTCGTCTTCATCTTTGGCGCTCCTTCATCGTGCCGGCGGGTGACTCAGCTCGCTCATGGGCGCTGCGCAGCACGTCCCGTGCGCGCGAGTCCGCGCCGGCATGTTCGCAGCATAAAACGCCGTCTGCACAGAGACCCACAGCGTCGGGTAGTGAAGTGGGCTCACGACGTCTACAACACCCCGCATAACCTATCCCGTGCGCCCCCTGCCGTCAAGCCAGACTCGGCCAGCGTCTTGAAGCAAGAATGAAATCTGAAGACCTGCCCCTGGCCCTTCCACTTCATTGCGGTGGTTCCTGAACACGCTGAGGCATGCGCCAGACATCAAGTGCCAGTATCGCCAGCATCTCTTGCCGCCTCTGAACGGCCGCCGAGTCCCAGGTGTCGAACTGTTCGAGGTCACGCACCGCCCGGTTGAGCTGCGTGTCGACACCTACCTCAAGTCTCTCGGCCAGTGACTTCGTGAGGAGGAAGGAGGACCGTCTATAGCCAGGCAGCTTCTCCGCGTAACTCCCGTTCGAGATGGAACTGTTAATTGTCTTCTCGAGCAGCGTCAGGTTCCCCAGCCTAATAACATGAGCATCGTATTCCTTTGGCTTGTCGAACGCGGCCAAGACATCCGCTCGAGGCTTGCTCGGCAAGATGTGCTCTATCTCGACTTTACTCGTAATGTAGTGGTCGAGACGGCCGTAGCTGGGATTCCCCCAAGCCTGCTCCTCGATGTGCTGGGTGAGCTTAGCCAGGATATAGCGCATGCGGTAGTGCTGGATACGCTCCTGAGTCAACTCCCGAAAGGCGAAGTCGAACCGATCCGTGCGCATGCGCATGTCCTCAACGAAGTACTTCTCGATGAACGCTCGGAGGCCGTCTTCGTCGTGCACATTCCTCAGTTCGCCAGACCACCTCGCGAAGTTCCGCTCAAAAGTCTTGGTTGGCTCGCGGGTTATTATGTAGCAGAAGAACAGGTTCTCGATGGCCTGGCAGAGTCTATCGAACAGATCGGGCTGGAGATGCCTTCCGGCGAGGAGTAGGATGTACTGCTGCCTGAGCGCTCCGCCCAGAAGCGCAAGGTTCCGCAGATAGCGATTCTCCTGTCCCTGGACGTCTTTGCATGACAGGAAGTTCGCATGCGCCTGAGCGCACTCAATCAACCGGTCCACGAACGAGAGGGGATCAGTGTCAATGCCACACTTTTCCGAGTTTGCCACAAACCATGCGTAGATCTCATCCTCTCGGATGCCCCGACCGAAATCGATCTCATGATGGGCCATGATATAGTAGCGAAGGAATCGCAATGGCTTTTCCCTGCAGCGATCAAGGGTATCTACCAGCTTCTTCCACCGTTCTTTGAGCTTCCGGTAATCGGCGCTGACGGTCTTCATGAAAAGGAGGTTCTTCAGTAGGTCCATCGCGTTCAGCCCGACCCCACGATCGTTGATGGTTTCGAATACCTTCAGGGCATTGGCGATTGTGGGCGTCAGGATGCGGATGAGCTTGACCCGCGTCGTCAGAACGCCGTGGAACTCGCGCAGCCGCTGCGGATCGGTGTCCAGATTCGTAGACAGGAACTCCTGGATGTCACGGTAGGCCGACAAGATCTTTCTGACCGAAGCCGTCGTCTCGGGGATGAGATTCACTGGTGTGCTCCCCGCCGCGATCTTCTCGAGAACACCGTCACTGTCTTCGTATTGGAGTGTCACGCGGTAGCGTTCGACTTCCGCGTAGGTTCGTGGATCGATTGCTGCATCGGCGATTTGCGAATCAAGCACCTTGCTTCGGGGAGCGGCAGCGCTGCGGAAAATATCGCGGATGACGCACAGAATCAGGTAGAGGGTTGTGATGCGCTGCTGTCCGTCAATGAGTCTGAATGTGCCATCCTCCGCCTTGCAGGCGACTGTGCTCCCAAGGAAGTACTCTGGCCCCTGCATAATGCGGCCCTGTTCATCATAGAATTCATCGTATAGGTCCTGCAGTAATCTCTCGACCTGCTCGCGCTCCCAGATGTACTCACGCTGGAAGTCGGGGACAGAGAAGAAGTCATTGAACAGTGCCCCGACAGTGACGTCTTGCGACTCGATCTTGACCGTCTCAGTGCCCGTCATAGGGACGCCTCCACATCTCTCAGTAGTTGCTCTAGCCCGTTCGTGATCTCACGTTCGATTTCGAGCGCTCCCTGGTAGCCGCGGCAGCGGCATTTTGCTCAGATGGCAGAGAGAGTTTGCACAAATGCCCATCCTAACCCGTGCCTAAGGTCGGCCTCAGGCCATGCCTCCCCACATACGGACAGCGCGCTGTCCGTCGTTTGCGCGGCGCACCCGATCCCGCATGTGTCATAGGCTACTGCGGACGTCCCCCGCCGTCAAGCAGACTCGGCCGGCGTCTTTGAGTGAAAACGAGAAACGAGGACCTGCCCCCAGCCTTCTCCAGCCTTGTCCGGCTACCACATCGGCGGTCGTTTTCTTGCGGCTGCCCCTTCAAGGAGCCCTGGATGCTTTGCCAGGTACCGCTTTGCCCACGGCTGAATGTTGTAGGGAATGCCCTCTAACACATTGAACATGTGGCTGGAGCCCACTTCGCCACCGTCGAGAAGAATCTCCCAACCTGCTCAATCGTTCCTGGCACCCGCTCACCTTTCGGTAATCATCTCCATGGCAAACCGCGTGGCAAGCTGGTTGACTATGCCAAAGGCAAGCGAACCGCCCTCGGAGATGACGATCTGGCGGATTCTTTCCCATACGTTGTCGTGTCGGACATTGTCAAGAAACTCATGACCTTCCCAGGTCAATTCGAAAGGAAGAACATGGATTACCCGATCGCTTGTGCTTGATCTCACGGGCTCGCACCTCAACAAACCCGCGTCGTACATCAGCACAAGGTGGTATCTGATCGTGAGTTCGTCATAACCAGGGATAGGCGGAACTTCCACGTGCTCCGCGGTTTCTTTTTCTTCAAAGAAGAGAAGCAGCTTGCGAATCAGATCAAGGTCGCGCTTCATGTTGCGTCACGAACTCCAATACCGGTAACGGGTCGTAAGCTTCTCGATGGACTCTTCTGTGTTCGCTGCTTCGGGCTCGTCGTACCTCAAGAGTCTATCCCGACAGTCGCGGAATCGCAATCTTGTGCAAAGTGCAGAGAGGTTCTGCACAAGTGGGTTGCCCGTCGCGTCCCATACCATATGTGGCAAAGGCTACCGTGGACGTTTCGCGCTGTCAAGCTAGGCTCGGCCGGTGTCTTGGAGCAAAGAATGAAGACCTGCCCCCGGCCCTTGTGTTACCGCTTAATTCGCCCGAAGCATCGTGAGCAGCATCTTGAACCGCTTTGTGGCCTTGACTGCGTGGGGGATGTTCGCAGGCATGCGGAGTACCTGCCCCGTGCCGACGCTGCGCGACTTCGTTCCCACACGAAAGCCGCCCTCACCGTCAACGACCTGTACCAGAGCGTCGAACGGCGCCGTGTGCTCGCTGAGCCCCTGACCCGCATCGAATGCGAAGAGCGTCACCGTCCCCGCGTCGTTCTCGACGAGCGTGCGGCTGACGATGCTATCTTCCGCGTAGCTCACCAACTCCGCGAGGTCGAGGACCCGGCCCGCGGGTATCTTGGATTTGCCGGACCGGTTAGTGCGCGTGCCTTCCGCCTTCTTCCCCATCTTCGCCTCCCTGCTGACCGCTGCCGCTCCAGCCTACAAGCCGAACTTCGGCATCGGGTACATCTCTTCCAGTTTCGCCAGCACATCCTCCGGGATCTTCAGGTCGGCGGCCTTCACGTTCTCCTTGATCTGGCTGGCCTTGGTGGCGCCGACGATGGTGCTGGTGACCTCGGGCCGGCGCAGGCACCAGGCCAGCGACAGCGTCGCGGCGGTCGTTCCCATGCCGTCGGCGATCTTCATCAGCTCCTGGCTCTTCGCCTTGTTCTCCTCGGTCATGTACATCATGTTCAGCACCATGTTGGTATCATCGTCGGCGCCGCGGGTGCCCTTTGGAGCGGGCTCACCGGGCTTATACTTGCCGGTGAGCATCCCGTGCGCAAGGCCGCTGAAGATGACGTTCCCGATGCCTTCCCGCTTGCAGGTGGGGAAGACGCTCCGCTCGGGGTAGCGGTAGAGCAAGCTGTAGCGCGGCTCGTTGCCGCCGATGCCGCGGGCGCCGATCTCGCGCGCGACGGCGTTGGCTTCCACCAGCAGCTCCGCCGGCCACTCGCTCGTGCCCCAGTAGAGGATCTTGCCCATCCGGGCCAGGTCCTCCATCGCCCGGACGGTCTCCTCCAGCGGCGTGTCCGGATCGGACCGGTGGCACATGTAGAGGTCCACGTAGTCCATGCCCAGGCGCTTCAGGCTGGCGTCGCACTGCTCGAAGATGTGCTTCTTCGACAGCCCCCTGTCGTTCGGGCCATCGTCCATCGGCGCCCAGACCTTCGTCAGGACGAACAGCGAGGAGCGCTGGTAGTCCTTCAGGCACTTGCCGAGCATCTCTTCGGCCTTGCCGATGTTATAGGCGTTGGCCGTGTCGAAGAAGTTGATGCCCGCGTCGTAGGCCGCCTTCACGGTGGCCCGGGACTGCTTTTCATCGAGCTTGAAGCCGATCGTCAGGTAGCTGCCCAGTCCGACCACGCTGAGGCGCACGCCCCACTTTCCCATCTGCCGGTACTGCATCCTGCGTCCTCCTCTGAGTGATCTCCGATGTCCGTCCCTCAGACCATACCGGCAACGGATGCCGAAGTCAATCCGCCGCCTGGGCGACGAGGTCGCCAACCGTCGCGCCGCAGCCTGTGGATCGTCAGGCTGAGGCGTCGTATGGTCAAGGCAGCAGTAGATGGTGAGCCGAGCAGACCGCGGGCGCGGGTCCCTGTGAGCCGAATTCCGGCAACTTCCCCCCACACCTGCCCCGCATCCTCTTCACGCAGAACCAGGAGATTCGATCACCCCTGCGCGCCCCCACGCGCTTCCGCCGGACGCCGTCTGACGCCAACGTGGTAGGCGATGGCGCCTATCACGGGCAAGAATATAATAAGAAGGAGCCACAGCAACTTGTCGGCGGACCTGTCTCTGGTGATCAGCGTGCCGAATTCCCGATAGTCGCGCGAAACGCAGTCCACGAGCATCCAGATCCAAAACAGGAACAACAGGCCTCCAAGCATGAAAACTGGGAGGAACACTATTGCTAGGGGGGCTCCCACTCGAGGACCGACTCGCTGGATGCCGGGGCCCATCGATGCGTGGAGCTTAAGGCCCAGCAGGATCAACCCGGGCGCGGCGGCGACCACCACCAAGAGCAACACCCACGGCAGCAGGGTCCGCGCACGCCGCCGTGGCGTGAAACCCTGAGGAGCCGCAGGCTCGGCCTCCGTCGGCTTCGGCGGAGCGATTGAACGAGCGGGCCCCCGGACGACGACGAAGTATACGATTGCCCCGACGGCGTGCCCCAGGATGACGACGCCCAACCATATCCACTTCTCGTACCTGAATTCGCTTGTGAACAGGAGCCGGAAATCCGACGGACGCCGGGTGAGGCAATCGATGATCATCCAGACCCAGAATGGGGTCAGTACCAAACAGAGTATTGGAAGCACCGTGTTGGACAACACCGTCCAGATCACTAAAACGCCCAGCAGCACCAACGGCCATACCGGGCGCTTGCCCTGCGTGGCCTTTCTCTTCTCCAGTTCCACCCTCTGTGCCTCTTGCTCGCCCAGGGAGCGAAGAAGCTCCTCACATTCGTCGACGGTGATTTGCCCATCTGCGAGCATCCCGAGTATCCGCTTTCGCTCCTGCTGCATCGTCCATCCTCCGTTCAGTACGTGTCCGCGCCAGTCGGCGATCTACTGCTTCTTCTCCCGATCCGCCTCTTCAGGCAGCGACGACAGCAGACCGGCGGCCTCCTGCGGGGATAGCCGCTTCTCCTCCAGAGCATCGAGGATTCCAGCGCGCCTGTCCTCGTCCGCGCTGGGACTGCCCTGCAAGGCCTCAATGATGCGGTCGAGCCTGGCGCGCACGGTGGGGTAGCTGACGCCCAATACCTCCGCCATCTCCTTCAGCGAACCGCTGGCCAGGACGAATCGAATGACGAACTCCTGCTGCGTCTGGGACAGGCGCAGCAGGCCGCTGAAGGCAAAGCCCCCGCGGACTTCCGTGTTGCACGTCTCGCACAGCAGCGATTTGACTTGCATCCGGCCGTAGCAGTAGGGACACCGTGTAGTAGCCGTGAGCATCTCTGTTGCACCCAAGGTTCGTAACGTTAAACTATTATACCGACAACCTTGAATAATGTCAAGGTCGGATTAAATCTTTTTGATGGACATCCTGGGTTGGTGCTGACCCCGCCACACGCCCGCCACACCGACGGCGGGTAAAGATGACGGGCATGCCGCCGGGAGTTGCGCCAGCGGAGCCACCTGTTTCAGTCGGCCTGGTCCCCCCCGTCCTGCTCAGGCAGGTAGACCGATGCGTATTCTCCCCTCAGCGCAATGCGATAGACCCGCCCCGAAACGGTCAGCTCATCGGGCCTTACGGCTTTGAGCACAATGATAGCCTGGGGAACCCAGGTGTCCTGCGACTGGCTGCTGTTGGGCACGAGGACGTGGCGGATGAACACGCCGGAGCGATTCCCTCGTTGCAGAAGGATCCACATTTGATATTCATGTGTGTCCGGAGTTTCGATGAGCCCGATCTCGCGCAGGCCCCGGCTTCGGACGAAATCGGCAGCCTCGATGTACTCGTCGAGTTTGTAGCGTTTGTCAACGAAGTACTGCTGCGTTCGCGGAACGACGAATATGCTTCTTGGTCCCAGGATGGGGCGCCGGGCATTCAGGAGTGCAGGCGGGAGAGCAAGGATCACCAGGACAAAGGCGCAGACGGACACCAGGCGCCGCCAGCGCAGGTTGCCGACCACGCCGCCAACCACCGGGGCGGCCATCGCAAAGAGCGGGAGGTGGAGCCGCGCATGCCAGGGCTGCCAGCGGAAGGCCAGGCAAAAGAGGACGAAGCCGGCCAGTATGCTTCCCATCAGAATCCGCGACGCATTCTTTGAGGAGCCGCCGCCCGGAAGCAGAAGGGCAACGCAGCACAATGCGATCACAAGAAGGTGCGCGGGACTGCCGGTGTCATCCTCCTGCCAGCTTCGTGCGTGCAAGGTGGGCCAATCGAACTGCGTGCCCTGCCACGTGCAGACGGAATCACTCACGTCCATGCCCAGACGGTCGTGAACCCAGATCATCAGTTTATTCGCATACGCCTTAACACTGCTCGGACGCGGCGGCAGGCTCGCGTGGAGGGCCAGGTTTCTCAGCAGATTGGACACAGTGACTCGTGGGCTGATCTCTTCGTTCTGGAGTTCCTTCTGCATCGCGAAGTCCCCGAGCGGATGTCCGAAGCCCTCCATGTTGCGGGCGAAATACCCGGCGTTCAATGCCAGAACAATCGCCCCGATCGCCGCCCAGTGGGGGACGACACAGTGCATCCGACTAAGAGCCTCTAACAAAATGACCCGTGGCCGCGACGGGGTGGATTTCGCTGCAGGCCAAGGAGCGTGGGTGCCGGCGCATAAGGAGTCCGATGCGCCAAGCCTGCGCGACACGGGCATGCAGGCAAAGGCGCCCCGTCCCTCCGGGTTGCGCCTCGGGCCGGCGTCTGCGGCGTCAGTGCTCCTAACCGTGCCTGACCCTGGCACGGCGTCGTCGCCCTTCCTTGCATCCACCCGGCCGGAGGCACAACGCGGCTCACGCGGCATCTTGTTAGAGGCTCTGAGTGTTTCGAGCAGACACCAGGCGCAAATGGGAAAGGCGAATACCCAGGACGTCCCCTTGGTCAGGGTTGCCAGGCCCAGGCTGACGCCAAAGGGGATGGCCGATGCCCAGTTGGCGCTCCTGGCAAACCGGATGCAGAACAGAACGAGGCAGACCATCCAGAGTGACACGACGAGATCATTCTGCGTGCTGGATGACTGGAGAACGGCCATCGGAAGCGTTGCGGCAAATACGGCGGACAGTATCTGCCCTTTGCTCGAAGCGCCGATCTCTTTGGCGATCAGAGATACGCCGATCAGGGAGCCAACGAGCGCGATCCACTGGACCAGGTTTGCGAAACGATCACCTCCGGACAATATCTCCAGGTGCAGGATGGCATACTCGGCAAAAGGCGGCATGCACAGTTGTCGCAGGTTGTGCGTCGGGAAGAAAGAGACGCTGCCGTACTGCTCCCAGTGCTTGACTCTTGTCATGTGGTAAGTCATGGAGTCCCAGTTATTCGGGGGCGCTGCGACAGCCGTTATCGCTGTCAGCGCCAGGAGCACGACAACGCCGGCGAGAAGCCCCTTTTGAGTCCTGGATAGTGGATTCGGTGTCGGCGCAGGGTGGGAGATGGCGCGCGACGAGAAGCGCCTGTGCAACAAGAAGGCTGCCACCGCGACGGCGCCCCAGAAAAGACAGACCGTAGTGAACGTCAGCGATCGGAAGAGGCTGAACACCTCGGTTGACAGAACGAGAAGCGCCCCCATGGTCAGCACGGCAGACAGCAGTGCCATTCGCCAGGAGGGGCGGATGTCGGAGGCGGCACCCCGGTCTCGGTACATACGAAACAGGAGGTATCCACAAAGGAAAAAGACGATGATTGCCATGGTAGTGCCTTCCCCGTTCCGCCCAGCAAGCGCGCAGAAGGATCCTTCGACAACCACCACTATATGCTTTGTGTCACCTGCACCATTGCAGCCGTCAGCGCAAACAATGCCGGCGACGGATAGTCACTCCGTGCTGAAGCCCGCAGGACTTGCGCGATAGGCTACTGTGGACGTTTCGCGCTGTCAAGCCATTCAAGAGGGGCGTTTAACCCGCCCTCAAAGCCCTTTCATTCCTGTGCTGAAGCAGGTTGTTTCACTTCCATGCCGGCCTCCGGTCGCGCGGGCCAACCTTTGTCTTCTCGGTCAACGGCGATGCCGTCCTTGTAGACCATCAGAAAACGATCTGGAGCGCGCTCGATGACTTCCGGGCGGCGGGGGTATATTGAGTTGCCAACCCTCAGCCCTCCCTCTCCCGGGGGGAGAGGCGGTATGCCACCTCCAACCCAGGTCGGCACCAGGTGGTCAATACGGCTCGTCAGGAGGTGCTGGACCGCCCGATGGTGTATCTGGGTCTCCGTCAGTCCTGCGATGGCCTGGTGCGCGCTGAGGCGCTCTGGGCGCGTCTGGGCGCGCAGGTAGCCCCGCATCATGCCGCGCTCCACGAGGCGCCTGTCGGGCTTCACGCCCTTCAGGTGGAAGAACAGGGGCCCTGGCCCGTTCTTGGTCGCGGCATTGCACTGCGGCGCAAGCCGGGCCGCCGCAGCGCCCGTCCAGATGCACGGCGCCAATCGCCGGTTCTGATAGACGTGGCAACGATCGTGGTGCGTAAGGCGGCCCGTGGTGTGGTAGAAGTCACCCCACATCTCGGTCAGGCAGAGGCGGACGATCGGGGTCGCGCCCTCGGCGATCTCCCGGAGCAGGTGGGCGTTGTATTCGCAGAGCACATCGTCAGAATCGAGCCAGAACAGGTGCTCCAAGTCGGTCATGGCTGCCAAGCGGTTCCTGGCCTCGACCCAGCCGAGCTGACGGCCAAGGTTGGTTTCGCATCGCACGTGGTCGTAGCGATCGGTGAACTCGTCGCAGACATTGGATGTCAAGTCGTCCGAGGCATCGTCGAAGATGATGATCTCGTCGAAGTGGTCCACGATGGACGCCAGGCAGAGGCTCAGGGCGTAATCGTCGTTGTAGACCGGGATGAGGGCGGTGAGCTTCATGTTAGCCACCGAGGCACAGAGAGCACAGAGAATGGCGCGAACTGGCATAACGACAAAAGGAACGCATCTTCTTTTTCTTTTTCATCCTCTACACGTGTCTTCTCCTTTCTCTGTGTGCTCTGTGGCTCTGTGGCATTTAGGCGTTGTCCGAAGGCGGCGTAACCGTCCTTTGAAAGCACTTTACGAGCGGATTCAAGGACGGCATGCCAGTAGGGCGTCAACTCTGCAGGGGTGAGGGGCTGCCCGTCGCCGAAGTCGGTGTTGCGGCGCTGAAACTCCTTGAGCGCCGTGACGTTCCTGCCCTCTTCCATGCCTTTCCGGCTCGAAGCCAGGGCGCTGATGTGGCCGATGCGCCGATCCCAACGGTAGACGTAACTCGGGCCGGGCTTCGGCTCGAACTTGCGGAACTCCCCGGCTTTGACAAACCTGACCATGAGATCCGCGGCCTGGCCGGAGTGTTTCTGGCTGTAGCCTCCCAGATCCAATGCGCGCTGGCGGTCGAAGACCATTTGCCCCTCGAAAACGTTGTGGTGGATGCCGTGGACCTGGCCGTCGGGCCTACCCTCCTTCGCCGCGCCTCCTTCGCCGGGGCTTCGGAGGCCAGGGGCTACGGAGGGCCAGTACCAGGCGCCGTGGGGCTTCACGCAGGAGATCCGCGCCGGGGACAAGCGCGGCGGGGACGCCGCGCCTACCCTGTGCGTATTGGGTAGGTCCGGCGTCTCGCCGGACTCATTATCGAATGCCGCCCCCCAGCTCATGAGCGCCTCAACGCAGATCGAGAGATGCCAGGGGAGATAGAGGTCATCGTCGTCCCAGTGGGCGCAGAACCGGGGCATCTCGGCCTCTTCCCATTCATCCGCGAAACCCACGTCGGTCTCCCATCCGCGATGTATCACCCCCTGGTTGCAGAAGGGGATCGCCTCCGCGAGCAGGGCCTGGCGCTTCGCGCCGAGGTTGGGGAAAGGCGGGAGGTTGAGGACATGGACCCCGGAGGCCTCCGGGGCCTCGAGGTGCACCGGGGCATCGTTCAGGATGATGAGCTGCTTGTTCGGATAGTCCTGGGCCAGGAAGCAGGCGAGTGCCTCGCGCAGACGCTGGAAACGGCCGTAGGTAGGACACAGGGCAGTAACTAACGGAAGTGAGCAGTCAGTAGTCACGACAACGTCTCCTTTCGTTTGGCGAGGCCGTAGCCGTCGCGGATCCACTCGAAGACCTGCTGTGGGTCGCAGAAGTGCATGGCCTTGTAGGTGCCGTCCTGGAGGACGTCCGGAGGCACCCAGGATGTCATGAGGCCGGTGAGACTGTCGGGATAGAACATGACGGTCGGCCGGCTCATCACGGTCGCCAGGATCGGGATCCCGGAGGGGAAGGCGACCAGGTAGAGCGACCGCCGGAGCACGTCAAGCGTCACGGCAAGGCGCGATTTGCCGACCAGCTCAAAGAGCATTACATCCGTCGCCGCGAGAACCTTCTCTGCGAAGGGCCTGTCCCATTCCGCCCCGAGCAGCGCGATGCCATCGAGATCGTATTCCTGCATAAGCATGTCAGCCAGGGCGGACCACTGCTGCGGGTTCCAGCCATGCCAGCGCCGGACGGTGTCGCTGTTCGCACAGTAGAAAGAGATATAGCGAGAGTGCCCGTTGCGGAGCCACAAGATATTCCCGAGATCGCTTGGGCCAGCCAGCGGCTGTAGCATCTCGTAATGGTGCACCGTGGGGATCTCCGGCATGAAGCCCTCGATGCGATTCCCGGCTTCGAGCCAGGAGTTCAGGTCAATCGGCACTGTCTCCGCGCGCGCCAGGCCAATGAGGTCATCCATTCCCCAGTGGGGCGAGGCCTTGCCCAGGCGCATCTTGGCCGGGTTCGCAGCCTTCACATATGCCGCCTCCTTTACCAGGGGCAGAAGGTCCAGGTAGGGCAGTGCGCGGCGGGGGCCTGAGTCGGCAATCTCGATCCGGAGCGGCCGGCCGAGGCCGGCCAGCTTCGAGTAGATCCACGAGATGTCACCGATACCGGGCGGCACGCGGAAGCTGAGGAGACCAGTGTTGATTAGGTTCCCCCTTGAAATCTCTCACGTTATTCTCCCCCACCCGTTTCCCTCCCCCGGCGGGGGAGGGTTGGGAGAGGGATGGGATATGAACCACGCCGATCCCGAGGCCCTCCTTCCAGGTCCTAAGGCAAAGATGAGTTTCCAGAGGCAGAATGTGCGCATCGCTTAAGTGATCAAATAACAACTGGGCCCCGAAGACGGCGTGGGGGCCGGTCGGCCGGACGTCGTGGATTGCGACGATCCCGCCAGGCCGGACGAGGGGGCTGTAGAGATTCCAGTCCCCCCCCACCCCTGCGAGGGTATGCCGACCATCGAGGTGGAGCACGTCCAGCCGCGCGCCGTCCAGCCACCGGTCAACTTCCGCCCTGGCGGACCCGGCGTTCAATGGCAGGAACTCAACCTCGAAGCCCGCGGCTTCAAGCTCGCCCCTGGTGATGGCGAACTCCGAGCAGTAGACCGTATCAACGGCGCAGAACCGCGCCGGCGGCTGGATGACCGACGCGAGCATGAAGAGCCAGCCGCCGTGCTGCGTGCCGATCTCCAGGACCCGCTCCACGTTGTCTGGTAGATACTGATAGAACTGGATCAACTCCTCCAGGTCCTGTCCGACCTGGATGCCGAGCTCGCGTGCGCGAAGCCACTGTTTGCACGGGCAGTTCATTTGCATGCCGGACATCCTTTCCGCGCTGGAGCATTTGGGGATTTCCCCGTCCGCCACTTCATGCAGTCCCTGCAGACCGGGATCTTGTCGAACTCGCCTGCCCGCCACCACTCGCGGTAAGTCTTCAGCGGGTCATCGAAGAAGAGGGATTTGAGCGACCGTTGCAAGATGCTGCCGAGGTTCCAGTCGTCGTCCAGGGCAAGGCAGCACGGCGCGACCTTGCCGTCCGACATCACGGAGAGCATCGAGAACAGGTCTCTGCAGGAGTCTCCCTTGTAGACCGGCATCCGGCACGGGTCGATCATCACCCCTGGGCGGGCCGGCACGGAGATGTCCTCGTGCTTCCAGTGATAGTGCGGGCCATAGTGCGCGAAGCTCACGGGGTTCTTCAGGAAGACAACCACCCACGGGGATTGCCGCAGGGTGAAAGTGTTCACGAAGAACCCCTGCTCGTGGCGGTTGTCGGGCATGTTGATCATCTGGACGTAGACGCGGTCCAGGTGCGACCGTGAATACGGGAGGCTCAGGAAATGCTGAATGTTTTCCCAGACCTTCTCAAAGTGCAGCCCGGGCCGGATCGCCTCGAACGTCGCCTTCGTCATCCCGTCGAGCGAGAGCACCAAGCGCTTGAGATTGGTCTTGAGCAACTCATCGGCAGTCTTCGGCGTCAGAAGCTCCGCGTTCGTCTGAAGGACCGTCTCGAACTGCTGACTCGCCTCACCGATCCACCGGACGCAATCGGGGTGGAGGAGCGGCTCACCCGTGCCGCCGAAGTAGAAGCGCGGACGGGGAGACAGGGCCATCCCATCGGCGAGGACCTTCTGAAAGACGACCTCGGACATCAACCCCGGCTCCCGCCACCGCTCGCGTATGATGCACATCAGGCAGTCAGAGTTGCACCGCGACGACGGCTCGATGCTCAGGATCTTAAGCGCGACGGGCATAGTAGACCCTCCGGTCAGGATACGGGACGATCGTGTCGAGCAGGCGGAACCGGTGCTGTTTCAAAAGCTCGAGTACGTGCCGCTTCCCGTAGAGGTAGGCATGCTCGAGGGGCTTGAAGTGCTTCCATTTCGCCCCCTGCTCGGCGAAGGCCGGGCAATCGGCATCCGGCATCTCCAGGACGAGCAGGCCGCCGTAGGCGGGAAATCTACGCCGCCAGAGGATGCGGTGTGTCTGATCGAGGACCTCGCCGGGCCGGAGCAGATGTTCGAAACTGTCAAAAAACGTGACGACGTGCAACAGGCCAGCCGGGAGGCTCTTGACGTAGTCCTCGAAGAAGCCGGGCATGACCTGGGCGCCGCGCGCCCGGGCCTCGGCGACCACCCATTCGTCCGGCTCGATGCCGAAGGCGTGGAAGCCGTAGGTCGCGGCCACAGTCGGGAGCGCACCGTTCGACGTGCCCACGTCGAGCAGGTTGCCCTCGTGGATGAACCGGTTCAGGTTCTCCATGCGGATCCGCGCGAGGGCGAGGTCATGCTGGAGCCGGTCGTCGAAGGACTTGAACCCGGCCAGGACGCGCTCGCGATGGTAGGCGCCGTTCGACTGGTAGGACCTCCGCCAGGCCGCCTCCTCTTCCCTGGTCGCGAACCTCACCTGGACCAGACCGCACTTCAGGCACTTGAACGTGCCCGGCGCGCCTCCCCCGCCCATCCCTCCCCCGGCGGGGGAGGGCGAGGGAGAGGGCGGAGTGAACGCGGTGAGCGCGCCCTTACAGATCTCGCAGCCTACTCCGCCGGAGTGGCTACGAAGGCTGGATGAACGCGATTGCACCTGCGGCGACCTCATCAATGGAGAAGTTGTAGTCCGTCCGGGCAAGATACTTGACCTTCGTGCCGAGGAAGTTCTCGGTCCTGCAGATCCGCACCCGCTGGTTCTCGTGCCCGAAGACGAGCGTCGGGCACCCACAGAGCAGGGACAGGACCGCGCCGCCGCTCTCGGGCGCGATCGCAAACTTCGCGTGAGTCAGAAGATCGATGCTGCGGGTCAGCCAGTCCCGCTCGCGTATTTCCACGCCAGACACGATCAGGTTGATCTCCTCCTGGCGCCCTACGACCTTGGGACACAGGAGGAGGTCGCTGAGCGCAGTGTAGAGCGAACGCCAATTCTGAGCAGGCCAGTTCTTATGAGGATTCCAGCGGCGGAGCCGGGGTAGAATGCAATAATAGCCGGGGAACTGAGGCGGCGAGGCGGCGGAGCTCCAGGCGTCCAGACCGACCCGCAACGGGACGACGTACTGCTCTTCCGGGCTGAACTTCCCGGGCGTCAACCAATCCTTGAGGTCGGCCGCCAGATCTAATTCGCGCCAGATCAACGTGCCGAGAAGATCGAGGACCTTGCTATTATCGGCCCGGACGTGGTCGCACTGGCGGACCAGCGTGCCATCCGCGACCGCATCCAGGAAGAACTCAGGCAATTCCCAGAACTCGTGCGCGAAGTCGTCGTAGAGCACATGATGGCCGGGGTCGGACATGACGATCGTATAGAGGCCGGATTCCTTCGCCCGTTTGCGGACCGCGCCCTGCCAGCGCGCGAGTTCCCACCCGAACTCCCCGATCCAGGGGCCGGCGAACAGGATCCCCGCCCAGGGATCGCCGTCCTGGAGCTGCACCTTGCGCAGATGCAATTCCGAAGGCAACGCCGTGGACACCCACTCGTCCGGATCGCCGACCAGGTGATACTCGCAGTGGTGGTCAACTCTGATCACGTCTCAGCCTCCAAACAAGCCACAGAGCCACAGAGATCACAGAGAACGACCAGGATCGGGATAATGGCAACTGTAGCCACGTTTCTTTTTCATCCTAATTGCGGCTGTGTTCCGTTCTCTGCGTCCTCTGTGGCTGCCGTCGTCACGCGTCCTTCAGTTGCCCCGTCGTGGTGTCCTGGCTGACGGTCCGGATCGTCCGAATCTTCGTGCCAGCCGCGTCTGTCTCCTGCACCTCCACGGGACCATTGGCCACCGGCTGAGTCAGCGCTACATACTTGTCAACAGCCGTCGGCACCAGCACAGTTATGCTCAACTTTGCCATCGCCAGAATCTCCTGTCGAAAGTGAACGATGCACAGCCACGCACGCCCGATGTGCTCGTAGTGCCAAACCGCATAGCTCATGCCCTTGACAAAGCCAGGGAGCAACTGACCCAACCTGCCGCACTTGGGGCACAGGACATTCACTCGCCCTCCGGTGTCAACGCAAACGCCACAGCATCCTGCAACCCGGCGTCAGCACCAGGTCCGCCGGCGTATAGGCTCCGGCCGCCGCAGGCTCGGGCAGCAAGGCCCCTCCAAACAGCAACGCCTCGGCCACCAACTCCGAGCAGATGTATCGGCTCTTCTCGCTCCGCCTCAGGCCGAGCCGAATGGCCAGCAGGTCCAGATAGTCGTAACCGAGCAACAGGTTTTCCCAGGCGTCACTTACCGCCTTCTCTCCGTCGCATCCGGAGAACCGCCCGACGTAGACCCCGCCGTCGTAGGGCGCATGTGTGTATTTGCCATCCTGGATGAGGCCCAACATGGCGCTGATCGGTGCCACCCGGACGCAGGGCGACGTCGCCTCGATCAGCACGCGCCGGCCCCGGATCACGTCCACCATCCCAACGTGCGTGCAGTCGAGAGGCGGCGTCTGGTCGCACTTGATCCGCCAGGAGACGAACTGCGTGATCTTCTTCAACCCGCTGGTATCCTGGCTGAAGAACATCACATCGCCGGGCCGGAGTTCGAACCGGACGACCGTGTAAGGCGTTACGTTCATTTCAGGCATCGGCATGATGCTCATTCAGCCTCCTTCAAGAACTGAAGCCACAGAGGGCACAGAGAACGGCGTAAATGCGGATAACGGCAACGCCAACGGTCTTTCTTCTTCATCCCAGCCCTGTCTTTTCTGCTTTCCTTCATCCTGATCCAGTCTTTTTTCTTTCTCTGTGTGCTCTGTGTCTCTGTGGCTAAGCGCCTTTCCTGGATTCACCCCAGTAGTGGTTCATCATCAGATTCACCATCCGGTCCCGCTCCTGGTAGTGACCGGCCTGGAGGGCCAGACCACGGCCGTCCTGATGTCCGAGCTCCTTCCAACGCTTGCCGAGGACGGCAGGGATCAGGTGCCGCCTGCGTTCGCCCTGGGCGATGCAGAAGCTGAGGTAGATGTCGTCGCAGCGGCGGAGCAGGTCCATCCCTCTCCCTTGCCCTCCCCCGCCGGGGGAGGGGAGGGTGAGGGCTGGATGGACCAGCAAGACCCGCTGCAGAAGGCGGGTTTGAAAGACCATAAAACGCCCTTTAATCACGTCCACACGCCGGTCCTCGGGCGAGCCGTTGATGTGCTTGGCGCCGAGGTAATCCTTCCCCGGCATGGCCTCCCATCCAAAGAACCCCACAATGCCGTCCGGGCAGAGGGTGCGCTGCGCCTCGATCGCGTCCTCCAGCACCCGCTCATCGGCGAGGACCAGGTCGTCGTCCAGAGAGCAGACGAACTCCGTGTCCGCCAGCGAGGCGAGCCACCAGCGCGGCATGCACCCGAGGTTGCGCGTGGACTGGACCACCAGGGACATGAGTGGATGCCTCTCCAGCAGCATCGGCGTGCCGTGCTCGCTGGAGACGTTGATCGGATCTCCGTTGTTCCAGAGAACAATCTTCGGCCTGACCGTCTGCCCACCCAGGCAAGCGAGGATGACTCCGATGTTCTCCGCCCGCTGCCAGTTCAGCAACAGAACAGTAATGTCACCACGAAGATCACGAAGGGCACGAAGATCCTCTATTTTCTTAATCTTTTGTATCACATCTTCGCGTTCTTCGTGTCCTTCGTGGTGAACCTGTGGCTGGTTGCCCTTCTTGAGGAAGGTCGCCAGTTCGTCCGTCGCCTCCTTGCGGTATTCGTCCGCAATCTGAAGCCGGTCGGCGGTTGGATTGATCACAATCCGCGTGCCGGGGATTCCAGCCAGCCGTTCGGCCGCCGACCGGCATTCTTCCTGCATCTCGCCCCCGATTGTGATGAGATCGAACTGCTCGTCCTTCTTCACGTGCCCGGTCGCTATCGGATCCGCCCAGCTTTCCAGCGGCATGCGCAGGAGACTCACGCCCGGCAGGTCCTGGAGGATCGGCGCCCAGTTGCTGATCCGGTGCTTCTCCCACTCCAGGCACTTGATCTGCACGTCCGGGAACCGGCCCTTGAGCGCCAGGGTGGACTCGCCTGGTCTCCACTGCAAAATGCGCAAAGGCGATTCGTTAGTCCCCTTTCCCGTTCCCTCTCCCGCCGGGAGAGGGGAGGGTGAGGGCAAGTTCTTAAGCCAGGCATGCTCCGGATGTGGGCCCGTGATCGGCGCGCTGCGCCCGCAGAGATCCGTGAAGATCCGTCGCTCCTTCTCCACGTCCCAAGGTCTCTCAGCCACAGATGCCGGTCCGCCGAGGACGGCGGAGCTACCCACAGGGGGACGGGTAGCCGCGACGTCCCCGTCGCCGGGCGCCTGGGCTACATCGTAGAGCCGGTCGGCCTCCTTCTCGCCCAGTCGTATCTGGCAGTAACGCAGGAACCGCTCCTTGAACGTCTGGGGGCTGAGCAATGCCGCCATCGCAAAACAGACGTTCCGCCAGATCTCCGTGCCGGCGTTCGGCACCGGATTCACGGCCCTGTAGTGATGATGGGTCTGAAGATCCCGACTGACCAGGATCGGGATATCCAGGAGGAACGCCTTCACGGCGAGCGCCTGCTCGCTAAAGCCCCACCGCCCTGCGACGTCCTCCCAGAGCCGCCCCGTCGGTTCCATGAGCCGCCTGATTGTATCCCGGCTCATCAGGTAGCACGCACCCATCGGGCAGGGCACACGGACCCACTCGGCCTGCTTATCCACGTAAATGCGGTATTTCGGTTGGAGGCCGTCGTTGGAGTTCCAGTGGAGGTCGGCGCCCCATGCACGAAAGGCATGCTCCTCGCCCGCCTTGTGCTTGCCGGCGACGACATCCGCGTCGCCTTCCGCATACCACCAGCCCCTCGCCTTCGAGCAGACGATCGCGCCGGATTCGATCGCCTTTTGGGCGAGCGCTTCCAGGACGCCATCAGGGAACCGCATGTGCGCATCGTGGAAGGAGACCACGTCGGCGTCGGCGTACTCACGCAAGGCAGTATCAACCCCCGAATTCCTTGACCGGCCGACACCTTCCGGAACTTCGTTCCGCAAGGTGATCACTGAACACTGGTCAATGATTTGCGTCCCCAGGTGCTGACACGATCCATCCTTCGATCCATCGTCAACTACGATGATCTCTGCATTGGTGCCACGTCGTTTGATCGAGCCGGCCAGGCTCTCGACGGTCTTCCGGACCTCGTCTCCCTCGTCGAATGCCGTGATGACCGCCGCCAGTTTCAAAGAACGACTTGCCACAGAGGGCACAGAGGAAAGCACGGCCTCTTCTTTTTCTCTTTCTATCCCGATCTCGTGTTTCTGTTCTTGCTGTTCTCTGTGCTCTCTGTGGCTCTGTGGCTCTTGTTTATGCTTACAGACGGCCCCGCAGTATGACTCCGGCCAGCCGCACCGGGGCATGTTGCCGCGCCCCTCGGCCAGCGTGCAGATCCACCGCTGGAGGGCCTTCTGGCCGCAACCCATCATCATCTTCCCGCCCGGCACGGCGTGGACGCACGGAGCGGCCGGTCCGCCGAGGACGGCGGACCTACCGATAATGGGAAGGGTAGCCACGACGTCCCCGTCGCGGGCCGCCTGGGTCACCTTCTTGAGCGCTTCAAGGAAGTTTTGCATCTGCCTTCTCCAACGCCGCCATGATCGCATCCCGGAGCGACGGCGCAAGACTGATAGACTTCTCGTCCGGTGCATCCTCAAGGTTCACCATCTCGTCCAGGGCCGCCGCCAGGTCCATCTCCCCTCCTGGCAGCCGCCGGATCAGCGGCTCATTGCGCTTCAGGAACCGGATGGCGTCAGCCTCCAACGTGAGCCTTTTCTGCTCAGCCTCATCATCGGGCGGGGCCACTACCCCCACCCACTTCCCAAGGGGGCAGGTGTTCTCTGGCCCACGGCGGAGCGCGCTATTGAGGACCGTGATGGGCATGTGGTTCTTGTCGGTCCCCATTGCCCAACACCTCGCATCGCCCCACGCCTTGTTGGCGAAGATGTATTGGTCACATGCCCGGCATACCTCATCTCGGGTCAGGTCGAGATTCGCCAGTGCGACTCTCTCGTCATACGTCAGTTCGGTGCCCATCTTTCCTCCTCAAAGCAAGCCACCGAGCACACAGAGCACACCGAGAACGGCGCGGTCCTGGATAACGACAAGGACTGTATCGTTGTCTCTGATCCCGAACAGGTCCGTTGTTTCCTTTCTCTGTGCCCTCTGTGTCTCTGTGGCCATCGTTTTCTCTCAAACCGCGACAACCGTTATCCCCCCCGCCTCGCAGCCGTTCCCCTCATCACAGTCGTCCATGGTTTGAAGGTAGAGACCCTCGATGCCCAGGGACACCAGCCTCTGGAACCGACACTCGCTATCCCCGTCGCTCATCCGCGCTACGAAGTGCGCGGAATCGGCCCAGAGACCATCGCAAACCAGCGCGTGGTAGCCACCATCATTCCACCAGCATTGGCTCTTGTTCCCGACCGTGTGATAGCCGCTGCCCAAGCACTTCGCTATGTACTTATATTGGGCGTGGTAGGGCGGCACGGGGCAGTTGGCGAGCTCAGAACAGTCCGTCGGCGGCGGCGCTTCCGTCGTGGTTGTGGTCGGCGGCGCGCCGGTAGTCGTCGTCGGCGCTTCCGTGGTGGATGTGGTCGGCGCCTGCGTCGTAGTCGAAGTCGTCGGCGGAGGAGGCGGCGTCGTGCTCGTCGTGGGCGGCGGAGGGGTCGTCGTCGGCGGCATGGGGGTCGTCGTCGGTGGCATGGGGGTCGTTGTCGGCGGCGCAACGGTTGTCGTCGGCGCCTGCGTCGTAGTTGTCGTCGGCGCTTTAGTCGTCGTGGTCGACGTCGTCGTCGGCCCAGGCCCCCCTGGTGTTGTAGTCGTCGGCGGAGGCCCGGACGTGGTCGTGGGCGGCGTGCACCACTTCTTCGTTACCTGGGCCGTCCCCACCCCGCCGGTGATGCACGTGTAACCGCCGGTTGGGACGGACGCGTTCATCCGGTCCAGGTTCTTCTGCCAGTATGCCTGCTCGCAACTGAGGAACCAGCCGATCACGGGATGGAAGAACAGGTCCACCTTCGCGTTGGGCCACGGCGAAACGCCGCTGGCGTTGATCAGATCTCCGGTCCACTGGCAGATAAGACCGGCCGGGTCCGCGATGGATCCCGCCCAGGGCATCCCGCCGATCATGCCGCCCTGGCTCGGCCAGTAGATGCCGCCGTAGAGGCCGGCGAAGTTCTTCCCGCCGCAGAAGCCCGAGAATGCCGCCATGAAACAGTCGGCAGACCGACTGCCGCAGTCGCCATAAGGCGCCTGAGTGGTAGTTGTGGGGCATCCACCGCCAGGCGTCAGACTCACCGCGCAGGTCGCCCCAGCGGAGTCCGGGCAATTATGGCCGGTCCAGCACGTCCAATCCAGGCAGTCGAGCTCCGTGTAGGTTCCCCCCTGCGGCGTGCAACCGCCGGGATCCGATTTCACCCAGCGTTTGCGGCATGATGTGCCCCGGTAGGGCTGCAGTCTCACGATCCAGCGCGTGTTGCCCGCATCGTATTCCAGATATAGGGTAGCCGTGCCAAGGAGAGGCACATACCACTGGCAGTATGCGGCATTGCTCTGCGCCAGCCCGTGAACGCCGTTGTACTGGGTCCAGTCGCTCCCCATGCCGCAAAGTGTCACGTAAAGTGGCTCGGGGATCGGCGGCGAGCAGCCGTTGCAGTCGCCCGGCGTGGTCGTCGTGACGGGGGCCGCCGTCGTGGTTGTGGTCGTCGGCCAGTCGGTGACCGTCGGCCTCTCGTGCGGGCGCACGGACGGGTCTATGACCTGGCAGGCCAGGATCTCCTCGCTCAGATTGAGTTCCCGATTGGCGAACAGGTTCAGTTCAAGCCGCTGCCGAAGCGCCGAATAGCCTTCGAGCATGAAGAACGTGTTCGCCAGCGTAATCTCGGTCAGGTTCTGCTCGAAATCGTGGGTCACCTCCACAGCGTTCAGGCCGAGCCTGCCCCAGTCGAGCGGGTTCGGCCAGCAGGCTGCTGTGGTAGTCGTCGGCCCCTGGCTCGTGGTCGTCGGCCCCAGGGTCGTCGTTGTCGGCCGGCCAAGCCGCGTCACGTTGTAGCGCTGATCCAGGTTGTAGGCGACGGGATCCACCTCGTCGCACTGAATCTGCCCCTGGATGCGGATATCCTTGAATTGATCCAGCAACCGCGCCGCGAGAATCCCCATCGCCGTCTGATCATCTACGGTGCCCTGTAGGGGATAACTCGTCACGTCCCTGAACGCGGGATCGTTGTATTTCCCGGTCCGCTCGTAGCCCTGACAGTCGTATGCAGTCCCGGCCGGCCCGGCGGTCACCGTAAACGGCATCCGCGCCCAATACCAGCCCCAGAGTTTCTCGCCCGGAGCAAGATCGGTCGCGATGTCCGTCAGGAACATGATGATCCCGGTGCGGCAGTTGACGATCCACTGGTGATCGCTCGCCTTCACGTAGGTCTTTGGACCGGCGTCCGTGCCCCGGTAGATGCGGGCCGTGTGGACGATGCCTGAGGCGCCCGCCGGCACACCGCACTCGCAGACGTGCTCCCAATCAATGCACGATCCCTCGAACCCCACGCTCTTCGCGGTCCAGACCCGATACGGCTGGTTGAGGGCGCGGTAGGCGCAGAGGTAGCCCTTCCACGGCGCGTTCACCAGCTCGAGCTCGCCCCCGCCGTTCAGGGCCGCGTTCGCGCAGCCGTCCAGGTTCGCGGGCTTCACCTCGACCGTCTTGTCCGTGCCCTGGACCATCACGCTCGTGTAGACCCCATCCAGGCTCCAGTTCAGTTTGTTGTCGAGGAGCGCGTAACTCCGGCCCACCTCGTCCTGCCAGTGGCCGAGTTCGCCCGCCTCGACGTCCGTCTCTGGCAACGCCTTCAGATTGCGCAGCACCAGGACTCCTGTCGGGTCTATATACCAGCCGTAGAATCCGCCGTTGAGCGCGACAAGCTCCTGGATCGCCTGGGCGACCGGCGTGTTGTCCACGCTGAACTCCCCGATCACACTGTCAAGGGCAAGCCAGTCGGAGGCGTTGTAACCCATGATGTCCTGGGCGGTCAGGTAGGTGCCCGTCACGCAGCCGGCAGACGAATGGTGACCGGGTATGTCACTGCCGCCCGGCGGGATGCCCAGAGCATGCTCCAGGATGTCAATGATGACCTCGCCCGCGGTCCACTTCCCCCCGTCGCGGCCCGGCGAGTCTTCGCCACTCTCGCTGTCGCACTGGCTACCGCGCGCATTCCACATATAGACGCCCGAGCCGTTGATGTTGACAGGCTCATTTTCGAGCCGGAACCGCCGTTCCTGGGCCAGGAAGGCGATGCCCTCGGATGCCACGCCGCCGGGCGACACCTGCATGATGTTGCCCCGGAACAGCGACTGGCCCGTGCCGGCGCGACGCACGATGACCCACGAATATTGCTCCACAGGATACCGATCGTGCCGGCCGACGTAGGAGAGCTCACACGATCCCGACTGCACGTAGGACTGCGTGATCCGCAGCACCTTCAGGTCCGTGCGCAAAAAGCCGTTTATATACAGGTCAACGTCCATTTAACCAGCCTTCAAACGAGCCACAGAGACACAGAGATCATAGAGAACGGCCAGGCTTCTTCTTTTCTTTTTTCATCCCAAGATGTTGTTGCCCTTGTTGTCATTCTCTGCGCCCTCTGTGGCTCTGTGGCTATATCTGTTTCAGGAACTCGAACTCCACCGTCGTGAACTTCCTGTCCGTATGCCCCGGCCGCACGTTCTCCAGCACGACGTCATGGTAGGTGTTGCCGTTGGCCGTCAGATCCACCGGGCCGGGTCCGATGGAGCGCACCAGGACCTCGACGTATGCAGCCAGGTTCGACGTGCCCGCGATCGCGGCCGCTGATACGGTGAACCTCATCACGGCGCCGCGAGGCGGGAGTGAAGTCCTCGCCCCGCGCGCACGCGGAATCTCCCGCAGCGGCCACGATCGGGCCATCTCGATCCGCATCTCACCGCCGGTGCCGAGCGATACCCCGCCCACTGCGTAGTTCCGTAGCGTGGACGTCCCTGGATAGACGCCGGGTGTTGCGGGGACGACACCCCACGCCGGCTCACTCGACTTCTCGGGACTGAGGAAATCAAACCGCATGTCCGCAAATCTGCTCCCCCGGACCTCGCCCTGACCGCCGAGGCAGACCGAATCGCCAAATACCGACCGGTGCCCCCGGTTATCCTCGTGGGCCAGGTCGCCGGGGTCGGAGACCGCCAGGCCCAGCAGCAACTCGTAGATATAGCGCTCCGCGTCGCCCAGGTTGTCGCGCACCCGCTGGCCGGCCACTTCAAGATCGAGAATCCCTCCGCCCGAATCCAGGACGACGGCTGGATCGTCGTGAGGCTCCAGAACGACGTTGCGGCGGGGGATTGAAGCCGTCATGAACACGTGCTCCCCGATCTCCACATCAACCGTCCCATCGTTGAAGTATCCCGCTCCCATTCGTCCCTCGGCCTTCGTAGCTCGCCAAAGGCGAGCGAAGTAGGCTCACGCCCTCGCCGTCGCAAGCGCCTTCAGAGTTCGCCTCATCCGTTCCATCTCCCGCGTCATGGAATCCAGCGCTGCAAGCGTCCTGCGGTGAAGCGCCAGGTTGTGCTCTGCTGCCTGAAGCATCACCTGTCGCAGCGCCGCGAGTTGGTCGGCCTCTGCTATGTGCGCCTCGACGGTCTGCTCCAATGCAGTCCTAAGCGTCGCCGTCTCGCCTCGAAGATCTTCGTCTCTTGCCATTTCGTTTCCCTTGCGCGTCAAGATGCTGCCGCAGTCGTTGTGGTTGCCGCGGCCAAGTTGACCTGGTAGGACAGGTCCACGCCGCTCTCGTCGGTCGTCGCCTGGAGGGCGGTGCGTGAACGCGCCACTCGGGAGGGCTGGCCGTCCTCATCGCTGCGCTCGACATGGAGTCGCGGCAGCTCAAGCGTCATCCCATGCCCTTCCGGATGGGTGAAGGCCGCGGCAAAAGACAGCGTCGCGCCGCTTCGGATGGCTGCGTTGAAATCGTCCGCGTTGTCGAGCTTCGCGACTTCCAGGCTGACCGACCTGGATCCTGCTATGAGGAACGCGACATAGCCTCCCGCGCTCGGCCCCGCGTCCACGGCGTTATCAACCACAATTGCGAATTCACCAACGTCAGTCAGCCCGGAACCATCGAGCGTTATCGCCGCGTCGCGCAGCCTGAACGGGGTGGGCGTCAGCGCCGAGTAATCGAAATCATCCTCTGCCAGCGCATCGTTCTCCTGTTCCTTCCAGGCGCGCGTTTCCAGCAGCAGCGCGACGCTCTCGCGGTCGGCGCGGATGAGGAGGCGCTCCACAACGACGCCCAGGCACCGACGTGGATCCGGCGGCGTGAAATAATCCACGCAGTAGCTTTGCACGTCATGGTTGGCGTCGCGCTCCAGCGCTCCGTCGAGCAGGTAGCCCGTCGCCTCAGGCCACGCGAGCACCTCAATCCGCCCGGCGACATCCTGAAGCTCCGGCAGCAGCACGCGTCGCCTCCAGTCTGTGAAGCTTGTGGACGGGCCGAAGAGGTCAGCCCGGGCCTTGAGCGTCATCACGCCGGACCGTATCGGTATGCAATGCCAGTCCGGCGCGGGGGGGAGGCTGCCCCAACTCGACTCACGCGCCCAGCGCATGTGGCGCCGCCAGCCTTGATGAACCTGTCCGCCCGGTCCTGCCATCTGCATTCCTCTTCATGTGGTGCAGCCGCGACTCGACTGCGACCGTCACGTTCGTTTCCAGAGCAGCGCAACGCCGATTCGAGCGACCCATACGACCCGTGCGCCGGAGGCGTCGGGCTCGGGGCGCCAGGCGATTCCGTCCACGCCGACCCCTGCCAGCCCGTCGTCGGCAAGGCTGAGGCAGCTCTCGTCGCACGCCTTGATGCGCTCGACGATGAGCGCCACCAGCTCCTCGATGGGCTCGGCGTCCTGTCCGTCGGTGGCGACCTCTATGCGCAGGCGCTGCGTGCTGTCGGTCAGTGCGTTGGCCGTGCGCACGGCGTCGCCCTCGGCGGGCGACAGGGCCAGCAGCGGGCACGCACCGGGCTCGATGTTGAAACGCCGCCTCAGGCCCGCGCCGAACTCAAACCAGGTCTTCACGCGGGCCGCAATCTGCGCGTCAGCCTTGAGCGCGTCCAGCAGCGCGGTCCGCCCATCTGTCAGGTAGTTGCTCATCAGTGTCGAGATCGAAAGTGTCTAGAGCGGTTCGTCCCGTCCGAAGATCCTCGGCTGGCTCTCGTAGCGCACGCCCGGTGCGCGGTCGCCTTCGGCTGCAGACGGCTCGATGCCGAGCGAGACCTTGCCGTTGACGACCTCCCCGAGCCACGCAACGTCATCCTCGTACTGGCGGCGCACGTCCTCGGTCGCGCTGTCGCGGCCGAGCCGCAGGAAGTAGACCGACAGGTTGACCGCGCGCGTGCGAAGCACGTCGGCCACGGGGCTGACCGGCACGGTGAACCGCACGCTCAGATAGCTGTCAATGAGCGCGCACGCGTCGCCGATCGCCGCTGCGACCACCTCCGTGTCCGGGTTGCCGTCGCCGTCGTAATCGGTCAGCGCGGCCACGTCGTCCTCGCCGATTCGCTTCTCGATGTCTTCTTGAGTGCAGTAGGCCATGGCTACCTCCGGTAGCAGCTTTGAGCAATCAGCCGCGAGTTCAGGGGCCAGCGAGGCTGACCCCTGAACCCTGTGCGCTGAACACTGTGCCTACGCGCCCGCGCTGGCCTGGATGAGCCAGGGGGCGAGGATCGCGACCGCGCAGCGGCGGCGCGCCTTGTAGGCGTAGATCTCCCGGTAAAACGCGTCGTCGTCGGCCGGGCTCTCCTTCGAGGTGAACTCCGGGCCTTCACGGTCCTGGAGCACCATCGGCTTGACTGGATCGTTGTCTACGACGAACCAGGCCGTGCTGCTTCCCAGGCGGGGCAGGACCATCAGGTCGCAGCGCTTGTAGCGCCGGTTGCTGGCGCCGTTCGCAAGGAACTGCAGCTCCAGCAGCTCCTCCGCAGTTGCGCGGAGCTGAAGGCCGCACACGAGCAGCCTGGGGACGAGTCCCATCGGCGAGCCGTCGGGCCCGGCCCTACCCTCGAACGCCAGGCACGCGGCGTCGAAGTTGTCCTCGTCCAGCGCAACGTCGCTGCGGTTGGACCAGGTCTGTCCGCCGACCCACGTGTGGCTGTCGTTGAAGACGCTCTGACCGTCTATCCACTCGTCCGTGAATCCGGACAGCAGGGCCTCCACTGCGAGTCGCAGGGGGTAGAGGGCGGCTCTGCGGCCGAGCTGCCGCACGCCTGGGCGGTAGACGCCGATGTTGTCGTCGGCGATGTCGTTGCGCTTGACCTGGACGATGCGCGCGAAGGTGCGGTTCGGCACGCTCTTGACGAAGCGGCCGATGTTGGTGATCGTCACCTCGTCGAGCACCTCCTCCAGGTCGCCCAGCAGCGTCGCGACCGGGTAATGCTCGGTGTCGGTCGTGCTGGGAACGTTCTCCATCAGTTGTTCGATCTGCTCGGCCTCTGCGGCCTGTACGGCTTCGGCGAAGGTCGCCTTCAGGCCGGTGAAAACCGCTTGCAGGTTGCCAAGAGTGATATCCATCCTTTCGTCCTCCTATCGGTTCTTGTGATCACCCACGTGCGGGCGGCTGATCGTCAGGTGCGTCAGAGTGCCGCCGTCGTAGTGGTCGTCGGCTCGGTCCAGGACTGGCCTGCGAGCACGTCGTGGTCGATCGAGATCCAGCAGTCGTGGGCGCCGTCAATCTTGTCGATCACGCCGCAGACGACGTCGTTGCTGACCTCGGCGGCATAGGCGGAGACGGTCTGGTCGTCTACGACGTAGACCTGCGCGCTCATGGCGCTCTGGTCGAGGCTCGTCTGGCATGCGAACCGGTATCGCCCGCGCCGCCGCACGACCACGTTCTCGTCGCCGTCTGCGCCGAGGCGGTTGTCCGCCTGCTCGGTGGCGACGCCTTCGAACACCAGCCCCGCCGAATCGTCGGCGGGCACCGCGTAGCCCGAGGCGCTGCTGCAGACCAGCGAGCCGGCGAAGATTCGCACGCCCGCCTCGACCGGTATCGCAAGCAGATCGCCCAGGCTGTACTCCGTGTTCCTGTCCTGCGTTAGTGCAGTCATCGAGTCTTCCTCCTCCTTCTGTTACCTATTGTGCTTCTCTTGCCAGTGCTCTGAATTCGCGAGGGGCTGCCTCGCCGCGTCGGTCAGCCGATGGTCCTCAGGAACGCCTCGGCGCTCAGACCGAGTTGTCGGCACACTTTCTCTTCGCTCTCGCTGAGACCTCGACCATGTCTGGCCGTGGCCGGCGTGGCGCCGGTGAGCGGCGCCATCATCGGCGTAAGGCTGTTCAGGCACTGGCGGGTAGCCTGCGGATCCTCGCGCGCACAGCTCAGAAAGAACTTGCGCTGCGCCGGCGTGATCCGGCCCGCGGATAGCGCCTCGTCAACTACCTTCTCGGCCTCGGCGTCGCTGCGCTCGCGCTTGAGCACGTCAACGGCGTTGAGCACGAGTGCAGTGCCCGCCTCTTCGGGCAGGTCAAGTGCGTTGAGGATGGCGCGCCACTCGCCGAGCCGGGCCTCCAGCTCTCGGAGCCGCACGGAGCACGCCAGCAGCGCCGCCGCCACGTCCGCATCGTCCGCCGACTGGATGCCCAGCGCGGATTGCACCTTTTGCGCCGACTCGCCGAGCGCGGCAGCCACCTGTTCAAGTATCGGCATTGGTCCACCTCCTTGTTCGGAAAGGCCAGGTTGAGTCAACCGGGAATGCTCCGGGGCGTCAGTCAGCGCCTCCTGACTCAGCGCCTGGAGTTCGGTAAGAAACGGCGTGTTAGTGAGCGCAACACTGTGCAGCACCATGGGCACTGGCTCGCCCGTGATGCGATCGGGTGCGCTGAAGCGCAGCACCGGCGAGAGGTGGCGGAACTCGCGCGCTGCGATCGCGCGCGCCCCCTCGGCCGTCCAAAGGACGCGGCCCCAAAGTTCCGTCCCGCCCGCGCGCAGTTCCATGTCCCGAATCCACCCGGCGGCCGGCGCCTTGGAGAGCCGGCCTTGTGCGGCCAGGATGCTGCCGTGGTGGTAGTCAACCGGCAGCTCGGCGCCGAACGAGCGGTAGTGCCGTCTGAAGTAGTCGAGCGCACTTTGCAGGTGCTGCGGCGTGACCGCCTCCGGGCCGTCGGGGTGGCCCTGCCACAGCCCGGCGCGCGCTATCATGACCCACTCCGGGACGCCGCCCCGCTCCATGACCGGCAGGGCGGGCGGCGCCGTGTCGAGGGTTAGGGCTGTTGCGCTATTCGCATTCATCTCTTATCCTCATCTTGCTGGAGCAACAATTGCTCACCAGGCGTCATTTTCGTCTCGCGGCCAGCGTCGCCAAGCACCTTCTCGCCAGGCGCCGGCTCGGGGATGCCAAAGCGCTGGTAGACCCACTTGCTCGGGATGGGCAGGCCCGCTTCGGCCAGCGTCTTGATGGTGCCGGCGAGGACCGACAGGTCCTGCGGTTCTTCGAGCGCGAAATGCAGGCGCGGCACGGGCGCGGCGGGGCCGAGGTTGAGGCGAGTGATGGGCGCAAGGAGTTGGCGCGTGAGTGTGTCGCCGAGGGCCTGTGCATCGGCCTCAATCAGGTCCCACCGCACCTGGTTGTGCACCTTGCCGAGGGCGTAGGAGCCGCCCCCCTCGCCGCCGCTGGTCAGCGTCTGGCCGAGTATGGCCAGGGTCATCTCTCGGCCCGCGGCGTCGAGGATGCGCTGGAATATCTCCCCCTCGCCCGCTGCGGCCGTGTTAATGACCTCTATCTGGTTGCCCTCGCGCACGACGGCCGCCGCATCCATTCCCAGTGCGCGCACCGCCTGCCAGAGTTGTCGCGCTTCGTCTGAGTCCCAGGACACACCCTCGCGAAGGCGGCCGATGCGCGGCGGCATGCCGTAGACCTCCGCGAAAGCCAGCCAATCCTTCCACGAGAAATGCCGGACGACGAACGCGCGGACGCAGCTCCGCAGGAGTCCCGTGCGCGCGCAGAACCCGCTTCGAGCCTTCACGCGATGCACGATGAAATTGAGCGGGTTCAGTTCGGTCGCCCGGCCGCCGGTGCTCTGGCGCATCAAGAGCGTCTCGCCGTCGTCTGCCAGGGTGAACCACCGCTGCGGTCGCCACGCCAGCCGCGTCGGACGCCAGGGCTGCGACGCGGTCTCCCACTGGATCTCGAGCGCGCTGAATCCCTTCGGCACGGCGTCCAGCAGGTCGAAGATGGCCTGCCGCATATCCGGGATTTCGTCCAGGATCCCGCGGCAGAACGCGGCCGACTCGGCCGCCTGCTTCGACTCGCTTGCTGGCAGCACCTCGTACTTGAGCGAGCAGACGCCGTTCTTGCGCGTGCGCAGATGCGCGTCCAGTTCGCCGTCCTTCTCTTCCATCTTCTCGAACAGCGCCGCCTGGCTGGCGAGGTCGCCGCTCTCGGCCTCCAGAAGCATGCCCTTGATGCGCCGAGGCGTCAGGTCGTCTATATCCACGTGGCTCACCACGGTTCGAGGCCCGAACTCCTGCGGTGCCGCCACAGGTCCCTGATCAGGTCTTTCGCTCATATGCTCGTCGTCCTCAGACTCTCTGGATGGTTTATCTTCGACGGCCAGCTCGTCATCCTTGCCTCGCGCCACGCATCACTGATCACTGTCTGCTGTTTGTCGTCTCGCCTCTTCTCCCACAATACGCGTCTTCTCGGAAACGTGTGTCCGATATGGGCGCTAATGTCCGAACTTGTCGCGAAGAAGACGTTGCTCCAGGCGGGGGGCCAGCGGGGGTGAGCAGGGCAGGAATGCTTGCAGCGGGCAATCTTTCGCAGCGGTGGGAAGTCGTTGGACTTTCCCGCGACGTCATATTAGAATACTGGCGGAGTCGTACGCGGAGATTAGGCGGACCGGCGCCGTTGGCGGCGGGTGCGGCCATAGTGGTGTAAGAGTCGTTGCTGCTATTCTCCCGCCAGGGAGCGGGTTAAGCGTTTCCACCATTGGAGTAGGTCAAGATGCCCACCTGGCTGTACTACCTTCTCTTAGTGATTGGGCTTGTCGTCCTGATCGTCATTCTTAAGGCGCTCAGGCGGCGCGGCAGCTGAATTCGCCGGCGGCCCACCGGGCTGGCGCGCAAGGCGTACGCCCGATGTGCGCATCAGGAGATCGGCGGTGTCGCAGCGCCGGGTCGGCGTGTCACTCAGAGCCCGCTGAAGTCGGTTCGCTTGCTGAGCGTTTCGTACCTGGGCTCTGGTGAGGCGCCGAAGGTGGGTGGCAGAAGTTCGTCGCAGCCGGCGCATGCGTCAGGCCCGTCAACGTACCCGTCCGGATAGCTCAGGAATTGCTCCTGGAGCGTGCGCACGCCGGCGTTCGGGTTCAGCGGGAATCGCCAGCGTCCCGCCTCGAACTGCGGCGAAAGCCCCTCGATGCGGATCGCCTTGGGCCGCCTGTGTTGTACGTACCTGACCGGAAGGTCCGTGCGGCCCGCACGCATCTCAAGCAGCGGCTTAATGAGTGCGAAACCGCCGTTCTGCTCGATGCCGATGATGCGCGGCCGCAGGCGGCGGTTGAACTCGATGACCTTGTCCACCATCTCCATAGGGCTGCCCCGATCGATCCACGCCTCCAGCACGTAGCGCGCTCCCGTCGAGCGGTCGCAACCCACGGCGACCAGCGCCCGAGGGCAGCCCGTGGGCGCCTCGCTGATCGCCGGGTCCAGGAAGCACACCACGTCCAGAGTTCCGCCGTCCACCTGGGCCGGCTCGTAGGTGCCGATCCATGCGGGTTGGAACGGGCGTGTCGGGTCCTCGGCCACAAGCGCGTAGTTGCGGAGCCAGTTCCTGAGCCCGATCGTGCGCCGCAGCCTGACGAGATACTCATCCGAAAAGCGTTCCGCCCAGACGCTGCTCCCCTGAAGCGGCGCGCTTGAGTCCCCGCCGTGGGTCGCCCTCTGAAGGAACAGCCGCGCCAGCGGCCGCCCCGAAGGGTCGCGCTCCGCTGCCAGTCGCCTTGCGCGCTCAATCATGCAGCCCGGACCGAACATCGTCCCCAGCACCGTGAACACGAACCCGTCCGGATCGAGCGCCGGCATTACCTCGTCCATCATCCAATCCCAGAGGTTCTGCTCGCGCACGGGGTTGCGGGCCAGCTCAGCCGTCTCGAGGTCGTCCCCGATGAACTCGGCCGGCCGGTACTGACGGAACCGCCGCCCGCGAGGGCTCATGCCGATGCCGAACGCTTCCAGTTTTACTGACCTGTGACGGGGCACCTCGCCCGGGCTTTGGGACGCGGCAGAAGGCTCGCAGAGGTCCGCAACCCATTCGGACTCGGGTCCTCGCACATCTATCGTGCCGTAGTCGGCGCGAATGCGGGGATTGTGTTCCAGTTCAAGCCGCAGGTAATCCATGCTCTCGGCTGCGAGCCGCTGGACCTGGCTGCCGTAGATGAAGTAGGGACACCCCCCCTCCAGCACGCGCCTCAGCGGACGGGCAAGGGAGAGCAGCACGGACTTGCCCGCGCCCCTGAACGCCGCCACGAACGTCGGCATCCCCGCCTCCCCGACCGCTTCTACCATGCGATGATGGAACGGGGCAAAAGGGCGGTCGAAGTAGTGCGGCAGGTAGGTGCGGCACCATTCCAGGAATGGAAGGGCGCGCCGCTCGGTCACCGCAGGCGCATCGCGGTCCTCAAAGGGCACCGCACGCTCCGACATGCGCTCGAGCGTGCGCCGGATGATCGCCGCGTGCTGTCTGGACCAGGTGGGCATGATTCATTTGCCAGCTCGCTGAACGGCAAATCAGCCATCAGCGATCACTGATCACTGATGACTGATCACTGCTTACTGCTCACTCGCCGTTACATGAGTATGCTTCGCATATCACGTGCGAAGTCGCTCAGCAGCTTCAGCCGCTCGACCGCGCCCGCGTACGCGTCCGCCGCCGCGCGCACCTGGTCCGGATCCGTCTCCTCAAGCGGCGTGATGCCGCTGGCGAGGCGAACGAGGTTATCGGCCGCGTGGGAGGCCTCCGCCTCGGCTTCCTCGCGTCTTCGCCTGACGTCGGCCAGAAGCTTCTCGATCTCTTCTCTCATGACTTGCTCCGGAATCGGGTGGTCTATAGAGCCTCTAACGAAACGCCGCGTGAGCCGCGTTGCGCCTCCGGCCGGATGGATGCAAGGAAGGGCGACGGCGCCGGGGACAGGCCTTCAGTCGTGCCTTCGGTCGCATTCCTCGTGCGTGACGAACCGGCTGCTGGCGTCGCGGAGCGCCTTCTTTATCTCTCGCAGCTCCTCCAGCATCATCTCGAGGCGAGTGTTGACCACCGGCACCATGTTCACGAGCCCGTCGCCGTCGGCCAGGCGCTGTTCGATGCCTTCGAGTCGGTCCTCAACACGCTGGCGCCAGCGTCCCAGACGGAACGCCACGACCCATCCGCCCACAAAGCCGCCCGTTACTGCGGAGATGACCGAGACTGCGGCCTGAACCCAGCTCATGAATTCTCCTTCCTCAGCTTCTCGGTGAAGGCTGCAACTGCGTCGCGCACCACGGCAAGCCGCCTGCGCGGGAGGTTCTCAGCGCAGAAGATTGCGAACTGCTCCAGGGCGAGAAGCTGAGCCGTCAGGTCGTCCGCGCTCTTGCGGTAGCCGTTGATGATCTGGATCATCTTCAGCAGCTTCGCCTCGTAGGCGTCTCCGGACGCTGCGGCATCTTCAGGGTCCTTCTCGCCCTCGAGCACCATCTTTCCGAAGCGCCGCTCAAGCAGCTTCAGGACCTGCTCGGGCCGTGCGCTCTGCTCCTGCTCCCGCTCCTTGTCCCAGGACAGGCCGCGCTCCAGGTCGTAGCCATGCCACTTGCGCACGGTGTCCCCTGTGACGCCCAGGGCCTCAGCGACCTCCCTGAAGTGCATGCCTTTGGCGTAAAGCTCGCGGGCGCGGTTTATGAGTCGGTCACGTTTACCTGAGATGCCCATGGAATCTCCCCGGCCCGCTGTTGGGTTTTCGGCGCACGGCTGCTATCTGGAGCCTACACGTTCTTCCGGAAACGTGTGTCCGATATGGGCGCTAATGACCGAACTTGTGGGGAGGGGAACTGAGGGGGAGGACCCTCCTTCGCCCCTCGACAGGCTCGGGGCTACGGAGGGCAAGGGACGAAGGGAAGATCTCAGCGCACGGACTGCTCGACTACGGACGTCACCAGCTTCTCCGGGACGCCTTCCTTTTCGATCCACTTGCCGATGGCGGTGAGGAGGACAAAGCGGTTGGAGCCCCGGACGAACTTCTTGTCGTGCCTCATCGCGCCGAGAACCCGAGAGGGGTCAAGTGAGAGCTTCCTACAGTCCGTCGGAAGGCCGGCGCGCTCCAGAAGCGCTGCAAGACGTTCGACGTCCCTCTGGCCGAGGAGCCCCATCGAGGCGGAAAGCCTCGCGGCGGCCGTCATCCCGATGGCCACGCATTCCCCGTGGGTCAGCCTGTAGTCGCAGGCGTTCTCGATGGCGTGGCCGATGGTGTGGCCGAAGTTCAGGCAGATCCGCACGCTCCGTTTGTCGTATTCGTCGCGCCTGACGACCTCGGCCTTCAGGCGGCAGCACTCGGGCACCACGTGCATCAGGGCATCCTTGTCGAGCGCCGAAAGCCTCTCCACGTTGGCCTCGATGAAGTCGAAAAGCCCTGCGTCCAGCGCGGCGCCGTATTTGATGACTTCCGCCATGCCGGACCTGACCTCGCGCTCGGGCAGCGTGTCCAGCGTGCACAGGTCCACGAAAACGAGGAACGGCTGGTAGAAGCTGCCCAGCAGGTTCTTCCCCTGAGGCAGGTTGACGGCTGTCTTGCCCCCCACGGACGAATCCACCGCGGCCAGCAGCGTGGTGGGGACCTGAACGCACGCGACGCCCCGCCTGAAGGTCGCCGCGGCGAACCCCCCAAGATCGCCGACCAGCCCGCCGCCGAGATTCAGCACCAGCGGCTCTATGTCGGGCCTGGGCGCGAACTCGGCCAGCCAGTGGACGGCCTTTCCGTAGCTCTCGAAGCTCTTGTTCGCCTCGCCGTCCGGTATGTCGTGCCGCCCGATCCTGTCCGCGCCGGCCTCCCTCAGGCTGGCCTCCACGCGCGCGAAGTAGCAACCGCCGATCGTCGGGCTCGTGAAGACGGCGACGTTCCCCCTCAGCAGTCCGTTCCCCTTCAGGGTGCGGCCGAGCGCAGACAGCCAGTCGCAGTCAATCAGGATGTCGTACGGCCGAGAGCCGCTTTGGACCGAGACCTTCTCCATTAGCTGTGAGCCTCAACAAAGGTCTGACTGCCCGCACGTCTGTCCCTGCGGCCTGAACTTCCAGAGCGCGCGCCGGGGCGAGACGCCCCGGCTACCACTTAGAACGGTAGCGCGGGCGTCCCGCCCGCGCAGCCAAACGCTTTCGCTATTGCGCGGCTCTATTCAGATCTCCACGGGCTCGCAGAGATTCCCGGCCTTTGCAGCGGCACGCCCGCAGATGTGGCACACGTACTGGGCACCTTTGGAAAGTGCCGCGACCTTGTCCATCTGCCGCTTGGCTGTCAGATCGCACAGGTGACCGCTGTGCCCCGTGTGAGACTTGAAAAGCGCATGCTCCTTCACTACCCGCTTGGCCGACTTTGCCTTGGCCATGTCCGCTCCTCCAGAACCTTGCTGGGAAGTAACGCTGTTTCAAGTGCAAAGGCTCCGTCTACGCCGCGCTGTGCGCGAGTCACCATCTCTCACACGAGGCGGCGGCGACGCAACTGCTGCTTGTTACCTCGAAGTGTAACGGCCAGGAGCGCGTTCGTCAACCCTGTGTTGCGTCTGTTCTGCACGAAGCGGCCATATGGGCAAATGTGCCGTCCTGGCCCTGGAGCTGCGCTCGACTGTGCAGAACGGAGCGCCACTCGGCGAGGATTACGGCAGGCCCTATCTGGCGTGTATCGCGATGAATCGGGTGAGACCCGTCCGGGCGCTGAGCACGCGCAGCAACACGCCGTTCTTGGGGTTGGTCCCGGCCACGAGTTTGCTGTAATCCTCCACTGAGCTGACGCGCTGCCGGTTGATGCTCTGGATCACGTCGCCCGCCTCGATGGCCTGGCGGGCGGGGCTGTCGGGGGCGACCGCCGTCACGACGACGCCCTGGAGGTTCCCGCGGCCCAGCCGCTGCCTGATCTCGTCGGTCACCGGACCAACCTGCAGAAGGAGCCAGCCGGACGCGTTCGCCTGCTGGCTTTCGGCCAGCCGCGCCACTTCCAGCGTGAGGGTGTTCTCCTTGCCCTCACGCCAGACCGTGACCTCGACCTTCTGTGCCGGCTGGGTGGCGGCGACCATGCGCCTCAGAAGCGAGAAGTTCTCCACTTCCTTGCCGTTCCAGCGCATGATGATGTCGCCCTCCTGGATCCCAGCCTTCGAGGCGGGGGAGTCGGGTTGGACCTCGTTCACGAGCCCGCCACCCTTGCCCTTGTAGGCGAACTGCTCGGCGACGCCGGGCTCCACGTCATCCCCAAGGATGCCGAGGTATCCGCGCTCGACCGTCTTGCCGGCCTTCAGATCGTCAAGGACCTCCTTGGCCAAGTTGATCGGGATGGCAAAGCCGATGCCCTGGTAGGCTCCGGTGGGGCTGATGATGGCGTTGTTCAGCCCGACAACCTCTCCGCTCAGGTTCACCAGTGGTCCGCCGCTGTTGCCCGGGTTGATGGCGGCGTCGGTCTGTATCAGGTCCTCGTATCTGGCCTTGCGGATGATACGCCCCTTCGCACTCACGACGCCCGCGCTCACCGTGTTGGCAAACCCGAAGGGATTGCCGATGGCCAGCACCCACTGGCCCACGTGAAGATCGTCGCTGTTGCCAAGCACCGCCGCCGGGAGGTCTTTCACGTCGCCCTCGAGCTTGATGACAGCCAGGTCGGTGTCGGGGTCGGTGCCTGTGGCCTTCGCGTCGAATGTGCGTCCGTCGGCCAGGGTCACCTTCAACTTCTCTGCCCCGGCCACGACGTGGTTGCAGGTCAGCACGTAGCCCTCCGAGTCAACGATGACCCCTGAACCGAGTCCCATCAGCGGGACTTGCCGCTCGCTGGGATACGTGCGGTCCTCCGGGCCGAAGAACCGATCGAAGAAGGGGTCCTGGAACCCGAACGCCGGCGTGCGCACCGTCTCCATTCGCTCCGTGGTGAGGAAGACCACGGAAGGGGACACGGCTTCCGCCGCTTTCTCGAACAATTGCCCAAGGTTCTCCGCGAAACCCTGAAGCTCCTTCAGGCTGGCTTGTGCGTCATTGGGCTTCGCAGCAGCCACGGCGCTGGCCGGACCGCGGCCCAGCCCAAACGTCACAAGCGCCACCGCAAGACATATGGCCAACATTAGCGCAACTATGCTCTTCCGTCTCATCACGTCACCCCTTTCCTGTTGGTTCCTCGTGGAGCGAGGCTACAGCCAACACGCCTTCGCTCGCCCCACATGATGCAGTTTGTTTTTGTTCACATGCCCGGTCGAAAAGTTCACGATTCCTCACACCCATTCTATGGCAGATCGGTCGCCCTGCCAAGCCTCGTTTCCGTCTCATCTAATCTCTGTCCCTGCGAGGAGTGGCCGGGCGTGGTGCCCACCATGCTGCGCCCCGGCGGCCATACTCCACCCTCACAACACTCTCTTGCGCCGCCAGCGTCTTTCACGCCCCGGCCACTGCTCACTACTGACTACTTACTGCTCACTGTCCGTTCCGGGTTCAGTTTCCCGAGCTTTCCCACGTCTGCGTGGAGCTGAACGAAACCGCAGGCGGTGCACACCCTCGCCCGCAAGCCCACCATGGAGTCGCTGAAAACCCAGAACTTCGTCTTGTCCGGATGGAAGTACAGGCGGCCCGTGCCCTGCAGGCGGCCCTCCACCAGTAGGCTGTGCCCGCACGCTGCACAGCGGCCGGCAGCCGCCTCGGCTTCCTTGCTGCCGGTCGTCTTCTCGACGACCGCGTCAAGACCCTCCCGCGAGAAGCGGGTCGAGCCCCCGACCTTATAGAAGGAAAGAGACCCATCCTTCATCCATCGGAAGATCGTGGGCTGGCTCACGCCCAGATACTCGGCCGCTTCCTGGACCGAATACCAACGCTTCTCTTCGACCCCGGGGGACTCGGTGACTTCAGCCTCGCCACTGCCCATGTCAATCTCCTCTTACCCACGCCTATGCGCTCTCATATACTATCATATACTATCGCCCCTGTCAACCCCAAAATGCGAAGATTCGATCAGGGAATTAGGGGAAAGCTGGAAGAATCGCTAACGCTTGCCCAAACGGCTTGACATCCGAGGATTATCTGCTATACTCTATAGTGTCGCCGAAGGGCGACCGTGCTTTCGTGCTATGCCGCCCGTCGTTGCGCATTCTTTCGGGAATGTAAGTCGCAACGGCGGGCATTTTTTTGGGGGGACGGATACCATGGCCAAATCAGTCGCAGTTATCATAGACGGGGGTTTTCTTGACAAGGAGCTCCTCACGTTTCGGAGCAGCATGCCGAATGGCAGAGTGCAGCTCGGACACATCTTGGCGGTTACTCAAAAGGCTGTGCATACCCCCGAGGAGGAGTTGTTCAGGGCCTATTACTACCACTGCCCGCCCTACGCAAAAACCGAGCCGGGGCCCTTCAACAGGGCGCCAGTCGACTTCGGCCGAACTTCTCTCGCTGGATATCAAAAGGCTCTGCAGAATGATATCCGCCTGGCTCAGCAGTTCGCTTTCAGGCGTGGTATCCTGCGCTTCAGAGGCTGGAAATGCTACGCGCGCGACGTGCGTGCCAACACGCAGGCATCGAGCATCCGGTGGGAACCCGAATTCCAGCAGAAACAGGTGGATATGAAGATCGGCTTGGATGTAGCCTGGCTGGCCAGCAAGCGAATTGTCGACCTCATTGCTATCGTCTCTGGCGATACCGACTTTGTGCCGGCAATGAAGTTCGCACGACGCGAAGGTGTTCAAGTCCGACTTGTGACGTTCGAACACCGCCGCTGCGCCGTCCATGATACCCTTATGGAGCACCGCGACTACACTTGCTGCATTGACCTTGCAGACCTCGCCGCCAACCCCCTCTAATCTGGCTGTGTTCCTAGCGGCTAACAAAGGCGTGCGGCAAGACTCGCCCAGCCGTGGGCAAATCCACTTCCCGGGGAGCTCCGCGCCTGGAAAATGCTCCCGCGCGGAAATTCGCGGCAGTATGTTTTTTCCGGCGATTCTGCTCAATCCCCTGGTCAGCCGACCTTCTGACCAGGACATCTTCCGCGCTCCCCCGCCGCCAGTGTCCGATTCCCTCAGGCTCCTGCCAGCCCCGCCTCCGGCTGGCAAGCATCGTAGGGATAAACGATATGGGCGCCGGAGTCAAGGTCTTTCATCACGCGGCGGTTTGGCGGGGCTACGAGGACCTTGTCAAGCTGCTCAGCCCGGAAGAGCCGAGCGACAGGGGGCTTGAGTATGCCGTCTTGCGGCCGGTACAATGAGGTTCCGGGAGTCCGACAAGCGCCCGCCAGAGGTCCCCAATGCCGAAGAAGCTGAGCCGCAAGCTGCGCCGCAGGCTGGTGTTCCTGGCCTACGTGCTGGGGATAGCCGTTGTCATCTTCCTCCTGCCTGCGCGTCTCACGAGCCCCGCGCGCGTCGTCTTCACGCAGCTCGTCGGCCCGGCGCAGGGGGTCACCTTCGAGGTGGGGGCCAACGCACTGGCGGCGACGTCCACCTTTCGCGACGCCCTGCTCGGTCACGAACGCGACCGGCTCCTTGAGCAGGAAGTAGACAAGCTCAGAAACGACAGGGACCGCCTCCTTGACATGTATCTCAAGCAGGAGATCCGCCTGAACAGCGTGCGGGGGCTCAGCATCAGCGAGTCGCCTTTCAGGGCGTTGAGCGCGGTTGTGACGGCGTACGACTCCGGCGCCACGCGTCAGAGCATCACCATCGCGGCGGGGAGCACCGACGGGGTGCGCGAGGGACTGGTCGTCTGCTCAGCGGGCGCGGTGGTGGGAGAGGTGAGGGAGGTGGGGCCGTGGCGCAGCCGGGTCACGCTCATCACGGACCCTGCCAGCTCGCTGCCGTGCCGGGTGACCCGCACGCGCGGGCTGTGCATCCTCAAGGGAACGGGCGGCGCAGATTGCCTGGTCGAATGGGTGGAGCGTGACGCCTCGGTCGAACTCGGGGATGTGCTTGTCACCGCGCCGTTGGATGAACTCGTCTCGCAGAGGCCGCTGATACCTGCCGGGCTGCCAGCGGCCACGGTGACTCAGGTCAAACGGAACCCGACCGAGCCGTTTTTCCTGCGGGTTACGGCCGCGCCGCGCGTGAACGTCCAGCGCCTGGAGGTGGTCGAGGTCATCATACCCACGCCCGCGCCGTAGACCGCCTTTGCGCTGCCCGGGGAATGGGCGATGCGTCAGAGGTTTTCGGCCTTGAACTTCGAGAACTGCAGCAGGTGCATCCGCTCCTCGTCCATGATCCCCTGAAGCATGGCATGGTCCTTCTTGCGGACGAAGCGCATCAACTCCTGATACAGAAGCAGTGTGTTCTTCTCCATCTCGGCGGCGGTTTCGACCGCCTGCTTGTCCGACTTCTGCCTCGCCGCCAGCGCCTCCGCCTCCTCACCCATAGGGAAGATGCGCCCCCCGATGAGGTAGGAGATGTACTCCTCGTATTCTCCCGGGTAGGACTCGCCCGACGGCGCGTAGTCACTGATCTCGCCCAGCAGCTTGCGGAACTTCTCTGCGTGCTCATCCTCCATCGCAGCGGTCTTCAGGGCGAAGTCCTTCAGCTTCGCCGAGCGGGTTTTCTTGGCCAGGGCACGGTAGAACGTGGCGCCCGTCACTTCCTCACGGATAGCGATGTTGACCAGCTCGGCTGCGGAAAACAATTCGGGCATCTCGACCTCCTTCGGCCTGTAACGCGA
>Ga0315291_10000748_pt1 | contig 42981 bp, 17 predicted proteins | sample YL17G12_20_MG_FD_203070 | JGI IMG/M metagenome (GOLD analysis project Ga0315291, IMG submission 203070) | Sediment microbial communities from Yellowstone Lake, YNP, Wyoming, USA - YL17G12_20 | ecosystem: Environmental > Aquatic > Freshwater > Lake > Sediment | place: USA: Wyoming | collected...
TTTTACTCTTGCCTTAGCTTCGTATGTTGTGGCTCCTTTTACCTCGAAACTTGTAGTTGAGCCCCACAATATATATGCCTCGTTAGTCGAGATCTTGGCATGGCCTACCCACGGGCTCTCTATCATGTACACCTCATGAGTCGCGCTCCATTCACTTGAGCCTGCCGAGCCGATCGCACGCATCATTACTTCGTATGTCGTGTTAGTCGGGTCCGCAGGAAGCGCTACTAACTTGCTTAACTTGATATTGAACTTGCTGTTTACCGTCGGCAGCATGCTGCTGTCATCCACATTATCCTTGGGTATTCCAATTGCCGTTATACTGTCCCAGGCTGCTCCGCCTTTTACTCTTGCCTTAGCTTCGTATGTTACTACCCCTTTTACTTCGAAACTTGTTTCAGATCCCCATAATATATATGCCTCGTTAGTTGATACTTTGGCATGGCTTACCCACGGGCTCTCGATCATGTATACCTCATGCGTTGACGACCAGTCAGATACTCCCCCGGTAGAATCAATTGACCTCATTCTCACTTCATATGTCGTATTAGTCGGGTCCGCAGGTAGCGCCACTAATTTGCTTAACTTGATATTGAACTTGCTGTTTACACTCGGTAATAAGCTGCTATCATCCACATTATTCTTGGGTATGCCAATTGCCGGTATACTTTCCCAGGTTGTTCCGCCTTTTATTCTTGCCCTCGCTTCGTATGTTACTGCTCCTTTTACTTCGAAACTTGTTACAGCACCCCATAATATATATGCCTCGTTAGTTGACACCTTGGCATGGCCCACCCATGGGGTCTCCAGCATGTATACCTCATGTGTGGCCGACCAGTCAGATACTCCTCCGCTGGAATCAATTGACCTCATTCTCACTTCATATGTCGTGCTCGTCGGGTTTGCAGGAAGCGCCACTAATTTGCTTAACTTGATATTGAACTTGCTGTTTACCGTCGGTATTATGCTGCTGTCATCCACATTATTCTTGGGGATACCAATTGCCGGTATACTTTCCCAGGTTGTTCCGCCTTTTATTCTTGCTCTCGCTTCGTATGTTACTGCTCCTTTTACTTCGAAACTTGTTACTGCGCCCCATAATATATATGCCTCGTTAGTCGATACCTTGGCATGGCCCACCCACGGGCTCTCTAAAAGATAAAAAGTATGGATAGAAGAAGGAACACTTTCGGTGCCGCTTTTCTTTGCTATTACTCTGACTTCGTAAGTCGTGCTCGTGGTAAGGCCTGTAAGCTGATAGTTCGGGTTTGCATCGTTTGGCTCATACTTGTATGTGCTCGCTATATCAGGCGTCCTGTTCCAGCTTCCTTCGCTTACCGTCTTATACTCGATAATATAATTATCTGCTGTAGCAACGCTAGCCCAGTCGATCACCGCCTCTTGGGACGTGACCATATAATGGCTCTCCCATGAAGGAGGACTAATAAAATTGGGATCCATTGTGAATGGTCCGGTATAAGACCAGGGGCTGGTATAAGTTCCGTCATATGCGTGTACCCTTGCATAATAGCTGACTCCGGCCGAAACTCCGATAAGAGGAGCATATATCTCTCCGGTCGCGGGATAAGCCATATGCTGCCAGGTGCTTGTTCCCGCCTCCAAAGTTGAGGCTTGGATGTATTCAACCGTGTAAGTTAAATTGCCCGATCCGCCGTCATCCGCAGAAGGTTCCCAGGTTATATAACCGGATACATTTGATTCCTGCGTAGGATGCGTGATCTTAGGAGCGATAGGCGGTGTATTCGCATCGGTTGTCATGGTCACGCTCATGAACGGGGGATCTATGGTATCATCACTATAAGTATAATAAACTTTATGTTTTCTTGTCGCGATAAGCCCGTCGGCAGAATGCCAGCCTCCCCAATAGGCGGGGGACTCAGGCGTAACGCCGCCCCAGCTTACCCAGATGTCACTTGTACTGGCCCTGTTAAAGCCATCGCTTAAATTGGCGACGGAAGTTCCGTATAAAGAATTTCTCCAGTAATCCTTTCCGTCAGCGGAAGGTCCGTTAAAAGCCGAAAAATACATGAACCAGCCGTTCGGAGTTAAAGCCAGCCCGTCAAAGCCGTTCCTCGTATCAACCTCGTAGCTGCTTGGAAGATGGTTGCCGGGGAGATCACTTCTATAACTGTTGCCTTTAATCTTATAGACTTCGGCCTTAAGCACCGGGGAAGGACCCGAAATATCATACATAAGGACGTCTTTTCTGGCGCCGTCGCCCGGATCTTCTGTCTCATAAACCTTCACGAACAATCTGTCGCCGTCCGAATTCACGGCAAGGTATGTCGGATCTTTCTTCGTGCCGAGATTGATGGTTGTGACAAGCGAGGGGGCTGTCTTATTCACTATGTTGTAAACATATATCTTGTAACCGGTATTGTCCCTGCTTCCCACATAAAACCTTGTGCCGTCCGGTTTAATCGCTATGCCCCATAAGTATGACGCGACCTGGAAACTGCCGGCTAAGGTAATGGCCGAAGGATTTGAAACATCAAAAATATACACCCTCATCCCCACGGTGGCGTCATTATCAAAGTTCGTAACATACAGGTATTTTCCGTCCGGAGTAATGGCGCATTGCCTTCCCGAAGTAGAGGACGAGTTCAGGGTCTTAGAGGATAAGCCTGAAGCGAGATTTCCTGTAGTTGGATCTATGCTGTAAGCCCTTACTCTGCTATTGGTAGCTCCGGTAACCACAACAAAAAGCGTTGCGCCGTTCGGAGATGTCACCATGCTCGCGGGTGTTCCGTTCGCAACAGCCATCGTCTGCACAACGGAATCATCAGCTGTTTTCACGACCCTTATGGACGAAGTGCCGGCGTTCTGGTTCGGGACAAAAACAAAATCTCCGTTCGGGGTTGACGTGCCGGATGCAGGGTCTATTACCGCGAAAGAGGCAGAAGACAATGCCGCCGTCAGCGCTATCGCCATTAAACCTATTGATAACTTGCTTACACGCATACCATTCTCCTGAGCCGCCGATCACCAATTAACAAGAAGGGAGAAGTGCCTGGCAGGTACCTTCTCCCTCCCTGAATGTGATAAGGCGGTTGCCAAGCTAACCATCCTTATTTCTCTTACATATATTACGTAATCTTAATCTTTGCCAAACATCTTCAGAAACCCCGATTACCTAAGAAAAGCATTGTATATATTTTACTCTTTTTTCAGAACTACTACAATCGGATACGTGCCTTTTAATACTTCAACGTAACATCAAGGTTTATCGGCGCAAGCTTCTTTAAGCTGGCGTAATAATCGTTCGTGTCAGGATCATACGGCAGTGTCGGATCATAAGAATCGACTAATGTCCGGTCAGGATCGGTGTTATGATACCCCGCCCATTTGACGCCATTTGCATATACCTCCGCTATTGTCCAAGCTGGATCCCATACCAATGTCCCCGCGCCGTTATACTGCTTAAAAACTTTATTGTTGGGTATTTTTGACGTATCAGCTCCGTATTCCACTATTGCCGAAACATTCATCCTCCCGTCGATATTTTGGCCCGTCCAAAGCTCCTCGGGTAAAGTATATGCCTGAGCCCCGCCGTCAAAATACACGTGCGCTGCCGTCAGGTCCGGCGCCGTCACGGGTTGAGTCCCTGTAAGTTCCACCCACTGTCCGCTGGTGTCAAGACCGTATATCTTGCCATGGACTTTATCCATAAGCTTAACGCTTTTCAGGAAAAGCATATTGGCTGGGCCCGCTCCGCCGCTGTGCCATGCGGTCAGGGCGCCCTCACCGATCCCCCCGAGCACAAGCTCTCTTTTCATATAGCTCACATCACCGGCATTTATGGTGATACTTGGCAGATCGTTAGGATCCGGGTTTACGTATGCTTCTTCCGTTCCCGCGGCTTTTACCGTCTTTGTAGACTGGTTAGCTCCGCCGTTCACTCCTATTGAGATGCCTTCCCATGTAGCGGGGGTGAGGTATGGTGTAGTTGCGACCTTATCGTATAAACCCTCGTGCGTCTTCCTGGGTACATACACCGCATTTCCTGAACCAAAGCCAATGAAAGTTGGGGTTTTAACATTCACTGTTAACATAGCAGAGATGGGAAACAGCTCATATCCCCTGTTCACCCATCCGAACATCTCGGTGGAGTACACGCTAGCTGTTATATCCACGGTGTTTTTTTTATCCTTGCTTATCCAATCCCATAATTTATAATTTGCGTGCAGGTCCGCATCCAAGTGACGGCCGTAAGGGTCTCCCGGATAATGCTCGACGGAGCTATAAAACTCCACGGAAACCATTCCCCTTGCAACACTAAAATCTCCTCCCACCCTTAACTTTTCCCTGGAAGTAATATTTGGGTTATAAGGATCTGCCACGTTATTACCCTTAATGTAAATTCTCGCGGATCTCAATAAACCGACATTCGTTTCCGGGGCTAAAAGCGTTTCAACCGTCCAGTACAAAGTCCCTGAAGATGCTTCCCCATAGGTATTATAGATCCCCTGGAGGTTATCCGTTTTGCTTCCGGTGTAATTTACAGAAACACCCAAATACCTGCAACCCCAAAAAACATCCTTGATTTGGAGCGGATTCTTAAGTCCTAAGCTGAAAGAACTCATGGATGTCCCGAACCTGCCGGCTTTATTCTCTCCGTCATAGCCGGCATAGCCGTTTAAGATCAGCCTTCCCTGAACCTCGCCGACTATATTTCTCAAACCTTCCTTGGCAGGCCTCCATATTCGATGCAGGTAAGAATCATATTCAACGCTGATAAGCGCGTCCTTATTAAGCAGCATTTTACCGTTGCTGTCACTGCCCATCCTGTTCTGAACATTGAGCTGAACCCTGCCTTTTTTCCCAAAATCGCATATGTCCTTTCTATAGCCGATAGTTCCGCCGTTATTCTTTGAGGCGGTTATATCAAATGGTATTAACGGGGTCGCCCCAAAAGAACTCTGGCTCCCATCCTGCGGGTTACCGGCTGTTCCCGGGTTCCACCTGCCGACAACGTCATTATAATTTAACGTATTTGCAGTTTCTGTGGATTTATTTACATTGTACAAGCTTATGTTTGCCGTTCCTGTTGAATTATTTATACCGTATGTGCTGCTCATTGTTTATCCCCCCTATTGGCCCCCGTAGGTCTTTTTCGCGTCGCTGCCAAGATCGCCTATCATCAGTTCGGTTTTATTCCATATGTCCCGAACAAGTTGGTTGTCCTTTATTTCATCCGCGCTGTATATCTTCTCGCCTGTCGAAAGATCGAACTCCATGCGTTTTTGCTTCTTTAACAAGGTGTCAATAATATTCTGCAGGTCGCCTTTTGATTCGCTCATCTTCACAAGCTGTTTCCTGAGCTCATCATCCTTAAAATTCACTCCTGTATATGCTGCATATTTCTCTTCACTTGGTTTCTTAAAATCATCCAACTTATCCGAGGGTATCACTCCGTCACTTTTCAACGCTATCCTTTCCATTGCCATATCGACATAAAGGTAAGAGAGAAGCTCTAGGTATGTTTTCGCAGATAATTTAAGTAAAATCCTGTTGCCGCCCTCTTCAATGGCTTTCATGCAAGCGGTCAATGAACGAAGTGCAGCCTGGGATCCGGAGGAACAAAGATCGCTTTCCGCAAGCTTTATGTAAGCGTTTATTTTTGCCGGATACCTGTTTTGATTCTTCTTCTTGAAGACCGTGATCGCGGTCTGTTTTTGTGTCTCTGCGTTGGTTTGCGCTGTGACCTTTTCAGCCTCACTAACAGCCTTGTCGAATATATCCTTACATGTCGTTTCGAGCTTTCCCTTCACCCTTTCCTTTATGCCGGAGTTCACAACGCTTCTTACCTTGTCCGGCAGGGCTGTAATATAATCACTGACGCTGTCCCCTGCCGCCTGCGCCTTTTCGGAAGAGATGCCTTCGTTTTCTGCGATCTCAAGGAATTCCTTCAGCAAGCTATCGAACTCGTCATCGTATTTCTTGAATTCATCTTTGCCGCTGGCCTTTACCGCATCCACCGTCACGCTGGACAAGTCCACGGTAAGAGCTTTCAACGGCTGGGAGATAGAGCCCATGATCTCGTTATATGCGGAAGCGATCGCGCTGTTCATTTGCAATGTGTATCCGCTTTTTAATTTATTCGCCTTTTTTTCAAGTTCAGCGAACGTTGAGGCTGTCACATTCAAGCCCTTTATGAAATTCTCTATCGAGGCCTTCTTTTCCACCGCGGGCTTTGAGGCAATATCGCTTGCTGCTATTTCCTTGTATTCGGAAATAAGCTTTTCGAATTTATTTTTGCTTCCATTCTCGAACCTATCTTTCTTGGCCGTGTCATTAATAAGCCCGCAAGCGGCTTTAATGGCCGTTGTGAATTTATCTGTAAGCTCGCCAGCTATTACGCCTACCATGACCGCGTTGGCATCCTTCTTAAGCGCCGTTATAAATTGCCTTATCTCATCAATCTTATCCTGTGTGTTCTTCGCTTGAAGGTTGGACTCTGCGTATTGTTTCAGTTCCTTAAGGGCGGTTTCAAATTTATCATCCTTAACTGTTTTGAAATCTTTCTTTTTGCCCTCAGGAATGATGATCAGGAGCGCTTCTTCCATTTTCTTGTTGTATTCTTCACTGAATTTACTTAAATAACTGCTTATGAGCGCTGCTCGCAGCTCAGCTGACGCGGCCGCATTCAGTATTGCCTGCAGCTTTTCCGCTTTATCCTTTAGCGCGTTGATGAAATCCTCTGCGTCCTGCTTCCTTGCAAGGGCATCTAGTGCATTTATCCCCTTAGGAGCGGCCGCTGCCTTATAAGCGAGCAGAATATCTTTGAATTCTCCGCTCCTTTGGGATATGAACTTCTGCTGGCTGGCTTCATCGGTTATGATCGGGCTGACGTCCTTGATCGTCGCATCGAACCTGTTTTGAAGGTCCTGCGATATGATTCCTGCCATCACTGCGTTCGCTTTTTTCATCAAACCCTTGATGGACCCCTCTATCTCATTTTTCTTTGTTATTGTTTCCCGGGAATCAAGCCCCAAGTTCTTTACGTCTTTCTGGAACTCTTCTATGTTGCCCTGGAAATCCTTGCTGTTCTCGTCCGCGAATGTCGCCTTCTCTTTTTCGTCCGTTATGATCGTTCCTGCTTCCGACAGCGCGTTATTGAAACTATCCTTTAAGTCCAATACTGCCATTATGCCGTTCGCGGCTCCGGCCAGGCCATCGATGAATTTCTCGAGCTCTGCCTTCATTGTTATTACTTTCCCAGAATCGCGGCCTTCTTTTATTACAAGTCCCTGAAATACGTTTATATCTCGCTGGAATTTTATACTGTTTTCTTCGGCGAATTTACCTTGTTCCGTTGCATCCGTTATGATCGTTCTTGCTTTCTTCAGGGCGTCATTGAACGATCTAATTAATTTCCTTGAGTCCGCATCCCCAAAGTAAATCGATAAAGAATGCAGGTTGTTTCTGACCACTTTTTTCGCAGCGGCAAGATTCTTAATATATGGATCTTCCGCCACAACCCTGTTTAACTTTCTGTCCATTTCCCTGCCAAACATATATTTAACCTTGAAATACGTGTAATTATCCTTTTCGCCGTTCACGGTATTTGTAGTTTCATTCCCGACACAGATATCCGGCAGGAACTCTTTTATGGTGCCCCAGTATTGTTTCGGATTGAATTCGAGTTCCAATTTATCCTGTGTTTCTTCCGGCCTTGTATTCGAGTCATAGTACATTATCGGGTTAGTGGTATGCTGGTAACTAAGTGTTAACGGTATCTGCCTGTAATTCAGGGAAACTTTGGTTGAATTGCATACCCTCTGCATCGAGATCTTCTCTTCCGAAAGCTCTGCATTAATGACAAGAGCTTTGGCTCTCTTGCCGATGACGGCAGTGAACCCGCCGCCGTACTTTGCATATTCAACGGGCTTCATGCCTCCGTGATACGGCAATTTGACTGTGGCATCTTCCTGGGTCGTCGGATCTGTTTCAGTCGTGAACGAGGAGCCGGGGGATGTCTCTATATATTCCCTGCCTCTCTTATACTCTAACCACGGAGATATTGTGAAATAAGGAAAGCCCCAATCTTCTTTTCCCATCACGTTCGGAGCCTCGACCCGGGCAGAAAAGCCGTCGTTTGTGAAACTGCGGGGATTGTCCAGCGAGAAGTACTTTTCGCCTGATTTATGGTCATACGATGCGGTAATGAACAATCCCGATGCCAATGCCCAGGAAATGTCACCGCCCGCGCTCCACGCGTTTACGGACGGATTGTAAAAGCTTGGATCGGTCCTCTCGCTGTTGTCAACAGGAGAAAATCTTATGTTGGCTCCAAGGATCGAATTCGGCAGGTCCTCAAGAGCAAATTGAAGAGCGGTCAATGGAACGCTCGCTACAATACCGGGCACTTTCCAAAAGCCTTTAGCATTCCTTGCCTTATAGTTCAGGTAAGAAGGCATTCTCCAAAATAGCCTAATGACCTCTCCGGGCCATGTGTTCAACTTGCCCTTGAACAGGGGCTCGGTAAGTAAGGATGGAAATGCTCCATTAAGGATCCCTCTGTCAGGATCAAGGGATTGCCATTCTGCGCCGAGCTTTGTATCACTTCCTATTTTATTTCCTCCGTCCTCAAATTCAGAAGAGTTAGCCTGGAATGTTAAATTGCCCAGGTAACCTTGTGGGAGTATTCCAAAGCTCCTCATAATCTTGCTCAGATCCGTGCCAAATTCGATCCCGAAGGAGTGCACATTATTGAGACTGTTGTCCATCCCGAGGTTCCTTGTGTTCATTACCTCGGTCCCGAAAGGCTGATATTCAAGTTTATTGACAAATGTCGGCACTAATTTTGACGCTATGGAAGTGCAGACAACAGATGGATAATAGATCGGCGCTAGGAGATATCCTGAATAAAGAGGCGGCTTATTGAGAAGATCAATGGCATGTTTGTATTTTTCCTGCCTTTTTTTATCTTTTATGATTTGATAATCTTTGTCCCTTTCATATTCCCAAGACTCTCCCTCTTCCTTGATGCCGTCCCTGTCAAGGTCGCCTTTTACATACCTCTGACAGAACCTTAAAAGATGGTCGTTGTTCAGATCTTGAAAAGCATTTGAGATCTCATTTCCAAACATCCACCTGTTGAACGCATCAACTGCATTATAGGGTTCTTCTTCTGTTTTGGGAGCTTTTACCTTTAATACAGGTGGGGTTTTTTCAACTTCCCTCACAACTGGTGCAGATTCGTTCGATCCCGCTATCGCCTGAGCCTCATTATAACTATACTCAAGCGCCTTCTTGGCATCTATATATGCCTGCTTATATTTAACCGCCAGGATCTCGCTGTCTATGTTAGCGAAGGTCTGGTCATTTACATTCTTTTTGTATTCTTTGGATATTTTTTCAGGCGGATTCACCGTTATCTTATTATAAAACTCTTTTGCCTCTTTCAGCTTCTCCGTCGCCATGGTTTTTAAGCATGCATAATATTCATCAACAACTGCTTTATCTATCTGATACAGCTTGTCCGCTTCGCTAGTGTCAGTTTCTTTGCGGATCTGATTGAATGTTGCTATCCATGATTGTCTTTTTGCCTCATCTACCAGCTCCAGGAGCTTCTTTTCGCCTTGCTCATCCTGCAAATTTAAAACCTTTTCGATCTCGGACATTCTTTGCGCGCATAGATCGAGTAGTTTCCCGGCTGTCTCTTTATTTATTATTGATACCTTTGTGTCCAACTTAGCCTGGAACACAAGGTCAAAAGAACCCCCTGCTTTCCAGGATCCGTTAAGGCCTTCCTTCGGGATCTCGTACGCCCTTACTGCCTTTTCATCCCTCGAGCTGTGGAATATCATTTTTGCCTCTTTAACGCCCGGAAAGTTCTTTTTTGCCGTGTCTGCCGGCACGATCTCACTCCTGATCATGATCTTTTTGGGATGTAAAATGTTCTCCAGGTCCGGGGTACCGATCTTTCCATCCTTGCATAGTTTGTATAACCCTATTATATATTCGGCGGTATTTCCCTTTATGTTCTGCCCAGCAAGAATAACTTGGTCAAGCCCGATATCCGTCCTTATCGACGGGTATTTCTCTGATAATGTCTTGAATTCCACGAGCTTGCTTAAATATTCCGTTTTATCTGGACTATTGAACATTGCGACATATTCATCAAAATCATTTACAATGCCGAATTCGACTTCCAGTTGTCCCAATTCATACACAAGCACGATAGCTCTTACAGTCTGCCTTCCGAGTATCTCATCAGGTTTTATCAGACTCGGAGCCGGCGGCTTCGCCTCAAATAACATTGCCTCTATTTCCCTTGTTTTGCAGTTCGACTGGAATTTAAGCAAAAACTTTGAAATATCTGTTGCTTTGTCCTCTTTCGGCTTAAGCTGTCCGAGGATCTTAAATATATCTTTTATCAGCTCGTATTTCTTTGGGTCTGGATCGTTAAGATATTTTTCGAATTTTGTTATATTATTTTTATCCCCATATATCGTTTTAACGCTCAGTCTTTTTCCGACTATTGCCTCCCTGCTGGTTGTTGCATCCTTGACCTCATCATTTTTCTCGACCAAATATGGCCCTACACCATCTTTACTTATTGAGAAGTTTTCCAGTTCTAACAGAATGGACTTCTGATCATCAGGTACCACTTCGGTCTTCTGAGGCTCAGCTAACTCTTGCGCGCACACATTTGCAGCAAATATTCCCATTATCGTACCGACGAACTTCTCTGCCGGGCGGGCTATGTCAATGATCATATGATTCGGGACATTGCTCGCGCTTATCTCCACGCTCTTTGTCCCCTGCTCATTGACAACGCCGTAGTTATCCGGCTCTCGTTTGAACTGAGGAGCCGCAGTTACTTTTTGAATGTCATTATCTCCGCTCATTTATGTTTCCATACTCCTTCACAGGAACGATAAAACAGACCTCCCGCACCCCAAATACACTCCTTCCCCTATACTATATTATCGTCATTTTTGGCTGGAAATTTCGGTTTATTATGATTATTTTTGAGCGGCGGAAGCGGGCCAAATGTGGCTTATTTTCCTCTTAGAACCTGCACATGAAGGCTATCGAGCGGGTCTCGTCTTTATATCCATTATATCCATTCCTGTCATCGGATTTGGAGTATCTATACATCAGTGAAAAGTTGTTGTTCACTTCGATCCCGACCCCAAGCCTGAAGCTGTTCGCTTCCTTATCGGATGCAACGCCATTTGAGTCCTGTGACGTGTACCCTTCCCTTCCGCCGCTAATTTCAAGCGGCATATAAAGCCGGACCGGATCGGCTTCGTGTCCCTGATCGACCAGCTCAATGAGTTTCTGGAGAGGATATAAAACCGCGCCGGGGATAAGCCACAGAAACTTGGGAATGATTTTGCCCCAATCAGGCTTAAATTCAGAAACTAATTTACCTTTCTTATTCATTATTTTGCCGTCATCATTTGTAGCCTTGCCTTCGTCTCTCAGTTTTGAATATTCTTTATTTGGTTTTGTCCGTCCTTCCTTTTCAAAATAATTCGTTGTCTTCCACACGCTTCGCAATCCGGCCAAATGGCCGAGCCTTAACTTGTAGGTGACAGAACCGTTTATCCCGCGTGAATTATACGGGAGCATATCTTTGTGGATGTCGCCGCCATTACTTTTCACCGCAGCGCCGGTTCCGTTCTTTGTCCACGGCGCCCAAACATGCCAGCCGGAAGGGTAAAGACCATTGTCGACATTCCTGATATAGTCATCCTTCGTTACTATGCCTTCAAGGTATATTTTAATGGGCTCATCCGCGCCTTTTTCAACAATATTCTCATCAACAAGGGATAACATTCTGAACAGCTGCACTATTCCGGGTATATTTGCCCTCATGTATAGGCGCGATTCTTGAGCGGTTAAGTTTTTATTTATTCCCCTTATCTTATTGAAATTGTCGTGATCCGCTTTGATGTTGGCCTTGTCCGCATCATCATATTTGACATCCTTGTAATAATCCGGCACGACAAAGTTTTCATCGAACAGGTCGTAAATATCCGCCATGTTCCTATTCAGATTCGAATATTGATATTTTGCCCCAAAAGTCAAATAAATAGCTTTTGGCCAAGGAAGAAGAGGGAAAGTCCTGGTCTCAACTGATCCCGATATATCATGGCGGAAACTGTCGAAATGACCGGCTACCTCGGATGAGCTTAAGTCGTTATCAATTTCGTTATACTTGTAGTCGGGAAACGCGCTGATGCCCATGCCGGTATGGGTCAATTTATACCCCAGGGATATTTTGCTCACTATTATCGGGGACAAGATCCTCGCCCAATTGATATAGGAAGGCGCCTTGTTCCAATCACCAAGAACATCCCCCAAAGTATCGAACATGGTCAAGGCAAGATTGGCGTTCACGCTTTCGGTGTCGAGCTTGCCGAACCTGATAAGATCATACTCGTTCCCTTTAAGGTCCAATAAATACTTCGGCGTGAACTGGTTTACCACCGGCTCAAACTGGAACTTCGAGTCTATCGTGCCGCCATAGTCGATAGTCGACACATTGTAGCTCCCGTCAAATTGAACGGGGCCTAATTGAACAGGAAGTACAGTGAAATTGACCGTCTTTTCATCTTTCTTTTCCGGAACATCTTTGATGCCGGACAGACGATTGCCCTTATCGTCGTATTTCAGCAGGTCATTATGAAGAACGCCGTCCTCATCGTATCTCAGAATATCCTGGGTGACCATTATATCGTGCAGATTATATGAAACTCCCAAGAAAGGCCGGGTCAGTATCTCTGTCAGCCTTATCAAATTACGGTTTTCGGGCTTGTCATTAGAGGTTAATTGCTGATTTTTATCCCAAAATTCTTTTGCTGCATAAAAGTGGTCCCTGGATGAGGATATCTTGCTATTCCACAGGTCGTACCGCCCCAGCCACAGCTGGCGGTCGCTCTCCGTCATTTCCTGCTTGTTGCCGTCACTGTCCGTGTACTCGAAAACTTTGCCGTCTTCGGATTCTAATTTCTTTAATTGATTATATTCCGAGTAGTCATTCCACCCGAAAATATAAGCAGCGCTGGTCGGATTGCAATTAACCACGACACACTCCCCTCCTCATTAACCTGTTATACTCCCTCTAAGTATATATCGACTATTTTCGTCGATAATTTCACTGCTGCCTTAATCCTTTTTTGATCAGTGTGTATCTGTTTTCAAAGAACCTTTCTTTTTCCGTCTCCGCGTTATAGGCGCCTCTTAGCGCTGAGGTCTTCACCTCGGAAATTCCATAGCTTGCCTGTATCTGGCTCATTGTGTAGACCAAACCGCTATGTGCAAGGTGATGGACATAAGACCTAAGGTCCTTATCTTTTACCGCGTCGCTGTAATTATTCGCGGTCCTCATGTTTAAGTCTGTTGGGGCGCTTGCCTGCCTCATCGCCACCGGCAGCGCCATCCTGTATACTTCCCAGAGCTTTTTCCTTATATCCAGGTAATTTGCCCCGATCGTAACTGTGCCTTTTACGCCATCCTTTATATCAAATCCGTAATTGGCGGACAGGTCCGTTACAGATGCATCAACGAATTCCCCGATCCGGCCATTCGCGGACCTGTCCGTATTTCCTTTTGTGGTATACAGCCATGCTTCGGCCATGACCAGATTGCTCAAGGCCTCCATTACCAGCTTGTCCTTTTTCAATACATCGCTTTCTTTTATATAATCTATATAATACCTCGTTAACTTAGACCTGTTTGTTTCCTTGAATGCCTTGCCTGTCAGGAACTTAACGGCCTCAAGCGCTTTATCCATTGCCGCGCTGAACACGCGCCCCTTGTCGACATCCGAATCATACAGAGAAGCATTGGCAATATACATTGTTGAAACATCTATGTCCGCCATGCCTCCAAGTGAAGCATTGTTCTTTCCGCTTACCATAGCGTATACGTTGATGCAGCTATTAAAATTAGTTTCATTCCTGTCCTTGTAATACACGATCTTCAGGACTTCCCCGTAATTCTTTAGTATTTCATTATCTATAGTCCTGCCCGCATCGCGATATGCCTTCAATACCTTTTCATACTCCGTTACTGCCTGCCCAAGTTGGGTAAGATTTTCGGAAGACATGGCCATCCATCCCATCAGGTTCGCCTTATCAGCGGCGGCCTGCGCCCTTACTAAAGCATCCTTGTGAGATTCAAGTTCTTTGGCGGCAGCATCAAATTTATCCCAGTTTTTCTGTGTTGGATTAACGATATAATTTATCGCGTGATCGGAACTTTTTGTTCCGTGCACTTCCACATCGGACACGCTGAATGTTTTCAACTGTACCTGATCCATTTTATATTTATCGTTATCGATAAGGTCCCTGTCCCTGCTCTTCAATTCCTTGTCAAATAATCCGCCCGACACTTTGTCCATATCATCTTCATTTCTTATGGACGTGATATCCGAACCAAGCCAATTCAAGAAACCGGCATTGAATATCTCGTTTACCTTGGCCAAAGATAGGGTCGCGTCCGTGCTGATTTTCCTTACACCGCCGTTATCTTCAGTCAAAGGCTCCAGCAGTACTCTTACCCCGGTCTCATCTTTTTGCTCCGCTCTTCCTGCGTTTATCTTGGCGAGCTGCGTCCCGTTCACAATGTCTCCGCGCATGAACCTCTGCTCAAAATAAACCCCCGTTTGGGTGGAAACTATGTCCTTCCAGTCAATTAACCTGTATTTGTCTTTCTGCATAAGGTTCAGAACGTTGAATGCCATCGTTTTCAATGCGCGGGATGCTTTCGCCTTGTCTGCAAAATATTCTTCTTCACGCATTTTCATCTCAAGGCCGGTCATCTTTCTTACCGGTACGACCACAACACTGCTGTCCGAGGCCCCTATGCACGCATTTACAAGGCCGACATAGGCGTTTTTCAATGTTTCAAGATTCGCGGCGTCATTAACGCCGTTAATGTCCGCTCTGGTATTATTCTTGTAAGCAAGATTAGCGATCCTGTACTCAACTATCTTCACATTAAGCTTTGAGGACAGGTTGTTCGGGTTGTATTGCAAGGAATTATCAAAGCATTCCTTTGCGGCAGTTAAGTTCCCCGGATCGCCGTTCTCGTTCCTTTCATCATAGAACCAGCTGAGCAGGTTGCCTTTCCACATATACGACTGCGAGAGAATGTCCCTGTAGCCCGCCTTCTGCTCATCGGTCTTCTGCGGTTTTTCCAGATCCGATCCCGTGTTCTTTATCACCATGTCAAGAGACTTGATTATCTTGCGGGCCATGACAAAGTCCTTGTTGACCGCCGCTGTGATAGAGAAAGCCTCGCACATTTCATATGTCAGGGCCTGGCCGTCCCCCAGAATTTTGTAATAGGCGTAGACATTGTCCACGGCTTTTTGCTTTTCATACACCATGTACACCATGCTCGCGCCGATCATGCTCTGTATCAGATAGTACGGGTCTATGAGCTTTGTCAGGGCTATGTCAAATAATCCCGTATGCTGTTCATTTGTGTTTAGTGAATATAATCCCTTGATCCACGCTTCTTTTGCATCCGTGCTGAAGATGTTCTTCTTATTGTCTTTCGGGTCTTTTATATCATTGACCTGCTTATTAATGAAGAATATTTTCTTGTTTATAAGCTGAGCTTCCGTGTCGTACAATCTGGCATAAAGCACGTCTATCGCTTCTTTAAGCAGCTTTTTGTCTCCCACCTGCACTTTTTCTACACCGTCTTCTGTGATGGTGCTCTTGTTGTGCAGATCCTCGATAGTCTTTTCCAGGATCTTGACCTGCTTAAGCTCGGCCATCTTAGCTTCTATCTGTGTTATGACTCCATCTTGTTCTGTTATGATCCCATTCTTGCCATTGCTATAGACATCTTCATATTTTGTGGCGAGCCTTTCCACGGGTATCTTGTATGTCTCAATGCTTCGCAGCTGGATCTCGATATTTGCGGGCCTGACATACTTGTCATACTTGCCCCTGATCTGCTTGTGCATGCATATGCCCGTTTTGCTTTCAGGATCATAGACTCTTTTATAAGCATTGATCGCTTTGTTAAATTCAGCTTGGATCCTTTGGTATTTAGCCGAATTCTTGGTTATATCCTCTTCTGTTAATGTTTCCCTGTCATCTTTGGTAACGATCCACGCTCTCTGCTCGTAGAGCGAGGCAAGCTCGTTATAGAGCTCGGCATAGAAAGGATAATCCATCCTGTTGTATTTTCTTTTCGTATTGCTGATCAAATTGCTGTATTCCTGGTCCACGGAAACAGCCTTTCCATCCGCAAGGCTGATTATGATGTTCTCGAACATCTTAATGGCCGAGTCAACTTTATCCATCTTTGCATCGTCACTGGTAAGAATTTTGATGAGCCTCGCTTCGGATTTGGCGGCTTCCAGGTAATCCCTGTACTTTAGGTCCCTTATGCCCTTCCTGTTCACCGCTTTTACATTTTCCACGCCATTGATGCCATCCCATGAAAGTGATCTTGCCATGGCTGCGTCACATACCAATACTTTGTTTTTCCCCGGGTTATATTCAGGTTCGGCGCTGCCGGGCAATTTCATCAACTTATTAAGAGCTTCGACGCCTTTATTCGAATCTTGGTTGATAGTATATTCGCCAAAAGCGGAGTTCCTTAAATTCAACGATACTGCCTCGTTATAGAGGACCGAATAATACATGAATGATTTTTTGTAGACCGTAGCGGCCAGATATTCTTTTTTTGTCTCGCTTGAAGGATCGTAATACTTTTCTATATCCTTGCTTACCTGTTTAAGATCGGTCTTTTCAAGCTGCCTTCTTAATGAGAGTTCCGCGTTCGCGGCCAAGTCCCTGATATCCTGGTATGGGGCCACGTCCTTTGTCCTGTTTTCTCCCTCTTTGATAATAGGATTGTTTATATTAGGATCATCAACATCGTCAATGCCTTTATATATTTGATTTGCTTGAGCTAACAGAGTGTCGCCATCTGTTTCTTTCCCGTTGAACATCACTGTTTCGCCGCCGATTATATTCCCGAGAAGCGCCATAAGGTCCGCTTTTGTTTTAAGCGCGTCATACGCAAGGTAATCGGCAGTCTTATCAGCATAGAGTTTTCCTTCATTTGAAACATCTTTTGACATTACCGGTATGCGGCCTTTTTCGTCCACAAGGTTATTATAAACACTGTCAGCCATTTCTATCGCCGCCTTAACTTCTTTTACGGCTTTATCATAATCGTCATCGTCCGCTTCCATTGCAAGCTTTGCGATCTCGAGTTTTGCCGTTTCGCGTAGATAGACAACGCCTATCTTCGCAAGGGGGATAACGTCCGTATCGGCGGCTCCCGGCGTGGCAAGAAGGCCGTATTTTTGAAGTTTTTTATTCGACTTCATCCAGTCCTCTACGCCCTTGCTTTGTCCTAATATTGTTACCTGTTTATCGCTGATGTCATAGTTGTCCAGCCATTGATCATATAAATGTTTTATATAACCATTGCTGTCCCCCTGAATGGAAGTTTCTTTATTAGGCGCTTGTTGCAAAACATTAAAAACTTCTTTCTTTTGCTTCTCATCCAGCATAATGCTAATAACAATATTTTCATATTTTCCATCAAATTTAGGTTGAATAACTCCGTACTGTTGTTTTGCGGGGATGATGATATAGCCATCATTTATCAATGCTTCCCACAAACCATTAACATTGGGAAAATCAGTTCTTATTACAGTCCCTCTGGGATTCTCTGTTCTTCTCAACGCCCTTAACTTGGCTTCCGTAATAATAGCGCGGCCAACCGCATAAAAATCCCTCTCTTTGGCCTCGGTCGGATTGCTCTCATCGGTAAGGATATTGTATGCTTTCTGTGAATAGCTTATTGCCACGGTAAGGATAGCATCATCAAGGGCCATTCCTGCGGCTAATTGTGTTTTTACTTCCTTGTTTTCCCCGTATAATCCCTTTAACTGATCATCGTCCCGGCCTCTTCCGACATCATCCAGCATCATTGCCGCGATGCCCAGATAAGCTTTGCCGACCGCGGACTGGGGTATGGATTTCCAGACATAAATATCCCCAACTTCTTTACGCTTTTCAATATATGAAATAAAATCGGCATTCACATCCCAGCATGCAGAGTTATTCAGGGTTGTTTCGCTGGGTAGCGGCGCTCCATCAGAACCCAGCTTTACCGCAACATATTTATTGCCTATATTGTCTTTTACAAAATTTGTAGCATTCGCATATTTATCCTTCAATTTAAGTATCTTCGCATATCTTGCATAAGCTTCTTTTCTGTCAGCGATTGGATTTGAATCCTTTGGATCTGTCGAGAACCCCATCTTTCTTCGGGCAAGCGCGTCCGCAAGCACTTGTTCCCACATGAACCTATCTCCGAGCTCGAGCTTTCGTTGATATTCGATTGCATCGTCCCTGACCTTTTTATTAGGGTCTCGAATCCTTTGAATGAATTCTATACAAGTTGGATTGCCTGAAGTCGGATCGCCAGATGTCCCGTCAAGTTTATCCTTTAGATTCTCCCTCATGTCATCTATAACGACATCTACTACACGCCTTGCCACTGATCCTTTTGTAGTTGAGACCTTTGCGGTCAGATCAACATCTGTGTCATAAAGCGGGTATTTCATTCCCGTCGGCACGAACTCGGTGGATTCACATGAATCCCCTACAGGGATCTCCTGTTTCCTTTCGTCGGTCTGCCTCGTCCAGATATCATGGATCCCGTACTGCTCGATGCTTCTCGGGTCAATATTTACTGGCATATCAACTGCCTCCTTACATAATATTTAGCCTATTAAATAATCAAAAAATTAGGCCTTCTCTTCCTAATTATATATCGGTATATTTCCATGAAAATTTCACTATTTTAATGGATTATTCCATCTTTCTTAAGCCTACATACTGCTTCTTTATCCCTCCGTGTTTGTCATTGCCTAACATTTTTGTTTGCGCCCGATAATTGAGCTCAGAGCCCGCTAGTTCCTGGAAAATGGTGTACGCCACTCCCAGTCTTTTCAATCCTTCCATTCTGGTGAGCTCGTTCTCGCCAATAGCCTTCTTGTCGCTGATGAACTGCGTATAACATGCCATGAGTTCCGCGAGAGCGAATTTAGCTTTTATTACAAGGCTTGAATCGATCTTCTTATCAAGCTGGGTCTTTTGCGCGAGCTTATATACGTTCTCATCCAGGACCCTGATGTTCTTCTTTGTCGCGCTCTGCGAGGCGATAAGCCCCAACGCCCTTGCAAGTCCTATTTCAGCTGCGTTATTCAGGTATTTCTCCTTCAACTCCCAAGGATATCTGTATTTTTCTTTGTCATTTACGGCGTTTATCGCCATATGATAATATTGCGCGGCTTTCCCGTATTCCTTTATGCCTTCGCTTGAATATATGTCCCCAAGCGAAACATACACCTGCGCCTCCAGACCAAGGACCCATTTCCTGCTGAGCTGGGGATTATTGTAGCCGAACTTGATATATTCCCCGCTTTTAAGGATGTCCAATATTTCAAAACATGTTTTTTCGGCTTCCCTTGAGGCTTCGAAGCTTTTACTTTCCGTATCCGTTCCTTTCTTTATTTTCTTAGCCTCATTCAGATAAATAGTGTCATACTTCAGCAGATATTCCTGTTTCGCGACCAGCGCCATTATTTGTTCCTTGGTGCCATAGAACTTTTTATCATTGATCGTTTTATCCAAAAGTTCCAAGGCCATCTGAATGTCGGTTATCTTGACCTCTTCTTTTTCATTTATTTTGCCACTGTAATATGTTTTACCGCTGTAATAGATGGCTTCCTGCCACAGTTCCTTGAATATGGCCATGTCGTTCTTGAACAAATTAATTTCAGAGAACTTTTTAACAATTAATGGCTGCTTCATCCCGGTCTTGTAGACTGCGTACTCATCGCCGTTCTTGACGTCTTCCTTTATCTTTGTCACTTTATATTCGATCGCGCCCTGTTTTTCTTTCTTCAAAAGTTCCCTTACTAGGGCAATTTCGTTGCCGGAGAATTGCTCCTTGTTAAGCTGGCATGCTGCAAAAATTATTTGCTTTGGTTCTTTCATGTCGTTCTTGTAAACAGCATAACTGCCATCCTCCAGACGTTTCACACTGAGCTTGACGTTCCCCGAACTCGCTGAAGCATCTGCAGGCGCGACTGTCTTGGATGCTTCGCAGTAGACATATTTATTCGGCAGCGCAAACCACATTTTGGAAAGGGTCTTTGCCTCGGCCAGCCTGGTTTCCGGCTTATCGCTTAGCGCGGGAACTGGCAATCCCTTCAGTAACTCCGCGCTTCTCAGATCGTTCTTAAGTATCGCCCTGCTGTAAACCCTTACCCACTGGCTGATCGCTTTTCCATATGATTTCTCATCTGTATCAAGTCCGAACAATTCCTTATAGTAAGTGTCCGACGGCAATAAATTATTTGCATCCTTGTTGATTGTTACTTCCACCGGCTCGCTTGATGTACACTTTAGTACTGTTTTCCTGAAGAATTGCAACGCTTTATTAACACCTGTTTCGACAGGCCGTCCAAACATCGCGGCTGCCGCTTGAGCACCTATATCTGATGTTATCGTAGCTTCAAGTCTCCAGTCTTTCTCCTTATTTTCGTTGAACCAGCCGATGAATTTAAACGCGTATTTTTCCGCTGCTTCAAAACCCTGCTTTATGAAGTCGGTTCGGTAATCTTCTGGTTTTGTGGAAGCCTCGCAAATGCTCACGGGCATTTTCGGATATTTTTTCCTTATTACGTCAATGAATTTCCCCGCTTCCTCGAACATCATATTAAAACTGTAATCTTGCTTTTCCTGGTAAATATCGAACCCGATCTCATCAACGCCTTTATCCGGCAAAAAGCTTTTGAAGCTGTTCCAGTCCGATATAAGCAGACCGTTCTCTTCGGTGTTCGGGAATGCGTGCGGGCACCATATAAATCTTGAGTTTCTTTCTGCTTTATTGCCGTGTTTATCTGTCCACGCATCTTCAAATATCTTGTATGTGTTATCCCACGCATGTTTATATTTTGCCGGAGCATCCACTTCCCCGTTCAGGTACATTGTCCAGGGATAAGCAAAATCCATGTTGCCTTCGTGGAATATCCTGTAATCGATCTCTTTGCCGTATTCGGCTGTTTTATCGGCTATTTTCTTCATGTTTTTATACAGTTTGCTTTTGTGATCGGCTATCTGTTCGTTATATTCTTCAAGAAAATCCTGAACGACCAGCTTTCCGTTCTTATAATTCACGTAATGCCTTTTAAAGTACGGTTCGATGGTTATAACAGGCACCGAGCCGTTATTGTAAGAAGCATCACAGAACATCTTCGGGAACGGAACATAGTCCCAGCCGTCGTACAACTGCATGTATCCCATGACATAATCGATCTTAGCTCCCGCAGTATGCTCTGTTTTATCCAGAACCTTGCTGAATATCTCCTTCGGGGATTCTTTCGGCTTAAGGTTCTCAGCCCTGGCGAACATGACAAGCTGCCTAGGAAGATCAAATATGCCCATCTCGTCTTCCGGTATCATTAATGAAGGGTCGACGTTCCTGAGCATCCATCTTCCCGTATAAGTAAAAAGACTTTCCAATTCCGCAGTAAGCTTTGTCTTGCTCGGCTTGGGCTCGAGTATTGTAACGCCTATATTCATGCCCAGTTTGGTGACCGGTTTCTCCGCGGCTACTTTATTGCCGTCTTTTTTCTTTTTGTCTTCCGGCCTTGCATCTGTCTTGATGCTTGTCGCGCTTACTTGGTTATAAGTATTGATCAATGGCGTATCCATGTTATCCAACCCCCAAACTGTTCAACAGAGCTTTAGCAAGTATCACCATGTCGGGATCTTTGTATTTGTTGTTCTCTACTATCATCTTGTTCAATATTACTTTTGCCTGTCGGATATTACCGGGATCCTTGGTGCATGCCAGGTCATACGCTTTCTTGAACAATTCCCCGTAAACCTTATATGCATTGTCGATCTCTTTGGTGGCTTTTTCCCTCCTAATTATGAATTCAACAACACCTTTATGCTCTTTGATGTAACCGACGATCTCTTTCTGCATCACTCCCTCCAGCGACTTAAGCTGTTTCCTTGCCTCACCGATCCTGTTTGAATTTACAAGGCCGTAAACATACCCTATTTGAGCGATTGCGCCTTGATAAGCCAATAGTTCTTTCTTGGCTATCTCAAGTTTTCCTACCGTGAGACAGGTTAAAGCGTAATCAAGCTGGGTATTTGCCGTTTTATTCTTTTTAACATAGTCACTTATGTAAGCATTTAATTTCTCTTTCGCCTTATTTATGTTCTCGCTGCCAGAAGCGTCGATAAGCAGGCATATCTCCGCAAGGTCAGCCCCGGGCCCTTTATATTTTTTCAGTTCGCTCGCCGGATTTCCATTCTCGCATTCCTTGATATACTTCAGCCCTTTATAATTGATGGCCGCGGAATAAAGTGCCCAGAATTCGTTTATGTAGTATCCCAGGTCCGTCGTAAGTCCCGCCAAAGCGCTTCCCGGCACTGTCCCGTAAAGGCCTATGAGGGAAGTGACCACCTGCATGCTCATTAACATTTTTAGGAACACCTTATTTTCCGGCGGAATTCTTGATTCCTTGTATTCCGCCGTTATTTGGAACGGCCCGTACTGCCAGCCTTGCCTGAACAGATCTCCGCCGCCCTGCAGCGCGCCGAACAGGAATGACTGGTTTATAGCCGGCTGCTGTACAAGCGTCCACCATAACGGCCTGTGACCCGTCATGTCCTTCGTGCGCCCAAGCGATCTTCGGATCCTTGTGTTCATCCAGACATCGAGGCCGAAATCCATGAGATAAGCGGCCATGAAATAAGGATCTATAATATAAGGCTTTATGTGTCCCGCGCTCGCAAGATATATGCCCGGAGAAAATTCCCTTGCCATCTTAGCTTTTGGCCATTCGTACCAGTACCTGAACGCAAGGTGTTCAAGGATCCTCTTGGTAGTGCCGCCCACATGTTTGCCTGCAAGCCAGTTCTTGAACTGTCGCACTTCCCACGGGATAAGGACGTCTTTTGCAAGCGCCATGGCCGTGTTGTACCTTGCGAAATCCTGCTGTTTTACCGCTCCCCATTTGTTCGGCTGGGATTCAAAGGTCGTGACCTTGAGGAAATATTTCATTTTGTAGCCAAGGGCGAGCGCAAGAGCAAGGGCTCCCTGCTCGTCCTCGGAAACGCCGTTCAGCCACCCTTTCTCTCGGCAGTAAAGAATGAGCTTTGCTCCGTGTTTGTGCATGACCTTCTCATAGCCGCCGCATCGGTCGATAACGGGCGCCAGGGCTATCATTGTGCCCTTCGGGAAGCCAAGCGCCACTTCCACAAGCTCAAAGAGGTGTTTGTGCCTGTCCATGAAAGGAGTGCCGTTCTCAATGGGCTTGCCCACATAATTATCGTTCTTGTCATAGTCAAGTGTCTTGCCTCTCTGTATGCCGTGTGAGTATGGATCGCCGTTCGGCGGAAAAGCCTCTGAGAATATTTCATTAGACACGCCGTAGAACAGTTCGTCGCGAAGCTGCGCCGCATCAACTGCCGGGAACATCTCGTCAAGGTAATAGCCGCCGTGCTGACGCTGGCCGTGGACCACGCTCTGATATTCGCCGTCGATAACTTCGGGATTTCGGGTATGGAAAACCTCCACTATGATCTCTTCTGCCTCCTGAATGTTGTTTGCTTTCAGATCTTCCCGGATCTTTGCCGCGACTTCAGGCGCCACGCTGCCAAGATTCACTTCTTCTTTCTCGAGATAATTCATTTCATTGCGCCTTAACTTAATGGTGTACGCGCAGAACTGTTCCGAGCCTTTGTCTTTTTTTATGAACAAAGCCCCCTTGGGCAGGTTCTTTGATATGGTCGTGTTCAGGTATTTGTATGCGGTCTTTCCGCCTTCGTTAACTTTAACTTCTATTCTCGCCATGTTCGGCGTTTCTTTGTAATCTATCTTTTCCGTAAGGGACATAGGCACCCATTTTTCCCTGCCCTCAACGGCCACCTTTACCGCGGATGTCGGCACGGCAAAAAACATAAGAGGGTCCCTCATTTCCGATATCAGGTTGAAGACATTCTGGTTTTCAGCGGTTTTGGATACTTTTATCTTTTCAACCCTGGTGAGTATCAGCTTTATCTGCGGATTCTTCACTCCGCCGATCCTTACCAGTCTTGGCCTGTACTCTTCTGTTCCACTGTAATTCCCGTCGCTTCTCTGGTAGAAGGATTCCAAGCTGTTCATCCCATATTTCGCGTTCTGAAGGAAAGATTTTCCCTCATTGTCAACCAGGTCTGACAGGTCAAGAACAATGTCGATCGGGTTGCCCTTATCATCATAAAGCTTCGCCACATGCTTTCCGTTCTCTGTTCCGATCTTTACGGTTATGTCGTCTTTCTCCAGTAAATATCTCAGCTGCCTGTAGCCCGGCTTTACCACTTTATTATCCATGGAGTTGAAGGAGTTGAACAGGTGCTGGGGCAATGAGTAAACAAAACCGGGATCACTCTTAAGCCTATTGCCGACCCCGAGTTTATCCAAAATAAGACCGGTGCTGAACCTGAGTTTATTGAAAATCAGTATTTCTTTTCCTTTTTCATCTTTACCTTTTTCAACATTTACCACCCTTCTTGCATCCCTGGGATCGTTAAGGCCGGATGGCAGTTTTGATATCTGTACGATTTTCTGTGAGCCATCGCTGTTCCTCACTAGCATTATCCCGCCGGTCACCTTTTCAGTATGGAGATTGTCCATTTTTGGGGACCATGTGTGATTTTTCGGGTCGATATAACCTGATCCCGAGAAATCCACTCCCAGGACCTGTGCATCGGCTGCCATCTTTATCCCCAACAATTTCCTTTCCACAGGAACTGTCGCACAGTTCGGAGCGATGGTCGTGAATTGTATCTTCTTGCCGTCGGACAAAGCCTTGACAGAAGCTATGAAGTTCGGCCAGAATTCCTGTTTTGCCTGGTCATCAAAGTCCAGGCAAACGGTCCTGTATCTATTGTAAAGCTGTTCATCTTCCGGGTGTTCTTCCTTTCTTTTTTCATCTATATAGTTATCGCCGTAATCAGCAACAAGCCACGTCCCCCTTCCCAGCCTCTCTTTGAACACATCGAATTCGATCCTTGGAAGGCCTGTCGTGTCGTCTTTCTTTATCATGTCGGCGGGATGCATGTGTATAGGATATGCTACCTCAGCAACGATCCCGAGCCGCTCGTTTTTCCTTGAATAAACCTCTATGTACGGCCTGCCGTTGCTGTCATACTTTATCAAGCCGTAGGAAATTCGTTTCCAGGCACTGCTCTCTATCTGCTTGCTCCTGTCGTATCTGATAAAGGTCCTTCTGTTCTCCGTATAAGGCAGGCTGAACTCTTTTCCGCCAACCGTATACCTTATCCCGAGTTCCGCATCCTCCACCCTCCATGAGCGTACCTTTTCTATGGGCCTGTCCGGGTCCGGACTATCGAATGTCGCCTCTCGCTCTTCATAATTCACGACATTGAGGTTCTTGTATATTTTAGCGGTGTGATCGAGCTCCGCCCCAAGCTGGCGTTCTGTGTCCAGAACTATGTATCCTTCGTCAAGTATGTCATAATTCTCTGAAGGTGTAAGTGAGAGCATCTCTGGTTTGTCTTTAAACCACAACCCTCCGGACTTTTTGAGGAATTCCTCATATTCCTTTTTCCCATACAGTGCCCGTCCCCATTCCTTGAATGCGTCAATAAATCGCGGGGAAGCGCTTTCTCCCGCCACCCAAGTATATTCATTCTTCGTGACTTCCCTGCCATGCCAGTCAATAAGCTTTTTCACTGGGAGCATGTCTTCATTGCTGTAAAAACCGTGGACCGGGATCTTTTCGCCCGCTATTTTCAATGTAAAGTCGCCGAATTTTTCCTCTCTCGCCTTAATACCCTCCGGAGTGTTGTCCGCATACTGGATATCATTGGATGTCGCCTGAGAAAGGCCGATAACGCTCAGGAAGTCCTCGCGCCGCAGCCATACATACCTGTAATTCTCCCTGCAATCGCCTTCCAGGTAATTATATTCCGGATTCCTTACCCTTATATATGTAGCAGGGATGCTTTCATGCTTTAAGATCGATTTTTCCTCTGACTTCTCGATCCTCCAAACCTCATACAGGGAATCGCCAAGATGGGACTCGGTTGCGCCAAGGTTGAATGTCTTGGTGGGCGTCCTTTCATCCCCGTATTCGGCTTTCCTTACAACATGCCATACATCCACGGAAAAGTTCCCGAGCATGTCCTTATAGAACTTTTCTATCCTTTCATACGACACTTTATTCTCATTCGCCATTTCCTTGAATTGCCTGGCCATTTCAAGGAATTCGTATCCGCGCATTTCTATGGCCCTATATGCCTTGCGCAGGTACGGCTCCTCGCCGGCCAGATTGAACCTCGCATCAAGCCCCTGTGCTTTTCTCGCTTTATCTTCGGCTACATAAGTCTTAATTTTTTCAACATAGGAATTTGGATCGTCCTTTCCCGGGTAATACAAGTTACCCACCCTGGTAAGGATGTCGGCCAGCTCCAATGCCCTTGCCTTGATCTCGGCCCTGTCCGAACCCGAATTTGCTTGTTTTAGTTTTGTGTATCCGCTGTTGAATTCCCTGAATAATTCGCCTCTAAGTTCCTCCATCTTTCCCAGGACCTCTCGTCCCGTACGCATTGCCTTGACGACTTTTATATCGGCATAAGGGTCCCTGTCGCTGCATAACAGGACCGAAGTTTGCGGGTATTCCATTATCAGCATGTTTATAAGCTTAATGATGCTCCTTTCGTCCTCGTTCACATACGCGCAAAGCCTTGTGCACAGAGCATTGACCTTGCCTTTGTCAGCATCGGATATGTAAGGGACTTCCGTGTTAAAAGTTGAGCGCTTTAAATTGAAGGCCGACAGTATCGCCGCGTGCTGCGATAGGACATCGGCAAAGATCGTCCTTGCTCCGAAATAAAGTGTGGCCAGATCGAACGTGAGCTGGAGCGGATCGGCCACGAACAAGAGCGGAAGCATGAAAGGAAAATATCTTATGGCCACGCCGGAAACGTATTCTATCCCGACTTTTGCTATCGGGTGCTCTTTCGGCTTGGCTCTGTAGAATATCTTTTCAACATCTTTTTTTATCTCCGCTATGCACTTGCCGGCTTCGATGTATGCGCCTTTGTTTTCAATGTAGTTTTCAATATACTCCTCCACATTCTTCGCCATCTTATCGTAATGAGCGGCTTTCAGGGTTTTTCTATCTAATCGCCTATAGCCTGTTTCGCCCGGCGCTTTCTTCTTCTGGAAAAGAGAGATCCTTAAGTTCACTTCGTCGTCAACAGTGCGCACCCCGGTGATCCTGATCCTGTAATTTTTATATTTGACCACTCTTGAGTGTGCCCTATGGAAGATCTTTGCATTTACATAATTATTTATATCCCGGACTTTTTTGGATAGTTTTTCCGTTTTTCTTTCAACGTGCATACGGCTAGTGCCAAGCCTCCATGCAATGCCAAGCACGAAACTTCCTGCAAGCAACCACGGAAAAGTTGTCGAAGTGCCGAGATGAAAGGTTGCCGCGCCAACTCCATATGCCAGGTAGGTAAGTAAACGATAGCCCAGATAATTGAATCCGCTCCATATCTTGCCGTTAGCCAGTAAAATATTGCCTCTGATCGTTCCTTCCTTAAGTCGCTTGAATGCCGACATATGCTTGCTGTTCGCGAGCTTTATTTCTATTGCTGAAATAATGGCTGCTAGCCCCAGCGTGCCCCCCACGCAATAAAGAAGGCCCTTGGCGCCAATGAGCTTGCTTACCGCATCCACGAACATACCTTCGCGGGCGACCGAAGACATATATGCCCCATCGATTATCGTCGCACCAAGCGCGATCGGGAAAAGCCGTCTGCCAAAATCGATTATTTTGCTGATATTTGAATTGGGGTTCTTTATCCTGGAAGCCAGAACTTCTGATATCATCCCGTAAACGCTGCATGCCCCGAATCCCGTCATGGCAGGCAGTCCTATAAGTGTTGCTCCATAACCTGCGGCGGCTACCGTTCCAAGAAGGATCGCGATATTGAATGCGGGAGCGATCTTTGATTCATGGTCATATGTACCGAGGGTTATCGTGTCCCATCCTGCCTGAAGCCCGCCAGAAATGTTATTCAGCGCTTCCTCAGAGCCTTTGAAAAGCACCCTTGCATCGGCCGTGGTCACAAGTTTCTTGAGCATATATGGCTGGATCTCGTTCAATGATGCGGGGCCAAAGCGGCCCTTCAAAACACCTTTGTCCTTTAAATAAGCCACTACATCCGCGTGATTTCCTGTCGGGACCTGCAGCTGATGCAAGTTGCCGGCGAGGCTATTCCTGTTCGCAAAGCCCAACTTGGCATAAAAGCTCGTCAGCTTTGGCGAGACATTATTTCGGATCATTTTCTGCATCATGTTTGGTGAGGCCATGTTAAGCTTCTTCCCTTCTCGGACTTATGTTCGTTTCCCCTCTACTATATATATCGCGAAATTCCAGCATAAATTTCATGCTTTTTAATCTCGTTTTCTAACGTCTTCCACGGCATATTTGAACGCTTCCTTGCATATTTCCTCGTCTTTTGGGCCGATGAACAGATTATGATATGACAGATCCCCATGGGCATTGGGCCCAATGATTTTCTTTTCTATTTTATTGATGGTCTGTCCTTGATTGTGATGTTTATCAACATAAGTTGTTATTTGGCTGCCGCTTCCAACGATAGAGTCTTCTATCGTCATATGCGCTGGATTATCCGAATATGCATAGTTGATGCACGTATTGGGCAGAATTATGCTTCTTTTAATCGAAACATTCCTGATGATTGAGCCAGAGCCTATATCTGAATTTTCTATTGAGCAATTTTCCATAATGGCGGTTTCAGGGTGAAAAACAGAGGCATTGATAACAGGGTTGTCTCCGGCATGCGAAAAATCGACATTTGGGCCAACAAAGGAATTATAAATATCCACAAATTCATAATTGGACGACAATAATTTATCATAAGCCGTTCTGATGAATTGCCATTGTGCCCGATAAAATATATCAGGCCAGTTTAGATCATAATATCCCCTTATTAGTTTGCCGTTAATAATGTCTTCTTTCAAGAAAAGGGCCAGGAGTTGATTCGGCAAAAGATGGAACATGTGCCTGTAAAAATCGACATCCTTTTTTTTGATTCTAAATCTTGATGTGACTTTTGACATTACATTCAAAGCATCCGCTGAAAGAATGTAGAAAAATGTGGGCATAGGAAGCGCCTTTTCGCCTATCCCATCTTCACCTGTTTCCTTTTCATGCCTATTAACATGTTCATTGCTAATTTCTGCTCTGATTAATTTTGCTGCTTCGTCGTTTGCCGGCGGCTTATCAAATACTTTTGTTATAAGGCGTTTATTGTCGATCGCAGCTGTGGGGAATTTATTAATAATATCATTGAACGGCCTTATAACAAATCCGACAGAACCAAGTATCCTCTTTTTATATATGTTCTTTGCCTGGCCAAATCTCATTGTATCGAAGAACTGTGTCTTATAATCGTCCAATTTAAGGGCGGGAAATCCAATGTCGCCCGATAAGACCCAAAAATATTCTTTTTCAAAGACTTTCTTATACCTTTCACAGACAATATTATAAACGCCGCTCGCAGTATCCATATCCTTTATATATTCATGGTGGATCTTGAAGCCAGAGCCAAATTTGCTGCCGTCGCCCAGGACACGGATCAGATCATAATTACGATGTTGCGCCTTGATGAATACTTCCTTGACCTTCGCTTTTTGAAGCGCCTCGACCAGCCAAACAATATTGGGCCTGCCCCCAACAGGAAGAGTTGCCTTGTGAGTGTCAAAACAGTTCATTCTGCTGCCGGGTCCGCCGGCAACAATAATCGCTTTTCTTATTTCTACCATTAATGTCCTCCCTGCATGCCTACACGTCTACCTAATATCTTTCGATAAAAATGAAAGGAAATTTCACACTAATTGATATTTATCATAGAGGCGCAGCAGGGCATAGAAGCCCTTTTTTGTCTGGTATTTTTATATTAAAACAAAGTATGCCATTAAATGAACCCGTTTTTTTAATAATTAATGGGATTTTTTAAATATTGTATCGATATATGATGGGAGAAATAGTTAATAAAGCATATATCATTGAGGAGACTATAAGTTTTGCCATTACAAGAAAAACATAGAATATTAATAACTGGGGCTAACAGTTATTTCGGACGGAGATTATATAAGGAGTTCTCTGATAAGGGCCACCATCTTGTGGGGACTTTTGCCCATAATAATGCTGATAATCTTAATTTAAGAAAATTGGATGTGACAAAACAAGAACAACTATTCGATCTCATAACCAAAATAAAGCCTCAAATAATCGTTCACAATGCCGCAAATCCGGGTTTTATATGGAACGAAAATAATCCTATAGAAGCGAAACTGTTGAACGAAACAGCACCAATAATGATCGCTGACATTGCTCGCAAGTTCAACATAAAATTAATTTTCATTTCCGCCTGCCTTACCGATAATCCGACAGACCGATACGCTATAGCAAAGAAGAACGCTGAAGAATACATCAGGCGACTCGATGGTTTAATATATAATATCATCCGGCCGAACAGGATGATCGGATGCAGCCCAAATACGACAAGCCCAAGATATTTCAATAATATATTGAGAATGCTGTATGGTAAGGATGTTTTTCAATTTGACAATGTCGCAAGCTTTCAGCCGACCTATATTAGACACCCTATTGAAGTCATGCTAATGCTTATAGACAATAATATGTATGGCAACACGATATACGTTGCTGTTCCGGAACAAAAGACCGAGTATGAAATAGCAAGGGACATATTAAATCACTTTAATGTTAAAGTGGGAACCAAGCCGGTTTTAGCCGGCCAAAACAGCAATCCTACATTAACAGGTGATTTGAGGCCCTTAAATGATCTAGGGCTTCCGGAATATACATACCCCCAGATTCTTGATGCGACAATAAAAGAGATCAAGCAAACATAGTATAGACAAATCGGTTTCAATCGATGGCGAGTATCAGATAAATCCTAGATGGAGTTCAATACCTTTTTCAGGTTTTCCCTGTGCTCAAGGGGATATAATTCCGTGTATTTCTGCAGCGCATTCTGGTATCTCTCGGCCAATCGATCTTCTTTTATCTCCTTTGACAATACATTGAAGTATATCAATGCTTCAAATGTCCTGGTTATGATGATATTCGGAACTGCCTCATTCAATGCATTTTGGATCTCTTTATATTTTTTTATCATTATATCCTGTACGCGCCGAACATCCTGGTCTCTGGGGAAGATATATTTAGGTATATCCTTCTTTCCAGAAATTGTATCAACCGTCTCATATTCAATGCAATCTGCATATTCTTTTGAAAAAGCAGTTTCATGGACCGCCAGCATTATCTGATGTAAAGCTAAATATAATCCTTGTTTTTCGTGTGCATTGATAGCTTCGGCTAAATCAAGGCGGATAGACCCCATTGTTGCCGAAGGGTAAAATGTTATATAGTTCATGGTGGCATTTATCCCTGCTTTATTCAACATTTTTATCGCCGTCAAATTCTTATCCAGTGTAGTGGCTTTACCCATGCTTCGCATAAAACTGGGATCAAAGGTTTCTATCCCAAGTGTAATGAATTCAAACCCAATTTCTCGCATTTTACTTAAAATCTCTTCTTTACCATTCATGACGACCGTGTGCGGCCTGGCATTGGCAATGAAATCCCATCCCTTAAGTTCTTCTTTTGCTGCATATAACGTGTTCACGAACTTGCCCAAAAATTCGGCGTCGGTGAACATATCATCCCCAAATAATATTATCCTCCCTTTAGGTAATGTCTTGGTGGCTGCCAGAAAAAACCGGAGTGCTTCTTGTATGGTTTCATCGTATTCTTCGGAGGTGACCGATCTTAGTTTTGCTAAACGGGCGAAGTCGTCATTGCTCATTGAGCAGAATTTGCAGCGGGCTTTGCAATACAGGTCAATGAAATACGGGATGCCTGGGCGGAATTCCGGCGTGTCCGGGAGAATCCCGCCGGGTTCCATGAGCATTGCGTTCGGATCGCGCTCTATCAATATCCTTTGAGCTTCAGCAGGCTGCAATCGATTTTTTATGAGCTGGGTATCGTCCATGAAAAGGTTGTCTATCAGTTTTTTACCTTGTTTAATTAGTGTATGAGGCAGCATGGTGTTAGCAGCAAGGATTTTATCCATCTCCCCTTTCTCGGCTATCCTTTTCATTATCTCTTCGCCCGAAGTAGCAACAACTATGATGTTCCTTAAGAAAGAGAATGAATCTAAAACGAACCGTGGATTTGTGATCGCACCTGAACCCCCGAATACGAATACCGCGTCTTGATTCATATTTGGCGAAACCGTGACCAATTTATTCAAGAGCCTGATATAGTCAGGGATACCCGGGCTCATTAAGGAAACACCGATTATTCTTGGTTGGATGCCTTTTATGTCTTCGATTATCCTGTCATACTGGGTATTTTGCCGTTCCAATGCCCTTCCCGAATAAGACCTCTTTATACTTGCCGTTTCGATGACCTCGGATGGCATTCCATATCGTTCCAGATATAGGCTTACCGTCCTGGCCCCATTGAACACATACTTTGGGCTTTGCTTAAGCAATACAATTCTTCTTTTTATCGCATTATTTGCTTCTATTGCCATTTATAATATGCCTCATTATATGTCAAAATATTTTCACTGTTTCCTAACATTGCACATGCTCATATTTATATGTTGTTTCCCAATAATTCATTAAACAAGGTTATTGTTTGTCGGGAAAATATAATATTTTCCGTTTTCAACGGAATGACCTTCTTTTTTCTCATATGATTTCGGCACCCACACGGTAATAGATATCTCTTTTTTATCGAAATAAATAGAGGTTCGCGGAAAACACCCATCATTTATCATTCTTATAAAGTTCTCCAGATATACGCTCTGCTTTTTGGAGCAATTTAGCCTTTCGCCATATTCCCCATAATCCTTCCAAAAACATGCAGTAACGTTACGCGTTCCATCGCGCTCTATCTGTTTAACATACTCATTCGAGGCCTTACTAAAGAAATCTTTTGATAGATAAAGGAGGAAACGCACGCCATTTTCGTTTATTTCCCTGCTTCCTGGATCCCCAGGGATCCCAGTTTTTTCTGGGGACTTCCAAAGTATACTATGGAGAGGCAACCCGCTATACGGGAACGATTTAAGCAATGAGAAGAACCTGAAGAGCGTTTTGCGCTCCAATTTTGATATTTTCATTTTAATGAATGTTTCTTCCAGCTTCTTTTGGTAAATTGAATACCCATTATTCGTGTAGAGATCTATATGTTCGCTTTGACCGCTCAAATATCTGCAGATCCTTGTTTCGCTAGTTGCCTTTGATAAGGCCAGCAGTTTATCATATAAATATTCTCTGCCTTTTTCATCAATGCTACATTCGCTGGTTTTCTTGTCAGTTTTTACGATTTTTCGAAAGATATCTTTCAAATATTTATTGCTTTCGGCCAGGTCTTCTATCCTCCTGTTCAAAGGAAGATCCTTGTTCTGGCCTGCAATATCACACGCTGTCAAAAGCGTAAGGTTATCAATGAACAGGTTCACTTTTCCGGCAGAGATTATCCGCACCAGTTCTGGCTCATTAAAAATATCATACATGCTTAAAATGGAATATTCCCCTAAACTGATGCCGCCGCCAACAAGATGGTGCTGTATGGAGTTCTTTACGATAAGCCATGAAACAGGGTCCAATCCGAGCGATTCCTCAATTGACTTGTCCTTATTTAGGATCTTCACGCTTACCTCTGGATGGGACGACGCATCATCTTCCGGCATTGCTTTGCCTATATCATGATAAGTTATTGTCGGCATTATGATATTAAACGGGACATTCATATAAATACTTTTCAGGAATTTCAGGTTTTGGACCCTTCTTTTTTCAGTGACCCCCTCAGAGAAAAGCCTTAATACGCCAAACATAGACTGCGCATAATTTGAATTGTCATAGCTTTCTTTATCTCTTTCATAATAAAGAGTCCCTATCTGATAATATGTGGATATCATCTTGTCTACATGCGCTGAATGAAACTCCAGATATTTAGACCTAGGCAGGTTAAGCTTTTCAAGTAAATGGTCCACGATTTCCCGGCTTTTTTCTTTTGTTTTTGGCAATCCAAGCATTCCGGGCTTCATGTTGTCTTCTATTCCGAATATCATTTCCCCATTTTGTGTCATACACATTGGAACTTTATATTTTGGAGATATTATTAAGTTAAGATCCGACATGCCGATTTTTTGATCTTTAAAAGGGCTTATAATAATATTTTGCTCCAAAATAGAGATCACATCACTTAAGGCCAGCATTACGGATTTTAGGGGTACGTCTTTATCCCTGGTTATAATAAGATTTTTCTTGATTGCCTTAAGTTTATCTCCAATACCTAATTTCGATACAACTTCATGCAATTCTTCGATCTCCGAGATGTCTTGCCCTACCCACTGATCTTTATTTTTTAATATGATATTATTATTTTTTAGGCTGCTAAAATGTTTCCTGTAGCTTTGGGGCATAAAAAGCCCCGGGAGCTTGCTTTTTATTCTATTTGAAAAAGAAGGCTCGCCATTTACTTTTGTAAAAAATGCGGACATTTCTCGGTTGCTCCTTTCTAATGTTGCTTATTGTTCAATCCTTTATTTTTAAATCCTGAAGAAGCTGCTGGTATGCGTTCTCTATGCCTTCATAGTATTGATTGATGTTTTCTTCCCCATATTTTGTTTCCATTGCGCAAAGTATTTTGCCTTCTTCCAGCATTTTCTTTATATGCATATGAATTCCTTTAAGCTCCTCATCGGCAATTGATTGATCAAGCTGCTCTTTGCTGTTAAAAAGGGTCTTGTCCGCATGCATCCCCGCTTTTAACAAGCAAATATCATCGTAATGTCCAAGTGAATCGGGCGTTAACATGATGCCTGGAAGGCCGACAATAGGCCATTGTTTTGAAGAGAAAAAGCCAAGATTTTTATAATTATGCGGCGTAAATATGATCCTTGAATTCCTTAGTCCTTCGTCCCCAAGGATACTTGATTGCACCTTATGATAAACCGGCAATAGTCCGGTCTGCCATTCGTGGCAATGAATTATGTTTGGGGCAAATTCGGTCTTTCTTAAATGCTCCAGAACAGCCAGCGGAAAGATCACCCATGGGAAGATCCAGTTTTCGCTTCGGCCATAAAGATTAAAATCCCCGTACAATGAATCGTCTTCGATCAAATATATCTCTAGGTCGCCCTTATTTTCCTCTTTTGGCATATCTATGTTTACACGTGATATGCTCACTTCTTTTGGTTCTTGAGCGACTATCTTCATTTTTTCGCTGGATATTGTTTTAACTTCTGCGGCGATATCATGGGGTCTTGGCAAATATATCCTTAAATTATTTCCGTAAGTCAACTGATGTTCCGCCAAATTACCGATAACTCCACCGAGAGCATGTTTGTCCGGTGTAATATTGAATTTCTTCGGAGCTGATCGCCAATATTCCATTCCTACATGAACTATTTTTTTCCCGCTTATGTGCCCTGTGCCGCCAACCATGTTTTTAAGAGACCTCCTATTTGATCCCGTTCGCCGAACAATGACAATAACCTTTTATTCTTCGACAAATCCTGTCAAAAATTTCACTTTAAATAGAAATGGTTTATTGGAAATAATTACATTTAACGACTGCACAGGTTGGGGTCTTTATAAATAACTATAACCGTTCCTGAACAAGAATTCGGCCACCGATCTATCCCCGTTGATCAAGCGCCGCATGGTCGACGGAAAAGTAGCCACAGTCTCATTTACGTAATGCAGATATGTCCTTCCTCCCAGTCCATCTACGGGAGTTGAGCCGGAAATAAACCCTCCGTCCTTGATACCAAGGAAATTAAGCCTGGGCCATTGAATAAAGGCTGGATTGAGCACTTCAGAAAAAACATCGCCCGCCCAGCTATCCACCCCGAAGATCTGCTCCGTGCATCCGAGCTGCCTGCCCGGAACTTCTTTTACTATCATGGATTTATTAACATTCAGCAATTTTTCCTCGTTAGCAGCCAGGTATTCCACGTCCATGGCATAGAAGGTCGTATTTAAAGCAATAGGAGCTTTCTTCTCCTTCACAATGCTCCATGGCAGACGGGGAGCTTCGACCAAAGCCTGAGTCCCGTCCCTTTTTTCGACAAATCCGCCTCCGAATTGATTGTTGATATTCTCAACCCCGATGATCACCATGTGATTTCCTTTTTGAAAAAGCTCATGCGCTATCGAGATCATTACCGGATCGGCCTGCCAGAGCCATTCATCCGCGTTCGAGAAGATCAGATATTTTATGCCGCATTCGACCAAGGTCTTGGCCATTTTATATTTGGCGAATAAATACGGGTAATCACCGTGTCCCGCCGGATAGAGCTTGCCTTCTATGATCTTCTGGTCTTCCATCCACATCCTTGGCAGAACGATCTGATTGAAAAAGATCGTGTTTTCAAGTTCCTCCTGAATGAAATTCCCCCATTCAGAGCGGACGGTTTTCATAAGGTCTTCAACTATTTCGGTGTTTGTCATGACGATATTAGGGAAAACCTTTCCAATGGTCTTGGCGATATAATTTGAGAATTCCAGGGTGATCTGGGACAAGGTTTTTCCCCCTACCCGGTACAGGAATCTTGGGGTGCGCTCGCTAAAACCAAACCTGGCCGCGATCTCAGGATTTTCTCTGGCCCATTTGGCGGATCTCGTTGATGCGCCTCCGCAGGGAGTGCCCCTTGCAGCAGTTCCAAGCAGATCGCTCTCTAGATTATTTTTAAGAAGTTCTATCCCCTGATTCGCGCGATCAACAATATCCGCTGCAGAACCATAGAAGTTGTTCATCTGCAATAATTTTGATAGAGGAATGGGACTCACTTCACCTTCAGCCAGGCGATTACCCATCTCAAGCGCGTCCTGCCTTTCGGACGAGGATAGACCGGGCTTAAGGCTTTTAATGCGGATGGACGCTTCCTGCTTGAACCAATTTTCCAATTTCTGGTCCCTGATCGGATTTTTCAACACATATGGAACAATATCATGACCCCTTCTGACTTGATAAGCAGTTGCAAGATTAGAAAGGTTTTTTTCTTTTTTTAACAGTTTTGGTCCGAAACTTTCCCCTATCATGCGACCCCCTTCTTTCCAGTGTAATTTTATCCCCATATCTTTCGACATATCCGTTCAAAAATTTCAGTTCCAATGTAAATTCTTTTCTGCTAAAATCTATTAACTATGCCAATGACGATAACCGAAAAGATACTTTCCGCTCACTGCGGGAAAACATCCGTTAAACCGGGTGAGTTGATCAACGCGAAAGCTGACCTTGTGCTCGGCAATGACATAACCGCTCCGCCTGCCATAAAAGAATTTGAAAGGATAGGCGTTGACAGGGTCTTCGATAAGGATAAAGTCTCCCTTGTTCCCGATCATTTCACACCGAATAAGGACATAAAATCCGCCGAACAGGTAAAAATGATGAGGGAATTCGCCAGGAAATATCAGATAACAAACTTCTTCGAGATGGGCTGCGTGGGAATTGAACACGCCCTACTTCCCGAACTTGGATTGGCTCTTCCCGGGGATCTTATAATCGGCGCTGACTCTCACACCTGCACTTACGGAGCGCTCGGAGCATTTTCCACAGGTGTTGGCTCAACCGACATGGCAGCAGCCATGGCGACAGGAGAAGTTTGGCTTAAAGTGCCGGAAACGATCAAATTTGTTTATAAGGGCAAACTCAACAAGTGGGTTGAAGGAAAAGATCTTATACTTTACACGATCGGAAATATCGGCGTCGACGGCGCGCGATACATGTCAATGGAATTCGCAGGCGAAGCCATAAGACATCTTTCTATGGACCAGAGGTTTACTATGTCAAACATGGCAATAGAAGCCGGCGGAAAGAACGGGATTATCGAGCCGGATGATATAACCATCAAATATGTTAAGGAGGTAATGAAGCGCAATAATATTAAGCGGACATATACATTATATAAGAGCGATGCGGATGCGAAATATTCTAAGGTGGTCGAATATAACTGCGGTGATATCGAGCCGCAAGTTGCTTTCCCTCACCTTCCATCGAATACAAAGCCGATATCAAAAGTCGGCAATATCAAGCTTGACCAGGTCGTGATCGGCTCCTGCACCAACGGAAGGATCGAGGACATGAGGATAGCCGCGAAGATACTTAAAGGCAGGAAGAAACACAAGGATCTAAGGGTGATAATACTTCCGGCAACGCAAATGATCGTAAAACAAATGATAAAAGAAGGATTGATGGATATCTTTATTGATTCTCAGTGCGCAGTGTCAACGCCTACATGCGGACCTTGCCTCGGCGGGCACATGGGGGTACTTGCGGAGGGAGAAAAGGCGCTTTCGACGACCAACAGGAACTTTGTTGGTCGCATGGGGCATCCGAAGTCAGAGGTTTATCTTTCAAATGTGGCTGTTGCCGCAGCTTCCGCTGTTCTCGGCAAAATAGCCGGTCCGGAGGATCTATGATACTCGGGAAAGCCCATAAATTCGGGGATAACATCGATACCGACGCTATAATACCGGCGCGGCACCTGAACACCCACGACCCCGCGGAACTGGCCAAGCATGTTATGGAAGACGCTGATCCTCGTTTCGTGGACAAGATGAAGGTGAATGATATTATCGTTGCCGGAGAGAATTTCGGCTGCGGCTCATCCCGCGAGCACGCGCCTATAGCGATAAAGGCGGCGGGAATATCGGCTGTAATAGCCAAGTCGTTCGCGAGGATCTTTTACCGCAACGCAATCAATATCGGATTGCCTATACTCGAATCTAAAGATGCCGTTGACGGCATAAAGGAAGGCGACGAGGTGGAGATCGAGTTTACCATCGGCGAGATAAGGAACGTGACGACAAAGAAAAATTACAGGTCAGCGCCGTTCCCTCCTTTCATGCAGCAGATAATAAAGGCGGGCGGGCTTATAGAATATGTAAGGAGGAAGATACATGGCAAAAACGTATAAGATCGCGGTAATAGGAGGAGATGGAACGGGACCGGAAGTTATTGCAGAAGGATTAAAAGTTCTTAAAGCTGTTAGCGCCAAGTTCGGCATGAAGTTCGACTTCACCAAATTTGATTTCGGCGGAGAAAGATATAAAAAGACGGGGGAAACGCTTCCCGATTCAGCGATCGATGAGCTTAAAAAGTTCGATGCGATATATCTCGGCGCCATCGGACATCCTGATGTCGCTCCCGGAATATTGGAGAAAGGGATACTATTAAAACTCCGGTTCGCACTCGATCAATATATAAATCTTAGGCCGGTCAAGCTTTATGAAAATGTCTGGACGCCCCTAAAAGATAAAGGGCCGAATGAGATCGACTTCGTTGTCGTCCGCGAAAATACCGAAGGGCTCTACACCGGCACCGGCGGATTTTTAAAAAAAGGGACAAAGGACGAAGTTGCCATCCAGGTCTCGACGAACACAAGGAAAGGCGTTGAGAGATGCATAAGGTATGCATTTGAGTACTGCAAGAAAAGGAACAAAAGAAAACAGCTCACGTTAGTCGGAAAAACTAACGTTCTTACTTTTGCCTTCGATCTTTGGGAGAGGACGTTCAAGGAGGTCGCGAAGGAATATCCGGACATCAAGACGGATTACAATCATGTTGACGCTTGCTGCATGTGGATGGTAAAGAATCCCGAATGGTATGACGTGATAGTCACCGACAACATGTTCGGCGACATAATCACCGACCTTGGCGCAATGATACAAGGCGGCATGGGCATCGCCGCGGGCGGGAATATTAACCCTGAAGGCGTTTCGATGTTCGAGCCCATCGGAGGCTCGGCTCCAAAGTATACCGGCAAGAATGTCATCAATCCTCTCGCGGCAATTGGGGCAGGCGGGATGATGCTCGAGATCCTTGGCGAAGAAAAAGCGGCGAATGCAGTCGAGAAATCCATCATGGAAACCGTCAAGAAGATGAAAAGTATGTCCGCTGGAAAGATGGGTTATTCAACTACCGAGGTCGGAGACTTAGTGGCAAAGGGCGTTTAACGCCGCTGCCGCCTTTCTGATATCCTTGGCTCCAGAAACAGCCCTTATAACTGCTATCCGATCACATCCTGCAGCCCGAATTTGACCTATATTGGCCTTATTTATGCCCCCTATGGCCACTACAGGAATCGTCACCCTCTTCATCACCCTTTTGAGCGCCTTGATCCCCAAGGGTTTCATGCTGGCCTTGATCGGGGTGGCAAAAATAGGCCCAAAACCGATATAATCAGCCCCCAGCCTCTGTGCGTTAAGCGCTTCCTTCAAGTTCGAAGCCGAGATACCGATGATTTTGTCCTCCCCGAGCATTCTTTTCGCATCTCGCATCTCGCGTCTCGCATCTCTTGCCCCTAAATGTACTCCGTCGGCATCAGATCTTTTTGCAATATCTATGTTGTCATTAACAATGAAGGTCAATCCGTGAGCTTTGGCATACTTTGACATCACTTTAGCGGTCTTGAGGTATTCGGGCTTACTCATATTCTTATCCCGCAACTGAACCGCCAGCGCCCCGCCTTTAACCTGTGCACTGAGCGGAGCCCTGAGTTCATTGAAGGGCGGAGCCGAAGTGTCGAAGGGTTTTGCTGCCGCCTTCATTATTTCCAGATGGCTTTTGCAGAAAGATGGATCGGTGATGACGTAGAGGTTAAAATCCAGTTTTATCTTTTTTTTTAATTTAATCGCGGCTTTTTGCTCGACATCATAGAGCTCGAACCTTATCTTCTTGAATTTTGGCCCGAGCTTTGCATTAAAGAGTTTTGATACTTCCTCAAAAACCCTTATCGATTCCTGAGCCCTTTTTATGTTAGCCGAAAACACATCGAGTATATCCTTCCTTCTTCCTTCTGACTTCGTACTTCTCCCTGCCCCGACATCCCCTTTCACATCTCGCGCCTCGCATCTCACATCTCGAAGTAATTTAATTATCTCATGCCTTGTATTTTTTAATTTAGATGTTAATTTATTGTCGTCAAGGACGAACCTGACAATATCTTCAGCGACCCTCAATCCTTCAGTCGCCCTATTAACATTAGCATCAATCATCCTCATAACTTTATCTCGCATCTTAATCAATGACCACTCCTTTTAACCACTGCATCGGATCCACCCGCAGATTATGCAAGCTCATCGCAAAATGAAGATGCGGACCCGTCGCCACGCCGGTTGCGCCCATCTGTCCGACGACATCTCCCTTCTTGACCCGAGTCCCGACCGATGCGATAAGTTTTTTCATGTGCGCATAATAAGTGTATATTCCCTGCCCATGGTCGATGACAACAGTGTTGCCGTGCGCCGGAAGATATTCGGATAACCTGACGATGCCGGAGTTTGAAGCCTTGATCGGCGTTCCTGCCGCATTCGCGAAATCCAGTCCCCTGTGCTTTCCCGATTCATCACCGTTGATATATTCTTCAAGCCCGAATGTCATCGACACTCTTCCCGCCGCCGGCCTCATGAAATGGCCGCTGTAATATTTTTCCCGGTTCTCCCGGCTCACGACATCCTCTATCTTCTTCCAGTCAGCCCTGATGACGTCCGGCATTAGCATCTCAACTATTTTCGGCTTAAGGGTGAAGCTCAATTTGCCGAACCATGATTTCTTTACTTGAACATTGTAATAATAATCGCTTGTGTTCCCTGCCCTATCCTTTGCGGTTATCCTCATCAAATATTTCTCGTTGCCCGGATCGTCTATACTGAACCCTATCACCGCGCGATACTTGTTTTTGTAAGGATAAGCGCGAAAGTCCTTTCCCTGGAAGGAGCCTTCGATCTCGATGCTCGGCTCGTTTGAGGTGAAATACAGCATGGCCGTCTTGCCCTGCGCAAACATCCCTCCGACGGAAACCAGCGTAATTGCTGGGTTTCCGTTGTCTGTGACCGTAGCCGCATTAGCACAGAAAGGGGAAATTAAGATCAAAAGAAAACAAATTATTCGTGGGATCATTTGGCCTATTCTAACAAATAAGGCCGATCAAGTAAACCTGATCGGCCTTATTATTTCCTTTTGGAACGCTTTCAAAACTAAACAGGCATCGGATGCGGACACTTTGCGCCGACTTAAATCCGGCGACGACCTAGAAGATCTAAAACAATTTTAGACTCCTTAGAAAGGAGGTGATCCAGCCACACCTTCCGGTACGGCTACCTTGTTACGACTTCACCCCAATCATCAGTACCACCTTAGGAACCCTTGCGGGCTACTTCGGGTGTTCCTGACTCTCATGGTGTGACGGGCGGTGTGTACAAGGCCCGAGAACGTATTCACCGCAGTGTAGCTGACCTGCGGTTACTAGCGATTCCAGCTTCATGAGGGCGAGTTGCAGCCCTCAATCCGAACTGAGGCACATTTTTTGCGATTAGCTAGACATTGCTGTTTTGCATCGATCTGTATGTGCCATTGTAGCACGTGTGTAGCCCTAGGCGTAAGGGCCATGCTGACTTGACGTCATCCCCACCTTCCTCCCCTTTGTCAGAGGCAGTTCTGCTAGAGTGCGCCCCGATTGCTCGGGGGTGGCAACTAACCGTAAGGGTTGCGCTCGTTGCGGGACTTAACCCAACATCTCACGACACGAGCTGACGACAGCCATGCAGCACCTGTGTTATGGCTCCCCTTTCGGGGCACTCTATGGTTTCCCACAGATTCCATACATGTCAAGCCTAGGTAAGGTTCTTCGCGTAGCATCGAATTGAACCACATGCTCCACCGCTTGTGCGGGCCCCCGTCAATTCTTTTGAGTTTTAGTCTTGCGACCGTACTCCCCAGGCGGGTCACTAATCATGTTAACTTCGGCACTCATGGGGTCGATACCACAAACA
>Ga0315291_10000749_pt1 | contig 42976 bp, 37 predicted proteins | sample YL17G12_20_MG_FD_203070 | JGI IMG/M metagenome (GOLD analysis project Ga0315291, IMG submission 203070) | Sediment microbial communities from Yellowstone Lake, YNP, Wyoming, USA - YL17G12_20 | ecosystem: Environmental > Aquatic > Freshwater > Lake > Sediment | place: USA: Wyoming | collected...
TAATCTACGAATTGGACACGGCCTGGAACCGAAGATTTTCTGGGTCCGCAAAAGTGGACAGGGGTCGCAGAGGAAAACGAGTTTTACTGCAGACCTTGATCCTGATGGGTGACTGGTGCCGTCAAGACGGACATCGATAAACCTAAAGAAACTACGGCAAAGGGAAAGAAGTTGATGACTCAATAGGGATCATCTTAAGTAAGAAACAAAAACGGAGACTTCCGTGAAGCGTTGGGAGTAAATTGGACCGGGAGCAAAAGAGTCTATAAGGTGGCGGCTGCTCCGACGAGCTATAGAAGGGCCCATTCTCGCAGCCGCCTCGTTCCCAAGAAAAAAACGCTATTTCTTGCTAATGTATTATTTTGATAAATAGTTCTATTTTGACCAAAGTGATTTAACCGCAGTGTCCAGTGTTCGAATCCACGTATCACTAACAAAGATTCCCAATATTTATGCAAGTCGTGGGTTCCCTATCCTCCATGGCTGAAGTAGCATTGCATTATTCAGCATTGCCTTAAGACCCCAAAATAACTGACAGCTATCTGGTTTATCGGGGTGGCGTTATTAAATTTCCTAAATCTATTAATTTATTCCGGAGGTTAAACCTGCCCAGTCCTTAGGCAAAATGGCGGGTATGGCTTCTATCAGGAGCAAGAGAATCCAATTCCACAAGTATTCAACATCTTCTTGTGGATTGAGGGAAGACGACTCATTGAGCTGGAATCAATTCAATGAATAAACTGCTTTTTGCTCCTTGATTTGCTTATGGATTATTCCCTTTTCTTCAAGGTATTTTAGGTGAGCAATTGCCTCCCCAGTAGCAAACCATTTCTGCGTAACAGGGAAGAGATCCCAAGAGTTACAAATGATATCCCAACTCATCTCCGATGCTACCTGAAAGGCAGTTTTGTTAGCTTTTTCCAAAATCGAAATAACCTCATCAAGCCTCTTTTGGTGATGATGTTTCAATTCCTGAATTCTCTCTTTGCAGTTCTTGAAAATGCCCCCATGGCCAGGCAATACAAGTTCGATCTCGAGTTCATAGACCTTCTCTAAACTTGCCAAATACTGCTTTAAGGGGTTCCACTCATCAGACCATAATTGAATGGTGGGAGTTATCTCGTTAAGAATATGATCTCCAGCCACGAGGATCTTCTTGTTGGGTTCATAAAGACACATATGGCCCTTGGTATGGCCAGGTGTTTCAACGCCCTTGAATACGTAATCCCCAATGCTAATAGTATTACCTTCTTTCAAGATATAAAAATCCAGATTCCTTTTCGGTCTGAATTTAAAACCAGGAAGGCTATAAAGGCTATAAGGGATTGTTTGCAGTTCATTTTCGGGGAAACCATTCAAACGAAAAAAGTTAATAAAATCATCCAAGTGGAAACCAGATTTAACCCAATCAGCTTCTGACTCGTTGAAGTATACTATCGTAGTATCTGCGGCGAGCTTTGAGGCGAGGCCAAGGTGATCCGGATGTAGGTGGGTAACAAAAATATCCGTGTCCCTTATGTCGACTTCAAGTTCTCTCAGACCAGCTTGCATTGCATTCATGCACTCTGCTTTATTCAACCCTGTATCAATGATCAAATTTCTCCCTTGAGCCTTTATCACATAGGAATTAAGGGATGCCAAGGAATTATTGAGAATAGGAATCTCGATTTTGTATATATTCCCTAAAATTTCCTCAACCATCAATCCACTCCTCAATTTAAGCCTATGCATTCCTAAAAAGTGTTCAAAGTTTTCAAGCCCCTCGACTATATTGAAGGGCAACCCCTGTCATAATTTAGCCTGCTCCCAGAGTTTTGCGACCAATCGTTATCTTCTCAATCTCCTTTGTTCCTTCGTAAATTTCGAGAATTTTGGCGTCTCGATAGGGGCGTCCGATAGGGTAATCGCTGAGGTAATCGTACCCATCATGAAGCTGAAGTGCTTCGTCGACGCCCTTACTGCCACATTGCCAGTCCACCATTCTGCCACAGCCGATAATCGTGTATTCGGATTTCCTCGATCAAAATTACGGCAAGCCTTGTGTATTTAGGATTGTACCATCTTGACTAGTGTGGCCATTTTTGCAATTCTAAACTTAGAGACCTGAAAGAATCCTATGGTCTTCCCAAAATGTTTTCTCTTCTTTGAAGAATTGATCCCCTGTTCTATGGTATCTCATGTAAAACCTACCTATAGGCACCCGAAAAGGCTCCGGATTGGCTGAAGAATTTCATTAATTGGATGAATCCATTGCCCTCTGTTCCGACTGAATTCTCCTTCGGAACCCTCACATCGTTGAGATAGATAACGGCGGCGTCAGAAGGAGAAATTCTTATATGGGCTTAAATCTTACCTATAACTTTATCAGCTATTAGGTTTTTTTGTGTCCGCCCTAATTCTCCAAAGATATTTACCATTCGGGCGTCCCTATAGAAGTGTTCTATTTGGTTCTCCACAATGTAACCATACCCTCCAAATATATGTAGGGCATCATCTGCTACCTCAAAAGCCGTTTCGGCTGAGGCCATTTTGGCCATATAAGTAAATAAGACATTGCCTGTGTTTCGGTCGAAATCCCAAGCTGCTTTGTAAGTAAGAAGTTTGGCCATTTCAATCTGCGTAGCCATATCGGCTAATCTATTCCTTATGGCTTCAAAAGATGCTATCTTTTTACAAAATTGCATTCGCTGCTTGGAATATGTGAGTGCTAGATCAAAAGCCCCTTGGGCGATACCCACTCCCATCGCTGCTGCTTCTATCCTCATTTCATTCAAGAAATTGGTGAATTGGAATTGTCCACATCCTTCATCACCTATTAAGTTTTTCTGGGAGACCCACAGGTCATTAAAGGTTATTGAAACCATAGGAACCATTCTCATCCCCACCCGGCTTCCCGTTAGGGACACGATAGGCCCTTGACTATTCTTTTCCACTATAAGAGCCACTTGTTCCTCGGGTCCCGAGCCATTCAACTGACATAACACGACCATTGGGCCAGATAGGGTGCCATTAACCACAAATAATTTATTTCCATTGATGACATATCCATGATCGTCTCTGGTGGCTATTGTCTTAAAAAAGAACTCATTTGTTTGATCCTTTTCTATGTAGGCTAAAGATGAAGTACTTTCTCCTATAACAATTTGGGGAAGATGTTTTCTCTTCTGGTCATCATTGCCAAATCTGAGAATCATCTCAGAACCAAAATCAGAAAGTCCTAAGGCCATGCCCACTCCTGAGTGCCTCCGGCAAAATTCTTCAATGACTAAGACATTTTCGAGGAGACCCAAATCCTGTCCACCGTATTTTTTAGGGAAATGCAACCCTATAAATCCAAGTTTGCAGGCTTTCTTCCAAATCGAAAGAGGGAATTGGGCATTTCTCTCCAGATCTAAGGCCTGATCCGGATCAAACTCCCCTTGAGCAAATTCTCTGGCAGCTTTCTGAATGTCTATCTGCTCCTCATTTAAGTCAAAATCCACAAAGTTCCCCCCTCCATCGCAAAATAATCTCCCAATTATCCCAGTAGTTCTCTGGCAATAATCAACTTCTGCATCTCGGAAGTTCCTTCTACAATCTCAAACAGTTTTGCCACCTTGAAATATCGAGAAATCGGATTTTCATCTAAACATCCAGATAAGCCATATAGGTTAAACACGTCACTCGCTATTTTCTTTGCTGTTTCTGTAGCAAACAACTTGGCAAAGTGAGCTTCCAATGTATAGTCTTTCCCTCGATCCTTTAACCAAGCTGCCTTCAGATAGATCATTCGTGAAAGTTCAACCATCGTGGCGATATCAGCTATTTTGAATGGGATTGTCTGGGATTCAAGAAAGGATTGGCGAGACTGATATCTCTGCTTAGCGTAAGCCAAGGCCTCGTCAAGGCAGGCTTGGGCTAATCCAGTTGATATGGCGGCCACACTGATTCGCCCCGTCTGGAGTACTGAGAAGTGTTGGGCTAAACCCTTGTAAATATCTCCCAGGAGATAATCCTTGGGTACCCGGCAATCGTCAAAAAATACTTCATGCGTAGCAGAGGCATGAAAGGCCATTTTTTCGTATCTCTGACCTAGCGTAAAGCCCGGTGCATCTTTCGAAACAATTAAAGTGGAGATAATCTCTTTTCCATCTCCTTCAATTCTTGTTTTAGCCGTTATGATTACTATTGATGCATTATCCAGACCGATATTAGTAATAAACTGTTTTGACCCATTGATCACCCATTCTTCTCCCTCCAGTACCGCTGTTGTCTTCAGGGCTGCGGCATCGGAGCCAGCATCAGGTTCGGTCAGACCAAAGGCGCCTATTTCTTCTCCTTGGACCAAGGGTATGAGCCATTTCTGTTTTTGTTCCTCCGTGCCCAATGTATAAATCTCATTAGCTACTAAACTTGTGGTTACATCGAGGAGACTCCCCAGGGATACATCACCTCTTGAGATCTCTTCAATGCACAGATGCATGCTGACCCAATCTCCCCCACCTCCCCCGTACTCCTTGGGAAAGGGGATGCCCATGATACCTAAAGAAGCCATCTGAGCGATGATGTCATAAGGATATTCACCAGTACGTTCCATTTCCTTGGCACGAGGAGCAATCACCTCAGCAGCAAACTTACGACATATCTCTCTGATTCTTTTCTGTTCGCCAGTGAGATCGAAATCCATCTTCTCCATCAATTTATGAAATGCAAAAAGTAATTGTCAGGAATCCCGCCTCAAAATGACCAAATGCCCTTGGTCTTATCCTAAGGCCATCTTCTGAAAAATGCTTTTCTACAATTCATTGCCAAAAATGGCAACGCTGCAAACAAGACTTCCGCAGATCCCGCCATGGTTGTGGGTGAGACCCAGCCGGAGATTGCTCTTCAGCTGTCTTTTTTCAGGGTCCGCCTTTCCTTGCAGTTGTTTATACACTTCGTATGCCATTCTTATCCCAGAGGCTCCGATGGGGTGACCAAAACATTTCAATCCACCGTCACTCTGACAGGGTATCTTGCCATTCAAATCGTAAAATCCCTCTTCAACGTCCACTCCTGCCCTTCCCATGGGTGAAATCTGGAGGCTTTCATAAGTGATCAGTTCACTGATAGAAAAACAATCATGAAGTTCCATCAGATTGATTTCTTCTCGAGGTTTCTTTACACCTGCCTCCTGATAGGCCTTAACTCCTGCAATACGGGTTGACTCGAAATGGATGCCGTCCCAGCTCTGATGCCCGATCCCAGTGGCGGGGGTTAGAGAGATCTGGAGAGCCTTAATATAAATTGGATCGGGTCTGAAGTCTTTTGCCATATCCGCCCTGACGATAATTGCAGCAGCCGCCCCATCACTGACACCACAGCAGTCAAATAGACCGAGAGGATCACAGATAATGGGGGCGTTGATCATCACCTCCAAAGGCGGAGCGAAACGAAGATGTGCTCTAGGATTCAGGGTTCCGTTCTGATGGCTTTTCCAGGAAATTCTGGCGAGAACCCTTTTACCCTCTTCACGGCTCAAGCCATATTTGGCAAAATAGGCATTTGCGACCTGTGCGAACATACCAGGTGCGGTGATGTTCGGATAATAGAATCTGTTTTCTTCTCCCGTACCAAGATCCGGCAAACCACCAAATCCTGTATCTTTTAGCTTTTCGCAACCAATGGCGAGGGCTATATCACAAGCCCCCGAGGCCACGGCATAACACGCCCCACGAATTGCTTCTGTCCCGCTCGCGCAGAAATTTTCCACTCTCGTTACCGGAATGTTCGGTAGCTTAAGGGCTCGGGCAAGCGGTATACCTCCCCTGCCGACATTGACCTCTTCAAAGCTACTCGCAAACCAAGCCCCATCAATCTCCTTGATCTCTATACCCGCATCTTCTGCAGCCTCCTTATAAGCCTCAACGATCAGGTCTTCCGAGCTTTTGTCCCACAATTCTCCAAATTTTGTACATCCCATACCGACTATGGCAACTTTGTTCCTTATTCCTTCTGGCATTTTTAACACCTCACACCTCCGTTCCTTTCCTATATGGGCACAGCCTTCCAGAAATAGGCGTATAAGCCTCGCCTCTTATCCGCATATCTACGACGAAAACTCATCTTTACAGGTGTTCCGACCTTGAGGGAATCCAAACGACAATCCGTAATGTCAAGATAGAGCCTTCCACCTTCTTCAAAATCAACCAGACCATATATGGCTGGGGGATCTACGCTAAAAGCTAGATAGTCACCTGTAAATGATCTTATCCTTCCAACCTTATCATAGAAATAATAATCTTCCATTTTATCAATAGCCCCGCACTGAGGATTAATACAGACGCGTTGCCTTGGGTACTGGGGTGTACCACATTGTCTGCATTTGGAACCATAAAGAGCGCTTAGAGTTTTCCCCTCTCTTTGCATCAGAGACACCCTTACCGGGGGGAGCTCTTCGCCACGAATGCCTGTGTCTACGGGGATCAGATCACGGTACACTAGGTATTTCAGGTAGTTTTCTAAGTTCTCCTTTCTTTGAAGGTACTTCCTTGTACCCATTCTCTCGCTTGCCTTTTCGATTCGATCCGTCACTTGAAAGAAGAGGACATCACATCCATTACCGTAATCCAAAACCAGTATCCTTTCCCCCGCTTTCGCTTCCTCAAGAGCGGCAACTAGCATCATCAGGGAAAGTGCTGCCCCGGTATCACCCACACGATCCATCAGATTATCTTGGATTCGCGCTGGTTCGATTCCCATCTTCTTACAGATACCATTTAAAGCACTATCCACGGGACAGGAAATGACGAATTTTTCAAAATCCTCAATCTTTAATCGATACTTCTGAAGAAAACCGACCAGGGCCTCCGGGATAATCTTTCCATAACCCTCGTCCCTGATCCACCTCTCTTCCCAGCCCCGGATAAATTTTTCTTCGTGCGTCCTACGATAATCTGGAAAATCGCGGGTGAGCGAATAACTCCCTTTCAACTCAGCAATCACATCACCCTTGCCGACCAAGATGGCTGCAGCTCCATCACCAAACGTATGCTCCATGCTGCTGCCAGGCTTCCCTTGACGGCAATCAGCAGCACACACAAGTAATCTGCACATATCTCCAGCCTTCACGGCATCACAGGCGTAAATAAGCGCAGTGGTCCCCGATTTTAAAGAGGTACTAAAGTCTGCAGTCCGGATATCAGGTCGCATGGCAAGAGCCGCAGCACAAATTGCAGCATTTTGACGTTCCAGATATGGAGCGGTTGTTGAGCTAAGAGACACTCCATCGATGCTGTCACGCAGGTATCCGTTCAGACAGTCTGAGGCTGCCGCCACAGCCATTGTGATACTATCCTCGTCATGATTGGCTACGGCTTTTTCTCCTCTTGCCACAGAGGCGGTTGCAGTATTAAGCCAACCCATGGCCGAAAAGATGGCCTTGCGACTCATTCTGTAACGCGGTATGTAAGCTCCGTAAGAAATGATTCCAACCATATTCAGCTCCTTTGAATTATCTGAACTCTGGCACTTTCTCTGAGTGCACAAAAAGGCCTGTCGTACTAACATAGGCCAATCGAATTGCCCAATTTCAAACAGGGCAAAGGAAAAGAGCACACTAGATAGGCATCCCTAAGGTGAAACTCTTTCCGTTTGATCATACTTACCTTCCTCCATCATCTTTGCCTCTTCAGGAAACTCAGCTCTGTTTATAGGTTGTGATGAACCGCTCGGCTTTGAACAGGACACGACTAATGCCCCCCATAGGAACCAGCTCTACTTCACTCTCAACCCCGAGTTGATGATAAAGGGCTTCTTCGACACGACCGCTTAAGGAACGGACGTCTTGGGCGTGAGGCTGACACTCCAATTTTAACTTGGGCCTGTTTGGGCTGGGTTTATCGCGGATAATTTGGTAGTCATATCCGAGTTCAGGAACAGTGCCAAGAACTCCCTCCACATCGATTGGGGAGAACCTTTTCCCCATGATATCTACGATCTGGACTATCCGTCCTCTTACTTTTGACATCTTCTGATGTGTCCTTCCGCAAATGCAGGGTTCATAGGGAAGGACACTAGCCACATGACTGATCCTGATTCTAATTCTGGGGATCGCCCTGCGAATAAAGTTGGTTACGACCAGCTCGCCCTCTTCACTGGGCTGAAGGATTTGCCGAGTATCGGGATTGATCGTTTCCATGATGATTCTGTCGGCAACGATATGCAGCCCTCCGCCCGATTCGCATTCGCAGGCGAGCCCATCAGCCGTGGAAGCGGCGTAATAATCACGAAAGGCGGGACCATATTCTTCTGTCGCCTTCTTCTTAACTGATTCCGCAATTCCTTCACCGATTCCAACCACCAGACGAATGGCGGCCCTCCGAATATCGGTACCAATTTCCTTTGCCCTTTCAAAATACTGTAAAGCGATACTCGGCATGGTCTCCAGGACCAAAACCCCCACCATCTTACCCAATAAGATCTGATTATCCATTCTTCTTCTACCCCCCTGCCCCCCATTGTCCTTGCACCGATTACTCTGACAAGGTCTAGACAAGGAAGGCCCATTAAATGTTGGACCAAATCTGTAGGCCTGACTCCTATTGTCCATTCAAGTCTATCAACGCTATCCATGCAAGCGATATAAGAATCATTTCGTGTTAGCGCAAGAGGTTCTGGAAACCCGGTCGTTCCAGAACTCGAACAGCACTGGTGGACTTCACTTAATAGCACAGAGGGTTTGTCCTCTAAAGGTGCATTACGAATATCACCATGTTCAATAAGAGGTAACTTCCTTAGATCATCGAACGTGTGGATATCACTTGGTTTCACGCCCTCTCATCAAACTTTTTTCGTTAAAATTTAGTCTTCTCATAAGCATATGCCACCAATTCTTGAAGCCGCTGTTCTTGCAACCTCCTTAATCCATCGTATGGCATCATTTCTGGTTCCTGATCCCAATATGACCTCTCCGCAGCCATGCCTTTCCCCTTTTAAGGGATAACGTCAGTTGAAATATTGTTCACCGATGTTTCAAAGCAAGAACGTATTCCATGACTTGCCTTCATGCGTTCGCTTTTTATCTGTTTCTCGATCCATTTTTACTTTGGCAATGAGGTGACAAATGAAACATCGCTTAGCTTCTTGCACAAAGCTATTTTCCCCAGCAAAAAATCGATCGACAATTATTCTGATAATGCTTCATCAGTTCTAACTACACAGATAACCTTTATTCACTCATCAAATTTGAGTCAAACACCCCCTTTCCGGATGTGATGAGCTCGTTACCTGCCCTTGAATATGGGTTTCCTTTTTTTAATAAAGGCTTCCATCCCTTCTTTTTGGTCTTCGGTGGAAAAAAGAATTTCAAAGTAGCGTGCCTCAAGAGCTAACGCTGACTGAATATCTGTATTGATTCCTTCATTAATAACCGCTTTGATCATCCTTAAAGCAAGGGGGGGCTGGTTTGCTAATTTTAGTGCCATTTTTTTTGCCTCCGCCATCAATGATTCAACCGGGATGACCTTGTTTACTAGACCTATTCGGTAAGCCTCATGAGCATCTATGGTGTCACCAGTAAAGAGAAATTCCTTCGCTCTGCCCAATCCTACCATTCGAGGTAACCTCTGTGTGCCACCGGCTCCTGGAATTACCCCTATCTTTATCTCTGGTTGTCCGAAAATGGCATTCTCAGCAGCAATTCGGATGTCGCATACCAATGCCAGTTCACATCCGCCCCCCAGAGCTAAACCACTTACGGCAGCAATAACAGGTTTCTCCAGTTTCTCAATCTTATTAAATAGCCGTTGTACTCTGCTCACAAAAAGGTGGGCCTCCATGGGCGTTCTAATTTCGCTGATTTCTTTGATATCTGCGCCTGCACAAAAAAACTTTTTACTACCTGTTATAATCACTGCCGATATTTCGTCATCCCTGATGATTTCATCAAAAAGCTTGTCAAGTTCGCTAATGAACTCCCCATTGATGGCATTCATACTCTTTGGTCTGTTTAAAGTGATGATGCCAATTCCTTCGCTCTTTTCATAAGTTATCGTGTTAAGTACCATTTTCCCCCCCTTCTAAATTAACTTATTAGTGGCAAAGACGGGAAATTGGAGGAGTTAGGATTTTTCTGTAGAAGAATTTACATTTTTACTTCCCAGCCATTCTGAGAGCTCCATCAAGTCTTATGACCTCACCATTAAGCATCGGGTTTTCAATAATATGGTTAACCAACTTTGCAAACTCTATAGGCTTTCCGAATCTTTTTGGAAAAGGTATCATACTTCTGAGCGAGTCTTTTACCTTTTCTGGCATCCCTGCACCCATGGGTGTGTCAAAAATACCAGGGGCAATGGTCACCACCCTTATCCCATAATCAGCAAACTCACGGGCGATAGGAAGCGTCATTCCCACCACAGCTGCTTTGGAGGCACTATATGCGGCTTGGCCAATTTGCCCTTCAAAAGCAGCAATAGAGGCAGTATTAATAATTACCCCTCTCTCTCCATCTTCGTTCGGAGTGTTCTTCAACATCTTCTCCGCCGCCAATCTGATTACAATCATTGTGCCCACCAGATTAATTTGCACGACTTGATTGAAATGTTTCATGGGCATCGGCCCTTCTTTGCCAAGAACTTTGGTCGGAGTCCCTACACCAGCGCAATTAATCGCCACATGGATTGCACCAAAAGAGTCTAGGGTGTGATTGATTGCAGCTCGAACAGTCTCCTCATCGGTTACATCAGTATTACAAAATAGTACTGCATCCCCGAGTTCCCAACTAATTTTTCTGCCGCTCTCTTCGGCAAAATCAAAGATAGAAACCTTAGCACCATTCATCACCAAATTGCGGACGCAAGCCTCCCCTAAACCTGAGACACCTCCTGTTATGATGGCCACACAACTTTCAATTTTCATCACTGGTCTCCTTTACCCCAAGCAACCTTTCATTCGTTTATAATGTTTCACCCCATGGTAATTTTTCAGCCCTCTTGAAAGACTTAGTCCCAAATAAACTTAATAACTAAACTCTTTCACTTTTTATACTTATTGACATGACTCAACAAAATTATCATTATATGGGTATGGAGCCAAAGGCTGGTTCCGTGTGATCACTGTGCCAACTGTACAAGCAAACAGGGGACGATGAAACAGTTGGGGCCCCAATAGCTTCGGTTGAATCGATAACATGCCTCAGACAGGTACCGTTGAACATGTTTTGTAGTGACGCCACGATGAGGTCCACGGAAGACTGCTTTGGCATTGGAAACAAACCGGTGCGTCCAGGGCAACAAATGGCCTGTCATTCTTGCGTTCCTGAGAATAACTCGATGGTGCCCTATGTCCTTATCCTTTTCGACTTTTCCATGAGACTTCCAGCCATCCGTCCGGATCTTCTCGATAAGAGATTCCTTATCCTAGGAATCAACCCCCAACCGATCCAAGAGGTAGCCAACGGTGTCGGCAGAGGCATCCGCTACCACCTGAGCATGAGCAAAACCAGGTTTCTCTTTTCCATTCCTGTCAGTATAGACCGATACGGCGATCAAAACAGTGATTTTCCTCCTTTTCCACAGGCATCAAACTCTCGCTTGTAAAACTTCGCCTTCTCATAATAATAAGGTGTATTTTTTGTTTCCTTGTCCCAGTATACTTTCTCTCAGCCTGAGTTTCCCCTTTCTAAAGATTTGATAATAGGGGAAAATATTGATGAGTTAAACTTTCAATGCAATGATACTCAATTATGACCATAGAGGGCCTTAACTTTCTCCCTGTCTATTGATCCATCCTCCTTTTTGGGTAATGAATCGACAAATGAGACATAGCCTGGTTTTTTATAACGAGCTATTCTGGCAGCCACAAAATCGATCAGTTCCTGTTCTGATAATCTGACATTCGGTCTTAAGACACAAACGGCCTTGATCCCCTCTCCAAACTTCGGATCAGGCACTCCAATCACCGTAACTTCATTGACACCAGGATGTTCAAGAATCACTTTTTCGACCTCCACTGGATAGACATTTTCGCCCCCGGGTTTGATCAGTTCCTTTTCAGCCTTTCGGCCTACATACCATAAGTAGCCTTCGTTATCCAGATATCCCATATCACCTGTATGGTGCCAGCCATCACGAAAGGTCCATCTGGTTAACTCCTCCTGTCTCCAATATCCATGGAATACTATGGGACTTCGAACTAAAATCTCCCCCTTTTCACCCGTTTCCAAATCTCGGCCGTATTCGTCAACTATTTTGATATTTACCAAAGTTCCCTGCTTTCCTGCCGAACCTGGTTTCTCAGATTTGAGACCGAGGCAGGTTACACCCGTGGTTTCGGTTTGACCATATCCTACCCAGAATTGGCACCCCGTTTTCTTCTCAAAATCTGCTATGGTATCAGAGGATTCTAAAAAACCAAACGCATATTTTAGAGAAGAAAGGTCATAAGTACCTTTTGATATTTCAGCCATGATTTGTCTTAAGACTGGTGGAAAAGTGGTTATTATCGTAACTCGTTCTTTCTCTATTTTTCCCGCAACCGCTTTAGGGTCAAACTTGGCCATGATAACGTTTCTTCCCCCTAAATGCATTACTGAAAATGGTATGACAATACCAGCCACATGAAAAAACGGAAGGAAGTTTAGATAAGTATCGTTTGAACTTAATCCCATCATGCTTGCAACCTGGATATTGCAAAAAATAACATTATCCTGACTTAAAATAGCCCCTCTTGGTTGCCCCTGAATAGCTGCCGTGTATATAATTATATATGGATCATTTCCCTTAATTTCAGCCTCCTTTGCCGGATAATTGCCCATAAGTTCGGTGAACGAAATGTAGTCATCTTCAGATTGACCGAATACAAAATATTTTTTCAAGGAGTCGCACTTGGCACGAAGCTGGGAAATGACATTTTTAAAATTTTCATCAAAAAAAATTGTACTTGGGGCCGAATCTTGAAGGATATATTGGATCTCGTCAATGGAAAGCCGCCAGTTTACTGGTACAATAATAGCCCCCATGGCTGCTGCGGCGCCGAGCAGCAGGAAAAAATTGTGGTTGTTTTGCGCAAGAATCGCTATTCGATCCCCTTTGTTTACTCCTTGGATTGAAAGACTTCCAGACAGGGATTGAACCCCCCGCAGAAGTTCACCAAATGTAATTCGCACGTCCCCCGAAACCAGGGCCGTGGCATTTTCGAAAAGTCTGCAATTTTTCTTTAACATATCGTATACAGTAAAGCTATGAATATCCATGTAACCTCCACGTGTAAAACCTAGATCCATCTTATTAATAACTATTAATGAAAAATCTTCCTATAAAATTTTGACGGGAAGGTGGGGACCAGCGCCAACGCTGTCAAGATTCAAGTTTGGACAGCATTAATTACGATGCTAATCCTCCGTTTTCTTCAACTTCGATCCCAATTTCACTGGTCGCTTTCGAATTTAGTAGCCCCGCTTAGGGTGAATCTCTTTACCCAATCGGCATCTTTGGACACGGCTCGATAAACCTTTTGGTACACCCTCTGTTCTCTGTGAACCAGAAGGGTTGAATCTGAACCTCGCTTAATTCGGACAGCATTTCTATGAAGAACCTGACTTTCAAAAGTACAAAATCTTGTCCAAAATGCTAATAATCTCAAGAGGTGAATTTAAACTTTTCAGCTAACTTGGCCAATACTGTTCGTCAAGTATGACAATAACGTTATCAAGTCTTTATCTTTCCTAATGAAGCACCGTATTATTGCACCTTTGTTTCCTCTTACGAAGAGAAAAAACTAATCTTTAGTCCACGATGTTATGATAATAGCCCAATTTTATACTATTTCCGACCCCAATCTAACATTTCCTTATCCCCATCCCACCCATGGTCCTCCTTCTGTCTCTCCTCCCCTTGAGTTTCATCTTCTGTATTTCTCTGGGTTGGCCTCTTGGGGAACTCCTCTACAATCTCAACGTAACATGGCACCTTGAAGTAAGATAGTCCAGCACTGCAATTCTTAATGAAGTCCTTGAAGTCATGCGTGGCACCTTCTCTAAGGTTAAGTAGAACCTTTACCTCCTCTCTCAAAGGGTCTGGTGCCGGAATCACATACCGATATTTCAACAGCTGGATAGCTATTTGCAATGGCTTCTGTCTTAGTGGGGGCGATATTCTCATCGGCCCTCCTTATCATAAACTTCTTTTTGTAGGTTCATAAAAATGAATAATATCTTGGACTAATTTAGAATAGGTGTGGATTATTCTGGTATTTTTCTGATCCCCTTCAGTTTCTCCCGAATGGCGACCAGAAACTCACGAATTAAATATTCAATCATAATCCAAAATAGATCATTGAACCTAAATATTCAGAGCCGCATCGAAGCCCTCTCTTATAGCGTCTGTGAGTTTTCTCGGTTCCTTGGCATCCCCAATAGTGATGACCTTTATCCTATTCCCTTTGACTTCGCGTGTAAGATCATCAATAGAACAAGCGCCCACAGCTATAATGACCATGTCTGCGGGGATTGATTCTTTCCCGAACTCAGTCTCCACTATTATAGCATTCTCAATGATTTCAATGAGCTTCGCCTTCGGCCGAAGTTCCACCCCTTTAAGCCTCAGACTCTTCATCAGGGGCCATCTGGAGCTGGGTCCTATATTGCTGGCCAGTCGCTCTAAAATATCGATAACAATAATCCTTCGCCCAGACCTGTAGAGGAGTTTTTGAACCCGGTCGGAGTCTTCAGAAGAATGAAAAAGCAAAAAGGTGATAATTTCAGGTTCTGGAATCCCCAAGTGTGAGATCAGATGGGCAGTCTCACATCCAGTAGCACTGCCACCCACGATGACTACCTTCTTTCCAATATCAGGAACTTTCTCCATAAGAACATCCCATGCGTTTACGACGTGGGGCTGATTTCTCCCTGGAGTATTTATTTCCATAGCTCTGGCACCAGTGGCCACAACCAAAACATCAGGTTGATCCTTCTCGACCATTTTGGAAGTCAGCAGGGTATTGAGCTTAATTTTTACCCCAGATATTTCCATACGGTTTTTCAGGCTTTTAACAACATTAACGTACTCTTTCTTCCCTGGGATAGCAGCGGCTAGGTTTACCTGTCCCCCGAGTTGTTCATCCTCTTCATATAAAGTGACATCGTGACCTCTTTGTTTGGCAACCAAGGTGAACTCCATCCCTGCCGGTCCACCACCCGCTACGAATACCTTTTTTTTCACTTTGGCTTCTTTGATTTCAGTGTCCGCTTCTCGACCCACTCGGGGGTTAAGTACGCAATAAACTGAAGAGCTGGAGAAGATTGAGTCTAAACATCCTTGATTGCAAGCGATGCATGGAACTATCTCATTGAGCCTTCCCACCTGTACCTTGATCGGGAGCTTTGGGTCAGCGAGAAGGGGCCTTCCCCAGCATATCATGTCCGCAGAACTAGATCTTAACGCCCTCTCTGCCAAGAAAGGATCTCCTAAACGATTTGAGACGAAGACCGGAACCCCAACTTTCTCTTTGATACCACGGGAAAGATAGAGGAAAACCCCCGGAGGAACATCAATTGAAATCTGAGGCACGTTGGTATCGTGCCAACCACCGGTCATATTAATAGCATCTATCCCAACTTTCTCTGCCTGGCTGCAGAAAAGGGAGGACTCTATATTTGTGTGACCTCCTTCCATGAAGTCGTGCCCAGAGACCCTGATTCCTACAGCGAATTCCTTTCCTACCGTTTCCCTCACCTTCTTTATCACCTCCAACCCGAAGCGCATCCTATTTTCTATGGGGCCACCGTATTCATCTGTGCGGTGGTTGGTTATGGGAGATAAGAATTCGCTGATGAGGTAGCCGCCACCCGCTACAATCTCAAGGTAATCGAACCCTGCCTCTTTGGCCCGTCTTCCCCCCTGGGCGAAAGCCCTCTTGACCTTCTCAATATCATCTTTGGTCATCTCCCGAGGGATCTCACCGGTGAGTCTACTCGGTACAGGAGAAGGGGCGATGGGAATCATCCCCGTAATGCGAGAAGAAGCATAATACCCCATATGCATAAGTTGAGTACCAAGTTTAACATCTGTGTTATTATGAAGTTCGTTAGTGAACTCACGAATCTTATCAATATATCTATCGTCAAACAGGGCAGGAAGGAAGGGGGTACTTCCGACTCTGTCTATAGCGACGGGACCAATAATCATGAGGCCTACTCCCCCCTTTGCCCGTTCACGATAGAAGGCCTTGTACTTTTCGGAGAAGCTGTAGTCGTTAGTGTAACAGAGGTTCATAGCCGGCATGACTATTCTGTTCTTAACTACTAATCTATTAATCTTTATAGATTCGAAAAGTTTGATGAATTCCGTTGGTTTTTTTACCTTTCATCTAATTAAGGTCGGTATTTTGAAATACTGTGAATTGAAAATTATCAGATAAAGATCTTGTCAGGAGCCCTCTCTCAACAGGAATATCCTTGAGTTCAACCATCAGTTTTAAATTATCCCCGGTATTCAGGCCTACTAATTACTATCTGAAAAGAGGCGATTTCTGGAAAAGATTTCACTACTTGCACGCTCTGTTCTCCCATAAATTAACATTCCGGCACTCTTACCGTATCACTGAAAAACAAGTTAGAAAAAAACTACTTTATATACCGCGAAATATTGGTTTTCTTTTTTTAAGAAAAGCATCAATCCCTTCCTTCAAATCTTCTGTTTTAAACATGAGAATGTTGGCATTGGAGGTGAATGCATCACCTTCAGGAAGTAGTTCCCTATTTACCGCGGACTTTATTAATTCAATTGCGAGGGGCGCCTTGGTCATAATTTTATGGGCTATTTCCTCTGCCACCTCTAATAGTTTGTTATGGGGCACTACTTTATTCACAAGACGAATTTCCAGTGCCTCCTTGGCAGAAATAATATCATTAGTCATCATCAATTCCTTGGCTTTATGCCTCCCTACTACATTGGCCAACCGTATTATACCCCAAAGAGGCGTCACCCCTATTCCTGATTCTGGAAGGCCAAAACTGGCATTTTCTGACGCCACCACTATGTCGCAAGCCAGGAGTATCTCTGTACCGCCTCCTAAAGCTAACCCATTTACTGCAGCAATGACCGGCTTGCTTAATGACTCCAGACCGGTCAATAGTTTAAGCACAGCACGAAGAAGTCTTTTTCCATCTCGAAGGTTAGAGAGTCGAAAAGTATTAATATCTTGACCGCATATAAAAGCCCGGTCACCTTCTCCGGTTAAAATGACAACCTTTACATCGTCGTCTTCTTCGATAGACTCCAAAACCGAAAATAATTCTTCCGTGGCATCTTTGTCCATACTGTTCATTTTCTCAGGATTGTTGATTATGATGTAACCAATCCCATCCCGTACTTTATATTTTATTTTTCCCCCTGCCATTTGATCCTCCTTTTCTTAAATGTTTCTTCAAGCTTTCCCAGACAGTATGGTGATATCATGTTCCATTGCACTTTGGCAAATCAGATCGCGTACACGAACGGGTACTTCACCGATCAATATTTTCTTTCCGGTATTTCGGAATCTATACCAGAAACGCCTTCAGATCATATTTCGTGTGCGCGCCTTGCCAATACCTTCTCACGCGACCATATCATATTAAATTTCCCTTCGCCTCAAGGCGAGGTGTTTCCACCATCTCCGATGGTGATACTAGAGTGGAACCAATGACCAGGAAAAGGTCACAAGCAAGGGAGTGGTAAGTAGGTTCATTCAGGACTTTCTCAGGCAACGCCTCACCTAAGAAAAGGTGTTGGGCTTCAAGATCCCCTCGCACTTAAGGCAATCCAGGACTTCTTCACATTTTCTTAACCTTTCCTTAATTTCATTCATAGGGTAACGCTTACCACAACCAATGCATTTAACCCAATTTAAGTTAACATGAAACTCAAAACCTTTATTCCGAGGCACACTCCGGCTTTCTGGTGGAAATTATCCGCATTTTGAGTAATAACGCAATCAAGCTTACCCATTTTATAGGATTTGACTATGGCACAGTGAGCAGCGTTAGGCTCGGCTTCCGAAAAAAATAAATTAGTGTCAATGAACATTTTCCAGTGTAGCTTTCTTGACCGAGGACTACTTAAAAATTTCTCAATTGTAAATTCTTCAGGAGCATACTTACTCCAGATGCTACTCGGACTACGAAAATCAAGAATTCCTGATTCAGTGTTCACCCCGGCCCTGGTAAAGACGATCAGCCTCTTTGAATTAACCCGAATCCTGCGTGAGTTTCTATAACCGTAGCATGCGGGAACCTATGGAAAACGTGGCTTGTATGGCGAAAAGAGCCCAAATTGAGGATTACAATTTAACAGTACCGCAGATACGGTTAAATTGTAACACCTATTTTAATGTCTTATTGCCATGAAAACCCTATTTTTCGAAGGCACCCGAAAATTGAGCCCATAGTTTCTTATGCAGCATTCAGGTTAATAATCATGTCAGACACTTTATCGATCAGACTCAATTCTTGAGTTTCCATTCTATTCATACCAATTTCCTCTAAAAAGATTAGAACGAATCTAAGGGCTGAAACCGGGTGGGGGGAGCCCAACATGTTTAAAAGATGATTAACCTTCAAAGTCCCCAGCTTTAGGATTTTTTTCTTTCTGAAATATCAAAACATTCACAATTTCCAAAATTCCAAATGCATGAAGGATCATCATTGCCACATACCAAATGGCGGATAATTAAATGCCAAGCTGTTGTGCCACTATTTCCCTATGGAAACTTGTATCTCCCCAAAGGAATTCTGCCGCCTTGCCTCGCCTGGAGTAAAGCTGCATATCATGCTCCTTCATAAGGCCAGTGCCGCCAAAAATCTGATGTCCATTTGCACAGATTCTATTATAGGATTGATTAACCCAAGCCTTGGCTACAGATATCTCTTTAGTGCAAGGGAGCCCCCGGTCAAGCCTCCAGGCGCTTTCGTAAGTAGCAAATCTTGCTCCGTCAAGATCAATTTTCATATTGGCGCATCTATGCTGAATGGCCTGATAACTTCCAATGGGGTGCCCAAATTGAGTCCTTTTTTTGGCATAAGCAACAGCCATTTCTAAAACCATCTCTGCTCCACCTATCATAAGAGCACATTGAGCAATTGTAGCCTGTTCCAAAACTCTTTTTATGATCTCCCATCCCTTGCCATATCCTCCAACCATGTTTCCCTCGCTAATTTTTGCCTGCTCGAAGACTACTTCATACTGTTTGTCAAAGGCCATGGTAATTAACTCCGTACAGCTTACCCCGGGATTTTTACCATCGATTAAGAACAGGGTGACCCCATTTTCTTTTTTCTTAACATCTTTGGTCCGAGTTGCACAGACAATATAATCAGCAATATTGGCATAAGGAACAAAAAGTTTTGCTCCATTAATTAGAAAATTCTTTCCTTTCCGAATTGCCCGAACATTTATACCAGTAGCATCATAACTAAGGTCTCTCTCTGTCAAGGCCATAGTTAAGATCAATTCCCCATTTGATATTTTGGGCAAAAACTCTCTTTTGTGCTCCTCGTTTCCAGCGTATAGAATAGACAACCCGCCAAGGATTATTGTCTGCAAAAACGGAACAGGAGCCAAATACCGTCCTATTTCTTCAAGGAGGACAACAAGACCTATCTCGTCTCCACCGGAGCCACCATATTCAACAGGAAAAATTAATCCCAACCAACCTAATTCTGCCATCTTGCGCCATAACTCACGAGAGTAACCTTTATCATCTTGCTCCACCTCCCGAATCAAATCGCTTGGGCATTCTTTTTTCATAAAATCACGTACCGCATCTTTTATCATTTTCTGCTCTTCTGTAAATGAGAAATCCATCTTTGATCTACCTCCGCCTTAAAAATTGAAAGATTCAAAAACTAAGAAATATCTATCCTCGAGGAAGCCCTAATCCTCTTATCGCTATAATATTCCTCATAATCTCTGAGGTACCACCACCAATTGTAAGTAAAAAAGAACCTCGGAAATATCGTTCCATCATTCCATTAAGCACCGAGTATTTTGACTCTTTTTGTAACTGTCCATAAAGTCCTAAAATTTCTAACCCGGCCTGTGCTACCCGTTGGTTAACCTCGGTGACAAACACTTTTAGTATTGCTGATTCGCAGTTAGGAATTATCTCTTTATCTTGTAGCCAGGAAACATAGCGAACCAAATTACGGGCAACATTAATTTCAATGGCTACTTCAGCCAATTTTTGTCGAACCAATGGATCCTTGGATAAAGGTATCCCATTTTTCAAAGTATTTTTAGCATAGGTTATCAATTCCTCAAGAGACCGCTCTAAATTGCGCACTGTTATCATCCGCTCCAAGTCAATAGCTGAGACCATATAATACCAGCCTTGATTCTTCTGCCCCACCAGGTACTCTTTAGGAACTCGTACATCATCATAAAAAACCTCATTTGTCCTCATATCGGCCATCTCCCACAAAGGACTGATAGTAATACCCTTGGTTTTCAAATCTACGATGAATATGGAAATGCCTTTGTGTGCTGGGGCATCAGGATCAGTCCTAGCTGCAAGCCAATGGTACTGGGCAAAGTGACAGGAAGTATTAAAAGTTTTTTGTCCGGTTATGATGAAATCATCCCCCTCTTCCACAGCGCGCATGGCGATCCGAGAAAGATCAGAGCCTGCGTCTGGTTCAGTGTAACCCAAGGCGAGATCGATTTCTCCTCGAGCTATTCTTGGTAGAAATTCCTTTTTTAATTCCTCGCTTCCGTAACGCAATATTATAGGCCCAACCATATCAACGCCAACTAAACCCAAACCTCGGACGGTAACCAATGCATTCCGATAATCTAATTCCTCACGCAAAATGTGACGATAGATACGAGATAGCCCAAGTCCTCCATACTCTATTGGAAATGATGGTGCAAGCCAACCCTTAGCCCCCAATTTCCGCATTAGCTCCCAAGCATGGGGACCTAATCCCATGCCTGAGTTGGATTCTTTCACGACCCCTTCTGTCACTTCTTTGTCTAAAAATGCACTGACCTCTTGCCTAAATTTGTTTTGTTCTTCAGTAAGTTCAAAATCCATTCTTTTTACCCTTTCTTCATTTGATTGTCGTAGACAAATTTTCTATTTAACCATCCAGAAAGTTTCTCTTAAAATTGACAAAAAAGGAATCTCCACTCCCAGACGGAGGATCTACAAACCTTTAATTTTCTGTCCTTAATCCTTTCACTGAATATCCTAAGGCAGATAACAGAGACGTTTAGTTTTGTTGCCAAAAAGTAGTCACCCATCTGGAAACAGAACTTTAAGGTGAGGGGATTTGCTCGGCCTCCATTAACTCTTGTTAGAATTCTGCTTGAATATTTAGCTCAATTAAACTTTTTACAGCCACCGTTTTCTCCGCTTGTAGTGCTTTATATTCTTGTAACTCTTTCGCTTGCCGAATTCGCCTAATCCGAGATAAAACTCTTTTATGTCCGGGTTGCTCCTTACTTTTTCCGCCGGACCATCCATAACGATACGTCCATTTTCCATGACATACGCATATTCAGCGATTTCAAGGGCTCGAGCTGCATTTTGCTCGACCAGGAGAATTGCTGTTTTATTTTCAACATTTATTCTTTTTATCATCTGAAAAATCTCTTTAACCAGTAAAGGTGACAGCCCCAAAGAGGGTTCATCTAAGAGCATCAACTTGGGCTCTGCCATAAGGCCCCGCCCGATTACCAGCATCTGCTGTTCTCCACCCGATAACCAACCGCTGGCTTTTCTGGCTAAGTTTTTTAATGCGGGGAAAATTTGGTAAACCGTCTCAATCTTCGATTGAATGCCCTTTCTGTTCCCAAGGTGCCCTGCCCTTAAGTTCTCCTCCACGCTCAGCTGCTCTAAAACCCTTCGTCCTTCGGGGACCTGGATAATACCAATGCTTGCGATTTCATGTGCCAATCGATTATCAATCCGTTGACCATCGAACTCGATGCTGCCGTCCGCAACCCTCCCATCCTCACTGATCAGCAATCCTGAAATGGCCTTTAAAGTAGTGGACTTCCCTGCTCCGTTAGCACCTAAAAGGCATACCATTTGACCGTCTGCAACTGATATGGAAACGCCTCTAAGGACTAGAATGACATGTTGGTACATCACTTCGATTTGTTGTAAAAGAAGCATTTCCCCCTTATTTAATTATTAGCTCTTCCCTTTAGGATGAGGCATTTTATACAACCTTGTATATCATAAACGGGTATAGTCTAAGATCATTCCTTGACTTCCCAAATTCCTCTCGTCTATTAATTTAAATTTGACTTAACCACAAGGGAGTCATAGTTTCTCAGCTGCGTTTATTCTTTGGCTTCTGCTTGTCACGGAAAGCAGTGATTGCTTCTCTGACGTCTCCTGTGAGGAAAAGGCGCGCCAACGATTGTTTTTCATATTCCATCTGAGTTTCTATGCTTTCATGCCAGCTTCGGTTTATTAATTCTTTTGTCCGAGCAATTGCCAAAGTCGCAGAGGTAGCCAGTTTCTTAGCGAGGGCATTAGCCTCAATCAATAGTTCATTATCCTCTACGACCTTATTTACAAATCCCATCTCATAGCCTTCTCGGGCGTCAACCGCGTCCCCAGTAAACATAAGCCAAGCGGCTCTCTTGTCCCCTAATAAACGTGGCAGAATGTAGGATAAACCGCCATCAGGCGACAAACCAATCGAAACGTAAGGTGACTTGAAGCTAGCGCTCTTAGATGCAATGATCAGGTCACAAGATAGAGCTAAAGCAAAACCGCCCCCGAAAGCTGGTCCGTTGACGGCAGCTATAACCGGTTTACTCACCCTCCGTATTTCTAAGAGAAAAGGATGACCAGCATTGAGAAACCTTTTAATTCTTAAACATGGGGAGCTAGTAGAAAGTTCAACCTCGTCCAAGTCACCTCCTGAACAAAATGCCTTTCCATTTCCGGTCAGAACTATTGCCCTAATATTAGCATTTTCTTCGCAAAAATTGACGCAATTCAACAGTTCTTCCATCATAGTTTCGTTGATAGCGTTCCGTTTTTCGGGACGGTTAAGCATGATCGTCGCCACATTTTCGCTTTCAGTATATTTTATCGCCTTGCAATCCACAGTAACCTTCTTTGACGTATTTGAATAGTTTTAATCAAAATTCAAATAAAACCTGTCTTTAATTTTATTTTTTTCGCTTCAATTCGGCAAAGAAGCTATGATTTCTGCTTTTCAATACCTTTCAAAAAAATATCAAAGGCCTTATTCAAAGTCAACTTGAAGTAATCTTTTGAGGGATCAACTCTTCTTTTCGCCTCTAACCACACAAAAAGGCCTGAGAATGTTCCCCAAATAATATCCACAATGGTAATAGCTTTAGCTTCAATGAATTTCCCTTGGCAAACACCATCATTGTAAATTTCGCCTATCATTTCCATTATCTTTCGAGTATTATCGTTTATCTCTTTAAGCATTTCATTACTGAGATCAGATAAGGTGTTTCTTATCTGGAAATGAAGAATATTGGGTATTATTAACGGATCAAATTTATACGCTTTATATAGAGCCACCTTTAATCCAAGAATTTTCTCCTCAATGGATAATTTATTATTGTTACAAATTTTTTCTACCTGCTTTAACATATATTTTATGGTATCCAAAGTCATGGAGGCAAAAAGCTCTTCCTTACTCTTGAAATATAAGTAAATGGTGGCGGGGCTCAGTTCCACCCTATTCGCAATATCTTCCATTGAGGTTAAATGAAAACCTTTTCGCGTAAATTCCTCCTTCGCAGCGATTTTGATCTGCTTTCGCCTTATTAATTTTTCTCTTTCTTTTCTTTCCTTAATGCCCATAATATCCTTAATTCCGAAAGTCTTTTGAAACTTATCCTTCTTTCTATCGCCTTTCAACCAACAAAAGTATTGGACTTGATTTACACTTCCTCTTTCTTGTGAGGAGCTTTCCTATTTGACCTTCGATATTTATCAATCTTATTGACTCCGGAAGAAGCATATTTCCAAAGACATTACTTCCGATCTGGTCGCCTTGTGAAAGGGCTCCAATTCGAGCACCTATTGCATAAGTTGGTTTTCTTTCCTCAAAAAAGGCTTTCCCCCTCAAGATGATCTTTTCTCTCAATCAATCGAGCAAAATATTTTCTTTCATTAAGCCATTGGCAAGAAAGAGCCGGGCCCTCTTTAATTGCTTTTTTGGCAGCCGTTATAGCTCCAATGCTACTTACGCAATCTTCGGAGCCAGCTTCAATTTTTTGCCGAAAATATCGGCTTCAAGAAATCCCAATTCTCACTTATATTTTGCAGGTCTCAGGTCAGGCAGTTCTACAAAGTCAGCAGTAAGAGGCAAAATTTTTCCGTTTTTGACGTTGTAGATCCTAGATTTCGCTTCCGTTGGGCGTTTTTCGGAATAATTCACATTGGATAAGCCTCCCAAGGGCATAAAGTTTCTTAAATTAAGGACAGCTTCCAAGCAATTTCTGGTGTTAAACCCTCCCCATCCGTACTTATCCACTACATTAACCATGGCAGCATGTTGAATAGAGGCTCCTACCCATGCCATAAGGTAGTAAAGGGCTACTTCATTTATGGTCCGCCCATTTTTATTGAAGTGTTTCATAATTGTTTTGATCGAAGGGTCATCCACTTCATCAAAACTTTTTACATTAAATTGACAAATGTCGCCGTCAAAGAGCTGTGGAACTGCCCTAACAGTTGCCCATTCTGTGCCGATACTATTGATCGTCTTAATTTCCCAGCCTATCTCCTTGCAACTTTTTTTAATAGCAATGGTCCCTCCGACAGCAGTATGGATAATTAAATAGTCAGGGTCTTTGGCCCTTAACCTTAGGAGCTGGCTCTTTACGTCAAGCTCTCTGACGCCAAAAGTTTCAGTGCCTACAATATCAACGCCTATGCTCTTGAGATAAGCAAAAAATTCATCTGTCAGTATTCCTCGACCATAGGCGGTATCCCAGACAATAATTCCCATCTTAGGGTTGCGTTGCTGTTTCCAATTATCCTTAATGTATTTTACGTTTGCGGCCATCATGTCCGGGTAAAATGGATGAATAGCATACGAATTGCCAACCGGGTAAACGCAATCCGTGGCGGGCGCGACATAGCCAATGATATCATCTTCTTTAAGCCTCTCTCGAACCGCTGCGCCAAATGCAGAGTTTCCAAGGAGTACAAATAATGGTTTCGGATTCATATTGATCAACTCATTATACATCGTAAGCGCCAAAGGCATCTTCCCTGCCATATCACGAATGACCAATTCAACTTTCACGCCGCGGACACCACCCAACTCAGTGTTGATATATTTCCAGGCATCCTCGAAGCCAGGCGCTAAACCACCCATACCCGCAGCGTAGGGTCCGGTCAGATCCGCAATAGCACTGACACGTATAATATCCGGTTTCTCGCCAGCCACAACCCCGTTAGTGAAAAGCAAAACTGTGCCCAAAAATAGAATACCTGCCACTGACAATTTCATTCTTGTTGACTGAAACACTTTTTGCTTCTTCATATAATTTCCCTCCTTTCTAGAATTTAATAAGAGAAAGGCCAAAGCCGGTAAAAGGCCTTGAATCTTTCCCAGATCCGATATAGCCCCTTTGGCTCAAAAATAAGAAACAAAATCCCAACTACCCCAAAAACAATTGGACCAATACCGAGCATAAAAGCCGCGCTTGAGGAGGCCGAAAAAATAGGACCGATATATACACCGATATATCGCACCAGCAGGTCCAAGCCGCGAATGAAAATCACACCTAACCAAACCCCAGCCACACTTCCCATGCCACCAACAATCAGCATTCCCAGATGCCAGATGGACTCGAGTAATTCAAAGTGTTCGACGCTAACCCCCCTCATCCAGACAGCATATAAGATTCCAGCCAGGCCTGCATAAATAGAGCAGATAAAAAAAGCGAGTAACTTGTAACCGAATATCTCGATACCCATGCTCTGGGCGGCAAGGTCATTATCTCGGATCGCCATAAAGGCTCTGCCTATCCTGCTTCTCTGGATGTTTCGCGCAAAATAAGTGCCCAAAATCGCTAAACTCGTGCATAAGTAGAATATTTTACCCTGAGTATCAAAAATAAAATCTCCGAAACGAGGCGCAGGAACCGGCAGCGTATCCGTGCCTCCGGTCAAATCCGGCCTGACATTAACAATCAACCAAGGGATGATAAACTGTGCCCCTAAAGTGGCCAAAGCCAAATAAAATCCCTTGATACGCAGAGACGAAATGCCGAAAATCAGGCCGACCAAACCTGTGACCAGCATGGCCAGTGGTACGGACAAGCAAAAGCCCAAGTATTTTACCATCAAGGTAAAACTGTAGGCCCCCACTGCCATAAATGCTGTTTGCCCCAGGGTGATTTGGCCAGTCATGCCCGTTAGGATATTGACTCCCTGCACAGAAATAACTGTTATTGTAATCAGATTAATTATATTCAGTGCACGCCCACTTGCCCAGTGGGGTACCAGAAATATAGCAACCAAACTGCCAATCATCAAACACCACTGTACAGGTGTACGGACAATGGCATAATCTTGCCTATAATTAACGTCGAACGTGCCGCAGGGTCTCCACATATTCTATCCTCATATTCTCTCGATTCTTTTTGTTCCAAACAGACCTTCTGGTTTGATGAATAAGATCAGTAAGAGAATAATGTATGGCGAGACTTCAGCGTAATTCGAGCCAATCATACCCCCGGCCATCTGTTCCAGTACCCCGACGATAATCCCTCCGATAATGGCACCCCCAATAGAATCAAAACCACCCAAAATAATACCTGGAAGAGCCCTAAAGGCCATCGCAGGGGTTATAGTGGCCTGCAAACCGACTCGATTACCCAAAAGAAACCCGGCTAAGGTGCCCACAGCTACCGCGAGGATCCAGCTGATGCTAAATACATGAGTGACATTAATCCCCAATACCATGGCCACACTACTACTCTCGGCTGTAGCACGCATCTTCAAGCCAGTTTGAGTCTTTTTAAAAAAGAACCCTATTAAAACAAAGCAAATCAAAGCTGCTATACAAGCATAAAATGCCTCATGATTTATAAAGATGGAACCGATCTTGATTGTCGTTCCTGGTATTGTATTCGGAGGAAAAATATGTGTATATGTTTTCCAAAGCATATAGATGCAACCGGTAAGAACACTGTCAATGAACAATGTAGCCATAACCAAGACAAGGATGGGCTGGGCAAGGAGAGGTCTCAAGGAAAGACGTTCCACAAAGGCGCCAAGAATTCCGGTTATTCCAACGGCAAGGGGCAGCGCGATCCAAAGAGACATGTGGAGCCGGGCTAGCAGTGTAAAAGAAATTAGACCTCCGAATGTCAATAGAGACCCCACGGCAAAATTAAGAACTTTAGTTGATTTATATATTATGACAATAGAAATCCCGACCAGACCATAAAGGGTACCTACTATAATACCATTCAAAAGGTAATTTATAACCAGCATAGACTTCATTCTTCCACCTGGTTAACTGATAAAAGCCTTTCCAACTCCGCCTTCCTTCCATCACGATAGGTCACGGAAACTGTGACATTAATGTGAGTTTTTCCGCTAACAAGCGCTTCAATTAATTTCTCGTATTTTTCTTCCAAAAAGTCACGCCGAACTTTTCGAGTCCGTGTCAGCTCAGCCTCATCCGGGTCAAATTCCTTGTGCAGGTTAATAAATCTTTTGATTCGTGCATAATTGGGTAGGTATTCGTTGATTTTCTGGATCTCCTTCCTGACCAATTCAACTGTTTCCTCCTTCTGACTCAAATCCACATAGGTTGTGTAGGGAATATGGTGGTCCTCTGCCCATTGGCCTACATTATCGTAATCAATAATAATGATGGCAACCGTATAGTCGATCTCCTTGGTATTAGTCACTACCGCATGTTTAATATACGGGGAAAATCGAAGCCTTACCTCGGCAAATTGGGGCGAAAAGAGCTTGTTGCCAGCAATCGGTCTCAGATGATCCATTCGATCCATAACAATCAGGTGACCATCATTATCAATCTTCCCAAAATCACCTGTATGGTACCAGCCGTTTTTAATAACTTCAGAAAGTTTGTCAGGCGCCTTGTAATAACCCTGAAATAAATAAGGGCACCTTACCAGGATTTCCCCCTCTTCCGAAATGTTCACTTCGTATCCCTTTAAAGGCTCCCCACAAGTTTCTGGCTTTATCCGACCTTCGGAATGAATTGAAACAACGCCTAATTCAGAACTCCCGTACATTTGGAGTAGTTGAATCCCTATGGAATGAAAATAATAGAACACGTCAGGACTGATCGGGGTCCCGCCCGTTGCAGCAACTCGTATCCTGGACATGCCTAACCGATCCCGGAGCGGTCGAAAGACAATCTTATCCACAAAAAAATAAACAACTCGCCATCCCAAAGCAACCTTTCTACCCTGTATTTTGGCATTACTCATTATGTAGCCCACTTTAAGGCTGGTATTGAAGCAAATGCGATTCAGCCAACCGGCACTCAAAATCCTTACTCGAATCGTCTTTATGTGCCCTTCCCATGCCTGAGGACTCAATAACAAGAAGGTGGGTCCAACCTCCCGAATATTTTCTTGTAATGTTTCCTGTTTTTCGGGAAAATTGACAGTGAAACCATATTGCAGCGAACAGACGAGATTGAAAACTTGCTCTGGGATCCAGGCGATCGGCAAATAAGATAGGCTTTCATCGGCTTCAGTAATAGAGAGTGCATATTTCTGGGCTTCGGCTATGCCAATAAGAGAGCGGGAGTTCACCATAGCGCCCTTCGGCAGAGTGGATGTCCCAGAGGTGTAAAGGAAAAGGGCTATGTCATCACCGTGCGTTTCATCAATCATGCTATCGAAGAAATGGGGATGTTCTCGATGATAGTTCTTGCCTATTTCCAACATAATGTCCATCGTTGTCAGCAACTGTTCGTCATAGCTCCACATCCCCTTTTTTTCCCAGTAAACTACTTTTTGCACTGAAGGAATCTCATCCTTGATTTGCAGGACTTTATCCACTTGCTCCTGGTCTTGACAAATCACAAACTTGGAATCTGAGTGCTGGATAAAGTACTTGATCTCTGGAGGCGTGCAATCCACAAATATACCAACCACAGTTGCTCTGTTCGCTTGGGCTGCCAATTCATACCAGTAAACTTGGGGTTTATTTTCCCCTATAATGGCTACCTTATCATCTTTTTTTAAGCCCATGTGAAGAAAGGCCAGTGATAGCAATTTAACATTGTAGTAATAATCAGCCCAGGTATATTCTTTCCAGATTCCTCTGACCTTCTCACGAGAAGCTACCCTAGAAATTCCAAATTTTTGATAGTTACGACGTAACAATTTGGGGAAAGTATCCTCAATTTGAGCATTGATTATGGAAGCATCTCGAAGCATCCCTATGTTAGTCCCTTCTGAATATCCTTCGTTAAGTTTCATCGCCCAAATAGGCTTTTATGACATTTTCGTTATGTCTGATCTCCTCTGGTTTCCCCTTGGCAATTTCTAGGCCGAAATCCAGTACACAAATCCAGTCAGAGATATCCATGACGATCCCCATATCATGCTCCACGATTATTATGGTGGTATTCCAAAGTTCCCGCACATCTAAGATAAACCGGGCCATATCCTCTTTTTCTTCCACGTTCATGCCAGCCATGGGTTCATCTAATAGCAATAAGGTCGGCTCGCTGGCCAAAGCGCGACCCAAATCAACCCGCTTGCGGAGCCCATATGCCAAGCTTCCAACTATACTCTTCCGCACATGTTCCAACTCTAAAAGTTCGATAATGTCCTCCACCTTTTCTCGGTGTTCGATCTCTTGCCTCCGTGCTCGACCAAAATAAATACCTGCACTAAGAGCACCGTAGTTCATATGGTTGTGCCTGGCAGCCATTAAATTATCCAAAACCGACAAGCTGTTGTACAATTCAATGTTCTGGAAGGTACGAGCAATGCCTATCTTGGATCGTTTAACAGAGTTCAATCGGGTGATGTCTCTTCCTTCGAAAAAGATGTTCCCTTTCTGAGGGTGGTAAAAACCCGTGATGCAGTTGATCAAAGATGTCTTTCCAGCACCATTAGGCCCAATTAGTGCCCAAAGCTCTCCTTCTGGGATATCCATAGAAAGATTTGACACCACAACAACGCCCCCAAAGCTTAAACTTAAATCTCTTATAGAGACCTTTGCCTCTTTAACATTATCCTCTAATCTCATGTTTGTTTAATTCGTTTTTTCGTATGCCTATACTAAATTGAGTTCCGAAATACGTTCATAAATTTTTCCTGCTGAAACTACTTCTAAACTGGTGCCACAATATCCTCGGCTGTGCAATTCAAAGTCATATCTTGCGTGATCGGGGCCAGTTTGATGAGCTGCATCTCCCGGCACCAACATTCAATGTAATGTGATGTTCTTTGGCGTACCCGTAACCTCTAAGGGTTTGCATAGAGATTTGTGCCGCCTCGGAACAGACCAAGGCGGCGAAGTACTTTGCAAAATTGGATATTTCTCCGACCTTTTTCTGACGAACCTATTGATCACAAGGGATCGCTGACTCTTAAGTTTACACCAAGTCTTCCAAGATATTTGACTCACTTTGGTTGTATGATTTCCGTGAGCACTCCCAAATTGCCCTTGGGATGCACAAATGCTGCTTTGAAGTCTCCTAAATCAGCCTCTGATATTACCCTTAGCCCCTTCCCTTTCAGTGTCTCCATCACGAGATTGAAATCATCGACCTCCAGAGACACGTGATGAATTCCCTCTCCCTGCCTCTCAATGAACTTTCCGATCAAACTCTCGGGGTCAAGGCTTGCCGTTAACTCAAATTTCGCATCTCCCATTGCAATAAACGCTGACTCGATTTTTTGGTCCGGGAATCTCCGCCGCATTACCAGTTTTGCGCCATAGGTCGCCTCAAAGAACCGAATGGCTTCATCCAGATTCCTGACGGCGATCCCCACATGATGGACTCTCTTTATCATACATCGCCCCCCTCCTCCGCTTTCCGAACTATTCACTCTTCAGTTCTCCTCGCGGTTTCCTGAAACCCCTTTTCTAGTCTTACCTCCTGATTTGATACCCTGCCTTGACCCTGTCCCAGGTGTTCGGTCCAATCCCTCGTTCCTTCAGTTTGTATTTTTCCACTCTCTCAGTTGGTGTTTTCGGAAGATGATCGAGGAACCCCACAAATCTTGGCACAGCAAATCGAGGGAGATTTTCCTGGCACCAATCCATCAATTCTTCTGCTGTCAGTTTCTCTCCCGCTTTCAGCACCACATAGAGCACCATGTTATCTTCTGCGCCTTCCTCTAAAGTAATTCCCAACGCGGCTGATTCAGCGACCTTTGGGTGTGTGTTGACTGTCGCTTCTACCTGCATTGAGGAGATGTTCTCTCCACCGACTCTCAAGTAATCCTTTTTCCGATCCACAAAGTATCCATATCCGTCGTGATCCATCATTCCGTAGTCTCCGGTATGGAACCAAAGATTCCTAAATGCTTTCAGAGTTTCTTCCGGCATTTTGTAGTATCCCAGCATCATGAAGTTGGGCCTGGTCGGCCTAGTGACGATTTCCCCGACAGTCAGCGGCGCAACTTCGTTATCCTCGTCGTCAACTATTTTGATTTCGTATCCAGGGGCCGGCTTTCCAAAGGAGGCCAATTTGGGATTCGGTTCGTTATAGAGGTTATACGTCACAAGGCCCGACTCAGTCAGACCAAAACCTTCAATAAAGTTGACGGTGAACCTACGTTTGAAGTCGTAATACATATGCCTCGGTATGGGAGCCGTGCATATCATGCGAGCCGGTTGGTCCGCATCGTTATCCTTGGCCGGCTGGCTGTAAAGGTAATGGAGCATGGCGCCTAAGAGGTTGACCTGTGTAGCCTTGTATCGCCTCACCTCATCCCAGAAACGAGACGCACTAAATGACTCTCCCAATGCCATCGCTGCGTCGGCCGAAAGAGCAGTCAAAGCCGTTAGCAATTGGGCATTTTGGTGGAACAGTGGCAGGCATGTATACATGATGTCGTCGGGCGTCAAACCACGAATTTCGGCATGATCTATTGCACATCGACAACCATAGCCGTGAGATCTCATAACTCCTTTGGGAGCACCAGTCGTTCCCGAAGTGTAGACGATCATATCCACATCGTACTGACCGACTTGGACCTTTGGTGTTTCATCCGGGAACTCAAGTAGCTCTTTGAATGGCACCGTGGGGAAATTCACCTGAGCGGGCCCTTTCATATCTACCACTATCACCTTTTCTAGCTTAGGTAGCTTATCTTCTACAAGCTTTAGGCGTTCCAGAAACTGAGAATGCATCACGATCAATTTCGAATCGCTGTGGTCAATCGTGTAGCGAAGGAATTCCCCCTTGTACAGGGAATTGACTGGCACCGTTACGGCGCCGATCTTTGCCAAGCCAAACCAGCTGTAAAGGAACTCGGGAGAATTCGGTACCATGATACACACGTGATCTCCTTTTTTAATCCCAAGTCTCAGGAGACCATTAGCGGCCCTATTAGATTTCTTGTTCACCTCCTCATACGTTATTTGTTCATCTTTGAAGTAAAGAAAGGTCCGCTTTTTGTTTTTTCCCGCCTTTTCCTCGAGCAGATCACCAATGACCAGAGTTATCTTTCCCATTTTGTTCCTCCCTTCAACCGGCCCCTAACCAAGCCTTGGGCCGGGGCATCTTTTTCCCTTCGCGTCAACCGCGCCAGCGATATCTCGGTCGCGTATCTCTTTTCATCCGGCAATCGTCTCTGCTGGTGAGGCCTCCTGAGCTCAACCCCGAAATCAAATTACTCTCGCTGTGGTATTGTTACAGTAGCGATACCGAGTATAGTCTTCTCCTCCCTTTCATTCCCCAGCCAGATCTCGCACTCTACACAACCTTCACCATCCACCACGTACTTCTTTGTGACCCTACCCCTGCACGTCACAGTATCGCCTGGCAGGTCCATACCAAGAAACCGACAAGCGATTTTCTTGACGTCACCATCATCTCCTATCCAGGTGGTGAGCATTTGAATGAACCATTGGCATTTCAGCAAACCATGAACGACTGTACCTGGCAACTTCATCATCTGAGCGCGGTCTTTGTCGTAATGGATCCGCGCAGGATCCTGGGTCGCAACGGCCCAATTGACAAGCTGTTTAGTCGTCGGTTTCTTCACCAGCACTGGTATTTCGCTACCCACTTCCACATCTTCAAAGTACAGCCTTGCCATTTTGTCACCTTTACTTAATAGGTTATCAAGGTAGCTCGTACACGGCCAACCAAACGGTTGATCCTGTTCTTAAAGGTTTGCTGGAAGACGAATATTACCATTGGCCCCAGTTTTCCTTCCTTTTCTACTATGTCCACCAGTTCATAGTAGGTTAGAAGAACGTCTCCGGGCCGGACGCACCGGTAGTACTCGGCCTCGTAGGTGCCACCAACAGCGCTCTCCATGATGTCTGCCATCCCTGGTAGATTCTGTGCCAAGGGCGCTACGAGAATTCCCATGTCTGGATTTATCTCCGCCCCTGGCACGTCCCCCAAGGGAAGACCAAAGAAACCGGGTGGTGCTACGACACCGCCATATCTTGTTTTCCGGGCATATTCATCGTCCCAGTAAAGGGGATTGTCGTCTTCCACTGCCTCGACGAACCTCTTTATTGCCCCGCGCTCAACCTCAAAAAGCATAGGTTCAAGTATGACGCCGATTTTCTTTCTCAGCTGCTCGACTATTGCAGTCTTCTCGGCCTTATCCACGGAAATTCCTCCCTTTTATTGCACCTTGGGCCCATCTACCGGTACGAATAACGACAGTTGACGATAGTAAACAACATGCACGCGGGCTTTCAGATATCCCTTTAGATCGGTTTAAAATATCTGATATCGTTTATGTTGCCCTCTCTTTCTTCCTTCAATACCGCCTGCACCCTCATTCCTATCCTCACATGGTCAGGATCTACTTCTCCGAGGCAATGCACCAGCCCCGTGTCTGCACCATCCAGGCGAATGATGCCGAGGACATAGGGAGGCTCCATGGGTTGCCGGATGCCCGGCTCGTGGACTATCGTGTAAGTTACAAGCAACCCTTTTTCCTCGACCTCGACCCATTCATTCAGTTCGCTGAAGCATTCTTTGCAGTTCATTCTCGGCGGTACGTATACGAGATCACAGGTCTCACAGCGAGTGCCCATTATCTTGCCCCGATCCCTGAGCTCAGCGAAAAACCTGCTGTCAGTAGCACCAACCGTATACTGTACGTTTGTAAACAGTGCCGGCTGTTTGACAGTGATGGGCTGGGCTGACTCCAACTCTGATGGATATATGCTGGCTTTGGTCATGTTAACCCTCGCTTTCTACTCTCCTACCGGTGCCCAGTAGAGGATGTCCTCCATCAATCCTTCCCGCTCCTCCCTAGGCTTGAATACTGCTTTCACTCGCATACCGACACGCAACTTGCTCACGTCCGTCTCAGCTATGAAATGCCAGATGACGCCCGGCGAGCGACCAGGAGCGTCCACCATAAGAATACCTACGGGGTATTGGCTAGCTCGTAAAGTAAGTGTCCATGGATTGAGCCAGGGCATCTTTATCTCCATCAGTCCTGCTACGGTTGCTTCGGGCCCCACCTCAACCCACTGGGGATCCTGGAAGTTCTCCCCGTAACAGACCGAACAGAGCGCTTGAGGAGGAAACATAGTATGTCCGCATTGGCGACACACCATTCCCACAAGGCGGGCATTCTCCTTTAGTTCCCGCATGAATTTCCCCATGAACAGCCCCATGGGATACTCCATAAAGACAGAAGTGATCATATGCGAGGGCGGCACCTCATATTGTCCCTGACTCTTACTCCTGCTCATAAGGCATATTCCTCTTTACTTGTATTTGGAAAGCAACATAAGAGGCGTCCAGCCGGTCCCCCCAAAACCCGTGGCCAGGCCGAGCCTTACCTCACGAGGGACCTGGTGCTCCCCTGCGTCTCCCCTTATCTGAAGCGCCACTTCGCCAAAACGGAGCATGGTTGAAGGCATACCCGGATTGGTACACGTCACCCCACCTGAAGGATTGATGGGAAGCTCACCGTCAATCTCGGTGGCGCCTCTATCTGCCAACTTCCACGCCTCATTTGGCTCGCACAGCCGCATATTCTCCATAAACACCAGTTCGGCCCAGGTGCAAGGCTCGTAGATCTCGACCACATCGAGTTCCTTCGCTGGATTGGTTATTCCGTTCCTCTTATAGAGAATGTCACACGCCTTGACCAAGCTGGGCAATGCCACTCTCTCCTTCGGAGCGAACATCTCGTGAAGCGCCCCCCAATATTGCGCTCCGTGGAGGCTCACAACATCCTTGACCCACACGGGATTCTTAGTGATTTTTTCGGCTCTCTCTTCGCTGGCAAATATGAGAGCGGCGGAGCCCTCTGTTATGGGGCACATATGAAGATGGCGCAGTGGTGCCATCAACATTGGGGACTTGAGCACATCTTCCACTGTCATAATACCTCTGAGATGGGCGTACGGGTTCCTCGTTGCATTCCTCGCGGCTTTAGCCCGGCACTTGGCTACCGTCTCCTCCGTACATCCAGAGAGCCTTACGTATGCGTTTGCCATCAGCGCAAAGAGGCCAATGGCGCCCACAGAACACCATTTCTCCCATACTGGATGCATGCCTGCGCTCAGACTGGCTTGAAGAAAGGCTCCCCGGGGAATGACATCTGGAGGAGGCGCCGGAAACACCCCGGTTGCCGAGACCAAGGAAACGTCACAAGCCCCGGCGGCTATGTGATGAACTGCTGAAATGCAGGCCGAACCACTGACCGTGCCGCCAGTTTCTATCTTCATGACCGGCTTCATGTAATGGCCCACGCAGTCTGCAAGCTGCATCTCGGATTCGCCGCTGCCGTGGAAGAACTCGATGTCGGCTATCACGACTTCATCCACATCTTTTATCGTTATCTGAGCGTCATCCATGGCTCGCCTGACGGCTTGATTGGCAAGTTCCATCTTGGTCTTGGGGCTTCTCGCTACCATCTCCGTTTGGCCGAAGCCGACTATTGCCACTTTACGTTTCATTTTAGTCCTCGAGTGTGCTCGCTTAGGGTTCCGTTCCCAAGATCATAACCTGCTGCAGTTGGCCGCAGGGGCCGGCTGCAAGGTGAGCCAATCCGATTTTCGCTCCTTCCACCTGTCTGTCTCCGGCTTCACCCCGCAACTGGAGGACGACCTCAAAGATGCGCGCCATCCCGATGTTCGTGTGAGCGCACCCTGAGAGTGCGCCGCCTGATGGATTAACCGGCAGCCTGCCACTCAATCTGGTTTCCTCCGAGTCAAGAAGCTTTCCGCCCCCGCCCTTCTGGCAAAAGCCGAGGCCTTCATATTCCATGAGTTCTTGGTAAGAAAACTCGTCGGTAACTTCTGCCAGATCCATTTCCTTGCGCACATCCGTTATGCCAGCCATTTGATAAGCCTTTTTCGCTGCTACGACCAACGCCTTGGATTCTGCCAAATCTCTATCCCCGATGAAGTACCCGTCACAACAGTTAGCCAGACCTTTGATCCACACAGCCTTGCGGGTGAGTTTCTTTGCTCTCTCTTCATTGGCGAGTAGCATGGCACACGCGCCGTCGGCAAAAGGCCTCGTTTCCATTTTTGTGATGGGATAGGCGACGAACCCTGACGCGAGTATGTCCTCCACAGTGAAATCACCTGACACAAGGGCCAGAGGATTGCTTTTTGCGTTCTTGAGATTCTTGGCCGCTACTTTGGCGCATTGTTCACGGGTGACTCCATACTGGTGCATATACCGTGTGGCCTGCAGAGCTGCTGTATTGCAATTGTCTAATCCAAGTGGCCGGTGATAGAACGGATCAAACACCAAGTTTTCAATGGCGTTGCCTGCGTGCCGGTTAACTGAATCGTGACATTCAGACACGACCAGAACGGTTTCGAAGTCACCTGACGCGATCTGCCAAACGGCTTCATAAACGCCCAGCGCTCCATCCTGATCAACCTTCTCATCCGGCCTGAGATTGGCGCCGACAGCTTCCAGCAACTGACACCCGGAGAAGGGCCTCATTATTCGTGAGTGTTCGTGGCATTGGAGGCTTGCATCAATTCCTCCCTTTTCGTAAGCGGGTCCAAAGCCCAATCCGGTCTCCTCCAGCACAGGTTTTATGGCCTCGTACGCAAGTTCTTCCGGAGCGTAGGCCAGTTTCTCTTTATAGTTCACCTGGGCGATGGATACGATAGCCACCCTGTTCGCCATATTTGCCTCCTCAAGTTCCAAGCTATTCAATTCTAAGGCTATGTCCTTAAGGGGTCGCAAAACGGAACAGACCGATATGTATACCGGTCGCCAACCGAACTCCCCTGAACGAAATGAAGCCTACCGCGCCAGTATGTGGATGCTCCCGGCTATACCCCATTCGAGGTCGGCTGCAACACCCCCAAGCATATGGGCTAATCCAACTTTGGCATTCGGAGTCTGTCTTGCTCCTGCTTGATCTCTCAAGTGAAGGACGATCTCAGCAATATTTCGAACCCCCGACGCCGCCAAGGGATGTCCTAATGCAAGGAGACCACCGCTAGGGTTAACAGGGATGCGCCCTCCTATTTGAGTAGCTCCGGACCTGACCAGGGCTATCCCTTCACCTTGCTTGCACAGGCCAAGCTCTTCATATCGTCCTATCTCTTCATTGGCAAACGCGTCGTGCAATTCAACAACATCTATGTCCTCCGGACCACATCCCGCCATTTCGTATGCCATTTCCGCCAGCTTCATGCCAAGTGGCGAGTGGGTAAAGCTTTTCTGGAGGTATTTGTAATCTCCTGATAACAGCGTTGAGGCGATTACTCTTATTGGCTTTGTTGTATATTTTCTGGCAACATCCATTGAGCAAAGGATCGCGGCTGCCGCTCCATCCGTGTTGGGACAGCACATTAGCAGCGTAATCGGCTCACATATCATACGCGACTTAAGGATTTCCTCTACGGTAAATTCCTTCTTGTACTGGGCTCTAGGATTCAGACAGCCATGGTGGTGATTCTTAACCGACACCTGGGCAAAGTCCTCTGAGGTGGCTCCATATTCCTCCATTTGCCTTCTGGCAAGCATGGCAAACAGAGACGGCATGGTCAGCCCCAACTGTCCTTCCAAGTCACTGTCCTCCACGGGAATCATTCTTCCCGCAACCGCGCTGGTGGTCATTGACTCCACACCAAATGCTATGCCGATGTCATAGTGACCGTCGGCTATCTCCTTCCAGACTCCCCGGAAACAAGTAGACCCACTGGCACAAGCGTTTTCCACGTTTACCATCTCAAGGTTCCTTATACCTACTTCCTTTAGTACGCTCTGAGCCGCGGGCGATGACGGGATCGGATCAAGCAATCTGGAGGCGTAGGCAACCTGAATTTTTCTTGGGTCCATGCCCGCATCACTGAGCGCTTCTAAGATGGCTTCACTACCAAGCTGAGCCACAGACCTTTCAGGAAACTTCCCAAATGCGCTCTGCCCCACTCCTATCACGGCGACTTCTCTCATCGTTTAACCTCCCTTGAAATATCCTCTACATTCAGAGTTCACACAGGTTTGAATTTATAGCCCATGACTTGTCTGTCGTTCTCCTGCCAAAGCTCGTCTATCATTACTTCCATCTCCATGCCTACTCTGAAAGGTCTACCTTCTATTGTTTTTAATGGAGCGAAGATCCGTACCCCTTCGGGCATTTCGACGTATCCTACAGCATAGGGGGGCTGGAAATGAGTCGAAGGCATATGCCCAATCGTATAAGTATAGAGCTTCCCTCTTCGGCTTAGCACTACTTCTTCCATTTCTTTACTGAAACAGGTGAAGCAAACCGATGCTTTTGGAAAAAAAACCTGTCCGCAAGACTTGCACCTGTTACCAAACAGTTTTGCCCCCTCAGCGTCCTCCACAAAAACACCTTCCCTAATAGGTACAACTTGAGCCATTATATCCTCCGATCCCGCTTACTTTCATGCGCGGCAATATACTGCGTATTAGGTTCAGCTATCTTTCCTTTTGGTTTCCGTGAGCATTCCCGCAAAGGTTAACACCCCAGTTAGCATTTGTTCGGTGAAGAAGCTTTCCGTATTTGCAAATCATTTGAGTAGGATTCCTAATGTGTGCCGACAGCCATAAGTATTTTTCGTAAGGATTCTATATAAATATGACTAATTTTATAAATGTCACTACTTTTATAAATTACATTAGCAAAATTACTTAACCTTGTCAAGTAAAATTTTTGAAAAATTTTTGAACCCCAACTTCTTGGCTGCCTTCACCAGATCGGGTTGGTATTTTCCTGCGATTAAGTCTAATACCAAATTCCCAACTTTTCCGGGATGAGTCACAATAAATTCGGTGATGGTGTCATAGTAGGTCTGTTTTAGCCTTCCTTCCTCGTCGATGGAATCCAACCAATTATCAATAGCGGTTTGAGGCCTGACATTGTCAAGATCGTTCATGATCTCCGGATCGATCCCCAGTTCTGCTTGCTTCTTTCTCACTTTCTCATAGAATTTATCGACAATTTCTACGACAATTTTGTCTCCAAGGCAGTAAAGGTTGGGAGTCCCATCATTGTTGAAGGTATTATTGACAGTGTCGTATCGGTGACCATGCTCGGCCCAGATCCTCAAACGTTCATCACGGTAGTAACTTTCCGGGGTAAGGACGAGTCCGAATTTCTCCCGAACCATCTCCGGGAGTCTTGGATCAAGATAGGTTCCAAAATCATGGTTTCCTATCACATATCTCAACTGTTTGTCTTTTTTCTCTGTAAAATACTTGAGCGTTTCAAAGAAAGGACCGTGTTGCTCCAAAATGTCTTCCATGACTCTGAACTTTACCTCGGAATGAGGCAAGCCTTCAAATTCATAGTATTTCTGCGTCCGTATCAAATCAAAGATATCCCCTAATAGGATCATTTCAATCTTCTTGAATTCTTTCGATAACTTCCGAACCAGTTCATCAAACTCTTGGTGAAACTGGAAGTCGTCTCTTTCCTTTCCATCACTTAAATGAAGATCACTCAAAAAAGCTTTCATCTCTTTCTTTCCTTCCAAAATCATTATGGATTTGGGTGAAAGAGCTCGTAGAGTTTGTGATTGAGATCGCGATCAAAGATCCCCTCTTTTGTCTTCTGGAAAAAGAGATCGGTAATGGGGTCCGTAAGCAAACGGAGAAATCTCTTAGCCAGGCTCGGATCTTTGTACTGGAATTTAGGGTCCATGGTGGAAAAGATCGAGTAAAATAAATTGCCGAAGTAGTAGTGCTTATCAATACCTTTAAATAGAAATGGAGGGAAAACATCCCATACGTTCACCCAGTCCGGATAGATCGATCGGTCCCCGAGAAGCCTAATAGCAGGTTTGCCAAATTCGCCCACTGCTTGTTTCATGTAATCGCTGACCATTGGGTCTAAGCCCATTTTTTCAGCACCCACCCAATCCGTCGCAACAATATCTTCACTGCCGATAAGGGTCTCTGTCTTATTTGGATCTTTATCAGCAAAAATTCCGAATGGCCCATCAGCGCTCACGTAGGCATCAATGAAAGCAAAATGGATGGGAAAATGCTTGATAAATTCTATGGTCGTTGAAAAGATGTCCCTCTCATGATGGTATTCGTAGAATTTATTTTCCATGGGCAATGCGCCATAAATGTTTTTGATCGCTAAGGTATAGTAGGCATAGATATGCGTCTTATTCTTGGCGAAAGAGATACGAAAATCTGCTTTTTTCCACTCCCGGTTCACATAGTGTCTGCCCAGTTTCCCTGAATATTGAAACTCTTCGAGATCTTCCGAGAGATCGATCATGCGATAATTCTTTTCTGTTAACCCGATGTATTCCGCTACTGTTTTGACTTCTCGATTTGTAAAAAACGTACCATAAGTGCTCCTTGCCTCACCCACGGCGAGGTTCCGATAACCGCGCTCATACATGCGCTCGATTAGATATTCAACCAACTCTGGGTCTGTGTAGGTCGTGGAATCCTTGGTGGAATACATAAACATGAAGTTTGGCTTGACGATAATGGCGAAATCCTCTTTCCCCTTCCCTGAACGCTCCCGGGCCATATCAAGTTTAGCGAAAAAGTCAGTTGCCTCGAGAACCCCTCTCAGGGCGTTGAATTTATCTTTGTCTTTGACAGCGGCCACGTTAACCACCCTGTCTGAGTGGATACTCCTTAGAATGTGTGGATCCATATCCTCCTCTAAGGCATAGAAGAGCTTCCCCTGATCGTCGGCCATGGCAACGATTCTCCGTTGGAAAGTTGCCGTTGGAAAATGGTCATTATTGATCTCGAGGAGATTTTCATCCTTTATGTTGAACGATAGGGCTTCTTCTCCAGACAGTATTTTCGAATGACCCTTCTGGATATCCAGATCCAGCGAGGCAACATGGCTGATCTCCTTTCCAAGGAGTTGCCCCACGTAATCCTTTACATACTCTGTCCGGTTTTTTCTGAACACATCGGAACGGACCTTCAGACAAATGTGATTGGAAGCAGCATCCAGAGCGCAAAAATAGTTATAGTATAGGATCGGCCATCGAACGTTCTTAAAGGTTGAGATCTCAGCCTCTCCCATTGTCTGATCCGGCAGAAAGGGATAGATCTTTTTAATCGATTCACCCCTTAAAATGATTTGCCCGTCGGAGACATGGATTTGATGAGGTGTTAAATGAAATCCCAGAGCGCCCATTCGGCGAAGCAGGTTCTTTATGGACTCTAAATATTGCCTTGGAACGATCTTCTCAATTTTCGAGATAGGAGGAAAAGGTACATCCACGAGTGGATATGGCTCGGCGTGGAAAAGGATCTTTATTGCAGCATGCCTCTTGCGTAAATGGTTGGGAAGTGGTGATTTTTCGAGATCGCTCTTCGATACCGCATACCCTTCCATCAACTGGTAGAGGGGACCCTCATACTGATAAACTCCTTTCTCTACATCGAGTTTCAAATTCTCAATCAAGCGGTCGGTCAGGACGTATCTCTCCCAGCTCCCATCCTCCTTCTGAATGATGAGAGCGATGTCCCAGAACATCTCACCATCTCCCCAAGGGAAATCCTTATCATGGATTCCTGAAAAGAAGAAGAAGCTGGAGTGTCCTCCTCCTTCAGAGAGGAGCTTTCCGCGGAGGACTAAATTCTCATAGTGTGTCTTGTAAAAGGGACCTGGAAGGTAGGTCTCCCTTATCTCTCCGAAACAGAATTTCACAAACTCGGAAACCGTCCGGAGTTTCGTGATGGGCGATAAGGTGTTCGTGACCTCAAAGGAAGAAAGCATCGAAGGCAGGTCAAGCATGTTGAAATATAATACCCCTGAGCCTGCAAGGGTCCCATCTTTTCGCCTCCCTCGATAGAGACGGGTAAAAAGTCTTGTCATATCCTCTAACACATCTATCCCTGGATCATCGTGAATAACCTTATAGCCATGCAGGAGGTAGTCGTTTCCGTCATTACCGGTAAACCAAAAGGAGTAAGCCATCTGTCTTTTCCCAGTTGCTGCATCCGGCTTGAACAGGGAAAATATACCCTCCTGAATGGGCAGGCGATCTCCCAATGCCTTATAGGAGACAGTTCCACTCATCTTGGCTTCTTGACCTGACAGTTTGATAAAGTCGGAAACGCTCTCGATCTCGATGGTGACATCAAAGGATAGGGTGTTTCCTTGTTCTTGACCCCTCTTCTCACCCTCTTCAAAGTCTTCCACCCCTTCAGCCAGAAACCCTGACATCGTTTCCGAAAATCGGAGGCCAACCTTTTTTGCTTTTTTTCGCTCCTTGGGCATGAACCATCCTCCTCAGGTTATTCGCTCCGGGGCAGACGGAGCACCTTTTCGGCATTCTCAAGGATAGAGTCCGAAAATCCGTGAGCTCTCTTTATTCGCACATCCCGGTCCAGGGGGTTTTTCGTCTTCTTGATCTCCCTATACTCTTC